>Ga0315282_10000857_pt1 | contig 59545 bp, 31 predicted proteins | sample YL17G07_20_MG_FD_203693 | JGI IMG/M metagenome (GOLD analysis project Ga0315282, IMG submission 203693) | Sediment microbial communities from Yellowstone Lake, YNP, Wyoming, USA - YL17G07_20 | ecosystem: Environmental > Aquatic > Freshwater > Lake > Sediment | place: USA: Wyoming | collected...
GAAAGCTAGAGCAAGGACGGAAAGTGGGGAGCGGCGCGCGGATGACCTTGGCAGGAGACTCGCGCGCCGCCCAGACCCCACGCGGAGGTGAGGCCTATCTACATTATACCATGAGGGTTCGGGGTCCCTTCGAGATCCAGGCCCCGGCCTGAGCGAGAGGAACGCGCCCTTTCGGCCAGGCGCAGCAGAGTGAGTGGGCGGTTGACCCATTCCACAGCGCGGAATCAACGAAAGGGAAAGGAAGTAAGGAGAAATGCGTTACGTACTTGCAGCTTTACTACTTCTGGGGGCTGGCGCGTCGCAGGGAGCCGTCCTCAACGTGCCAACCCCTTATGCGACTATCCAGGCCGCGATTACCGCGGCCAACCCCGGTGATACGGTTCTGGTCACTGGGGGAACGTACACGGAGCAGGTCATGCTGAAGACCGGTGTAACTGTGCAGGGCGTGGGGAAACCCGTGCTTGACGGCGAGTTCATTATTTACCAGGACAACAACGTTAAGATCGACGGGTTCAAGGTCTTCCGCGGCGGCCTCTGGTGGGGCGAGCGCGCCGGCATCAAAATCTTCGAGGCGCAAAACATAGCGATCTCGAACAACGAGATCGTGGGCGACTTAGCCACGTCACCGGTAATGTGGGGCATTCTCGCCGGCACATACAACACCGGCGGGATTCAGAACGTCACAATCCAGAACAACACATTCAGCACCTGCCATGGCGGGATATATGTGAATAGCAACAGTAGCTATTCCCTCAACATGAAGATAGTGAACAACACGTTCACTAACAACATCTACGCGGACATGGCGATCGACAGCCCCAAGGATGTCGACATAACCCTCAACACGTTCAAGAGCGGAGGTCTCGGCTTCTACACGCCTGGAACCGGAGTCAAAGTGAACTACAACACCTTTGGGGGCGCCTCCGGGGTAGCAGTGGAGATCTCTGGGGCCATCAACGCCGAGAAGAACTGGTGGGGGAGCGCGAGCGGCCCTGCTCCTGGCCAGGTGGTCGGCAGTGTTGACTGCGACCCATGGCTTCTGACGCCGGCCATACACTTGGCTGCTGCGGGCGATCGCCTGGTTGCCATGCAGAACACTGATGGCGGTTGGGGCTGGCCGCTCACAGGGCCGAGCGCGCTCAACACCATCGCCCCCATCGGAATGGGCCTGTGCAAGGCCTATGAGGCGACCAAGGACCCCGACATGCTGCCCGCGATCAGCAAGGTCGCAACGTTCCTGCAGGGCAAGGTCTATAACTTCTCGCCGCCCGACGGGTATCTCGCGGTTGAGCTTGACAAGATCCTTGGCGGAAACACCAACGTCACGCACGTGAAGACCCACTTCTACGACAAGCTTGCGCTTGGCACCTACAACCGGAACAATGCCGGTGTCCTCTACAGCACGGCGAGCTACGTGAACCTCGTCCGCACGAACCGAGCGAACCAGGGAATCCCGAACCTGGCGGCTTGGGACGTGGGGATGGGCCTGGTCGCGGCGAAGGCGTGCGGCGCGAGCACTGCTGAATGGATCGCGGGCACCGAGGCAGAGATTAACGAACTTGCTGCCGGCGACTATGACGTGATCGGCCTCGCTGGCGCGCTCTACGGCCTGAAGGCCGCTGGCGTCGAGTTCGACCCGAGTGGCGGACTATTCGCGGACGCTTCCAGCCTGCGTGACCTCGCGGACATGCTGGTCGGCTACCAGCTCAGCACAGGTGGCTTCACCCGGAGGACGACCGCTATGGGCGAAGGCGAGGACAACGAGACGGTCCAGGAAACAGCCTACGCTATGCTGGCCCTGGACGCCATGGGGCACTACAGCAGTGAGATTGCCAAGGCCGCGGAGTGGCTGAGCGGCTTCCAGCTTGCCACCGGCGGCTGGGCTGACTACGTAGGCGCAAATGAGAACAACGAGGTCAGCGCCGAAGCCGCGTGGGCCCTTTGGATGACGACCAAGAACAAGCTTTACCTTGACGCGCCGGTCGGGTCGCTCTACGTCAGACGCGGCGAGACCGACGTGCTGGTCACATTGAACCAGACCAACCTGCTGGATGAGGTCGCCGGCTATCAGGCGTTCCTGTCGTTCGATACAAGCAAACTCGGCATAGCCAGCGGCGACATCACGTTCGCGAGCGCGCCGTTTGACACGCCGGTCTTGAAGTCTGTCAGCGGCAGTTCGATCGATCTTGCGGCTGGCGCGGTGGCGCTGCCGCCCACTAAGGAGGAGGCAAAGCTGGCTGACCTGTACTTCGACGTGAGCGGGACAGCGCTGGACGGCCCGACGCAGATCGTCTTCAGGGCTAATGCCCCGCCGACGCGCTACACGGACATCGATGGCTACGAGGTCGTCACGACAACAGAGGACAGCCCGGTCATCATCATCGATGGCACGCTGCCCTCCGTGACGGTGACCTCACCGAACGGCGGAGAGTACCTGAAGGGAGGCGGGAGTTGGACCATCACCTGGACCGCGACCGACACCAACATGGCTCCAAACCCGATCAAGATCGAGTACACACCTGACAACGGGACCAACTGGGTCACAATCGCAACTGGCGAGCCGAACGACGGGACGTATACGTGGAGTCCCGTACCTTCGCTGAACACAGCACTCGCCAAGGTGAGGGTGACAGCGACAGACCTGGCAGAAAACAGCGGGAGCGACGTGTCCGATAATCCGTTCACGATCGACAGCACAAAACCGACCGTCACTAACATCAAGCTGACGGTTGCTGCCGACGGCAGCGGGACGGACCTGACACCGAGCGGCACCGCTATCCAGGGGACCTACTACGTGTCAGCTTATGTCTCGGACAACCTGGCAGGGATTGACTGGACAGTCCTTCCGACGATCACCGTGACCGGCAACGTGGTCGCCGGGTCCGTGACGGCGGATTCGGGCAACGGCCGGTTCTACGTGCAGATCCAGGTCATGGAGACCTCTACAAACGGGACGGCCAACATCAACGTCTCGGGTGTCACCGACGAGTCGGGCAACGTCGCCGACCCCGCTCCTGACACCTTCAACGTCAACAAGTCGCAGCTTGCTCTCACAGTAGACCTCGAGGGAGTGAAGCAGACCGTCACTAGGACCATCAAGCTGGTGCTGGGCGGCTCGCTTACGTCAGGTCAGCAACTCACGCTGTACCAGCCGGTGGACTTCACTACGCCCGTTTCCGAGGGCGGACTCGAGGTAGGCAGGCGTGGAACTGTGACGATCACTAACCTGTCGAACGCCGGACAGTGGACCCGGATCAGCGCCAAGGACGAGCAGCACACGCTGCGGCAGACCATCGATCTGGGTTGCACCGGCGATCCCGCGAACAAGCAGTTCGTCGCCAACTTCACCGGCCTGACATGGCCGGGGGGCAACGGTCTGTTTGGCGGCGACGCGACCAACGACAACTGGGTTGACATCCTGGACTTCGGAGTGTTCGCCGGGCAGTACGTGGATGGGAAGACTCATCCGCTGGCCCCTCCGGCCAGGGATGCGGACTTCACCTGCGATGGTGTGGTTGATACCAACGACTTCACGTTCATCCAGATCGGCTTCCTTCGGACCGGGGATGCTGATCCCGGCTATGCGGTAGCCGCAGCAGGCCAGCCCAGGTCATCGGTCACCGTCAAGGAGCTTGCCAAGATCGTTGGCATGCGCGCTGCGCGCAAGGCCGACGTGAACAACGACGGAGTGGTCGACACCACCGATATGAAGTTGTTCATGGACAAGCACCCGAGAGTCAAGCGGTAACTGGTGCACTAAGATGAAGCTGCGGCGTCCGCTAGGACGCCGCAGCTTCTCGTCTTGAGGAGGTGGAGGGCAAGCAAGATGAACCGTGCATTGTTTCTCCTAGGCATGGTCTTGATGGTCCTAGGCGGGAGTGTCGATTCGGCGCCGGCGGCCGTCAGCCTGGAGTGGCGCCCGGCCTACTTGGTCGTGCGTGTAGGCGACCCCGTCAACCTGGGTCTGTACGCGAAGTCCGACAGCGGAAGCGATTGGCCGATCTCGGCGATGGACGTCATCGCATTCCATGATCCAGCTTGCCTCCGCTTCCACAACCTGACTTCAGAGAAGGCCCCCTACAACTGGTTCCTGGACGGCTTCTTCTCACCTTCGCCGGACAACCTCAATGACGACCTGGGCGATGGCCAGATGCTCTATACGGCTTGGGCGCAGCTGGGGATACCGGCAATGGCCACCCCGAAAGGGCTTCTGGTCACAACCTTCCAGTTCTCTGCCGAGACGGAGACCCGTCGGACGTACGTGACTATCCCTGCGACTTATGGGTCTCTGGCGAGGACGCGTGTTTTTGACGGTACGATCCCCAATTTCGACGTCACAGGAAGATTGGGCAGCGCCGGGATAATGATAGTCCCAACCGGGTTCCTGACGTCGGTTGCCCAGGCCAAAGCGCTCGGGGACGAAAGCGTCTTCGATCTGGCCGGCCCGATAGTTACCCGGGCTTTCGGAAGCTACTTCTACCTCGAAGATTATGACAGGACGGCGGGTATCAGGGTGAACTGTGACCCCTCGCAGCTCCCGGCTGAAGGGACGACGCCGGCAGTATCGGGGATCATCCGGACGATCCACGGTGAACGGGTCATAGATGAAGCCGTGATCTCAAGCGGCATGCCACTAGACATTCCGGGCCCAATCGCGATGAACCTCCGGGCTGTGAGGACCGGCCTGAATCCTCAGGGACTGCTTATCAGAGTTGCAGGTAGGGTCACATCGGTCTCTGAGGGCGACCAGACATTCACGCTCCGCGATGGCGCCGAACTGGTTCTGCGTGTCGAGCTGCACGGGGTAAGCGCGCCTGCTGATGGCAGCTTCGCGGCAGTGACCGGCGCGCTTGGCGCGGATGACTCCGGTCCCCTTCTCAGAGTCAATAGGGCGTTGGATATCCGAACTCACCCGTAGCAGAGAGCTGTTCGATGTTCGACGGTCAGTTCTAGCCGCTTGGTAGAGGGTTAGCGTACGTGAAAGCAAGATGGCAGTCAGTCGTTCTCGCGCTGGTGATGGTTCTGGCAACAGCGGCAGCTGCCAGCGGGGCAGTCGATCTGGAATGGCGGCCTGCGTACCAGATCGTGCACTCAGGAGACACGGTCCGCATCGGGCTATACGCGGTCTCGGATAGCGGAAGCGACTGGCCGATTTCAGCAATGGACGTGCTTGTGCTCCACGCGCCGTCCTACCTCGCATTCTCACGGGTGACTTCGGACGGTGCTCCTTACGATTGGCTGACGGACGGATTCTTCGCGAACGCCCCGGACAACATCAACAAGAGTCTGACCGACGGCAACATGATGTATAGCGCCTGGGCACAGTTCGGCCTACCCGCTCTTGCGACGCGAAAGGGGCTGCTCGTGACGACGTTCGAGTTCGTCGCACAAGCTCCCATCTGCAGTACGCTTATTACCATCCCGCCGAGCTATGGGACAACTGCAAGGACGCGGGTCTTCGATGGCAGAGTCCCGAACCTGGATGTTACAGGGCGGCTGGGCAGCGCAAGCGTGATGGTCGTTCCGCCCGGCGTCCTGACTTCCGTCGTACAGGCGAAGGCGCTTCCGGACGACAGGACCGTTGATCTCGCCGGACCGGTTGTGACTAGGACTTTTGAGTCGTGCTTCTACATCGAAGACCGAGATCGCACAGCGGGGATCAGGGTCGATTGTGAGCCAGACCAACTGCCGCTTCAGGGCACTGCCCCAACGGTCTCAGGTGTCATCAGCACAGTTGGCGGGGAACGAGTTATAAGCCAGGCTGTCGTTACGCCCGGGTGCGCGGCTGGCATTCCCGGCCCCTTGGGGCTCAATACGCGTGCTGCAATTGCCGGACTCAGCCCTGTGGGGCTACTGGTCAAAGTCGCGGGCACCGTCACGGACGTCTCAGCGGCTGGCGACACGTTCATGCTCAGCGACGGCGGGGAAGCTGGGCTGCGCGTGGAACTGCACGGGCCGTCCGCCCCCGCGGAGGACGCGTTCGCCGCGGTCACGGGCGCGTTGGGCGCAGATGCCGAAGGCCCCGTGCTGAGGGTGAACAGTGCAACGGATCCGCAGGTTGCACCAAGGTAGTTCTCGGCAGGAGACCTGTGAGAGGCGGAAGCCGCCGGATCTCATGATATCCTTCGCTTCGCTCAGGGTGACATAAGCGCACTGCAAATCCGCGGAGCCGGGTACGGGGTTGCGGATCCCGGACTACTGGAGTTTCCGCATCTCGTCGTCGTGGCCGGTCATCTCCCAGCGGATGAGGGACGCCGGTATGACGCCGCGCGCAAAGTAGTCGTCCAGGAACCCCTTGAGGCTGAACTCGTCGCCGAGCTGCATCGCGCGGTCGGCAATCAGCCGCTCGAACTGGATCTTCCCGACCACGTAACTCGTCCCATAGCCAGGCTGGCGGAGATACAGGCTGAGATCGCCTACGATGGTCTCACCGTCGGCCTTGAGCCACCCACGAGGCGTCGCCGGAACCGCGTATTCGATCGCATCCCGCAAGTTCCACTCTCGGCTGTGCATCCTGAGGTCGCCCATCGCTCGTGCAGCGCGGAAGGCGAGCAGTATGTAGACCAGTTCGCGCGCTCTGGGGACATTGTCCATCATCCCGGCCTGAAGCATCGTCTCCTCAAACGCCGTGGCAAACCCCTCCGCTCTGCTGTCCCAGATGTTGTAGAGGAGCGGCACGCCGCGCAGTGGATGCGTGCTGCGCTCCTCGCGCTGCTTTTCGAGCCAGTGGATCATATGGCAGCGCAAAGGCAAGAGGTCGTGATAGTCCACCTGTGTGAAGATGTCGCGGTCCTCAGGCGGGGCCACGTCCCTGGGCGTTCCGCCCGTAAGCGCCATGTAATCGGGCACGGTGAAGATATCCTGAGTGCGGAGGAACTCCATGTACTCGCGGTGCGCCGCGTCGGTGCGGGCCTGCAGCTCCTCGACGTTCTCCGGCGGGAGCAGCGGGGGCAGGCTGCGGTTGCGGTGCTCCTCCAGCTTGAGTGTGGTCCAGGAGCGCTCAAGCTCCCTGCGGACGATCGCTTCCTGCTCCTCCCAGGGATACGGCACGAGATGGACGTGCTTCATCGACCAATCGAACTCCTCGACCCCGATCCCGTCGAAGGAATCCGGCATAGAGGCGTATCGCTCCTGGAGCCAGAGCGTGTGATCGTCGACAGCGGCCCCGGCCCTCTCTGCGAGCGGAACCAGGTCGGGGTGAACATCGGCCAACCGGCCCGCGAGGTCGCGCAGAGCGCGGCTTTCGTGCTTCGTCTGGCGGATACCGAGGAAATGGAGGTCCTTGGTATCTGCCGTAAGCGTCGTTTGCGCGTGGGCGAGAATCCCGGGGATAGCCTCGATCTTCCCGCGGAAGGCTTCCTTTGATTCGTCGTCCAGCGGGAACCTGCATCTGAAGAGCTGCAGGGTCCCGTGCATTCGCGGGGCCTCGCGGGCCGGGACGTCGCTCTCACCGGTCTCGATCACCAAGAAGAAAGATGGATCCCTCTCCCAGGGCCTCAGCACACGGTGGTCGAACTCCAGGCCGTTGATCTCCGCGCGCACGAGGGCATGGTCGACCTTCTGCGAGATCGTCCAGCCGGTCGTATCGATGGCATCGAGTCGGGCACGGAACTCCGGAAGCCTGCCTTCCTGCTGCCTCATGGTGTCCGCCGAGTAGTCGTGGACACCGTCCGGGGCGGGCGGCTCCTGGTAGGCCCGAAAATCCTTGAAGAGCTGGATCAGTTGATCGTAGTTGGGCGCGGGTTCGGCTTCAGACGGCATGTTCACCTCTCTCGGTCGTGCGTTGGCACTTCCCATCACGATCGGACGATCCCTATTCTACCTCATCTGGCCGAGGGTGTTCAAACGCTGCAGCGCCAGGACCGCGATGTCCGGGGTTCTCTGGACCCCGGACGTGGACCACCCCGGACACAAGCGGATTCCTGTGGTTCAGGAGGAGGAGCTGTCCCGAGCCGCGAAAAAGCTTCATCTTGGAGGACCCGGAGACGAGCGGAGCGAACTGGTACGCGTGTTGCACCGGGACCATGCTGTTCCCCAGTCCGTCAACGACTTGCGGGGCCGGGGACCGCTCACGTCGAACCATATGTTGAGCCACCTTCGTCCCCAGGGCAACAAGTGCTTCATCTACTCTCCGGTCAAGTAGGACATTGGGAAAGGTCAACGGGAGGCGCAACTGAAGTGAAGAAGCTCATCTGTCACTTGACATCTGTATTGCTGTTGGGCATCTGCCTCTGTCAGACGGCACTCGCCGACAGTGTGGTGTGGGTGCGCGATTCGGACCACTCCCTTTGGAAGAGTTCCATTCCTCCGAACGGGAAACCGGTGCTGCTTTATGGGCATGGTGTAGATGACTCCCGCCTCGTACCATCGCCAGACGGTCGCTACGTTGCCGCAGATCCCTTCCCACCAGAGGGAGGAGCAGCGATACACGTACTCTTGTTTGACATGCAGCGTCCGGGAGTCCGGCAGACGATTCGCCTTAGTACCCTTGAGTGGTTTCTGGGAGAGTGGACTAGCGACGGTTCCGGTATACTGGTGTCGAGGCATATTAACGCGCCGATAGCAATCCACCGTGGGGTTTACCTAGTGGACATGGAGGGTCGTCGAAAGTTGATCGCTCCGTCTCCTGCTGACGACTTGGATTTCGCTGACGACGCCCAATACTCACCTGACGGCCGCATGCTGGCGGTCAGCGGCGGCTCGTGGCTCCAGATCGTCCGTCTCTATCCAAAGACTAAGACGATACTGTTCAAGAATGAAGTGGAGATCGGATCAGGTGTGCCAATGGTTTGGATTGACAACAATCGGCTGGTACTGACCGGAACCGAACGGCTTGTACTCGCTGATGTGGCGAAGCGCACGGTCAAACCGTGGATTGCATACGGCAGCATTAATACAATGACTTACTCCAAGTCCCGTGGCAGACTGTACGTTGGTATGAGACTGTCGTCGAGCAGCGAGGATGCGATCTATGCCATGGATCCGGCCACAGGTCACACGCAGAAGGTGGCATTGCCGGGTTTGGTGGATGTGTTCGGTGTCTACGGTGTGACTGCAGACGGCAAGACTGCGATCATCTCTGCTCGCGATCCTGCCCAACCGTCTCCGAAATGGCCATCCGGCCGTGGAATCTGGGCCGTCGATTTGGATACCGGCAAGCACACGGTAATCACTCTCGACTCACTCCGACCCGCCGTCTTGCCTTCGCCGATCTCCACATCAAAACCGGCATCCAAGGCAACCTTGCAGTCCGGTGCCGCCACAACGGGATCGCCTCCCGTGTCCGCCGGGGGCAAAGCCCCGCGTGAATCCGAGCGGTCGGCAGTCCAGAGAACTGCCGACATCGGGGGTTCTGCTGGAGGATGACCGTGACGCCGGCCGGTTCTCCAGCAGGATCGTTTTGCCTCACCGGCCTCGCGCCGAGGCTGCGATCTCCTCGGCTGTGCGCGGGTAGTCGAAGATCCGCACTTCCCCGATGGCGCCCTTGAACAACGCCCGCTGGGCCGTTGCGGCGTTCATTATGCCGCCGATCGAGATCGGATAGCCGCCGATGGTGTCTACCGTGTTGAACACGCCGTCGTTGTTCAGCTTGCCGTTCCGGTAGAGGCGGACCTTCGAGTGCTGGCCGCCATCATAAACCCAGGCAAGATGAACCCACTCTGCGGGCTACTCATCTGCATTGATTCTCCAGTTGACCCCGGACAGCGGCCGGACGAGACCTCTGTCATCTGCCGTACCGCCCATTGCGAAGGAAGTGTGCCGCTCACTAGTCTCCTGCGAGAAGGCCAAGAGGCGAGTATCCCTCGACGGCTCGTCCTGCAGCGCCCACATCTCGACGGTGAAGTGCCTTGCGTCCGCCAGCGCCTCCGGCAGGATGAAGTCCGAGGTCATCATCGCCGCGCCGTTGAAGACAACAGCCTTCCTGCCGCTCAGTTCCCGCACCGTTGGCCTGCGGTCTGCCTCGGGTTCCGTAGTGAACACGCCCTTGAGCGTGCCCTGGTTCGTCAACACGGCTGCACGCGTACCCGGTTTGAGATCGGCAGCCGCGACCCGGACAATCGGGTTCGCCCCGCCGATCGGTTTCCCAGCGGCCAACCGTTCGATGTCGGCCTGTTTGACCGCGCTGTCGTAGACCCTCAGTTCGCTCACCAGAATACTGCCGTTGCACTGCTCGGCGTCCCATCCCAGCACCAGGTCACCCGGTTCGCTGACGGCGAGGTCCGTTTGCCGACTGCCGATTCGGCGCTTGTTGTACCACAGCTCCGCCAAGCCAGTGGCATAGGTCACGGTGATCGTCTTCCACGCCATAGCCATCTGAGCATTCTGCCCCGGGGGATATATCATCTTCAACTGTTCCGCGGGATACTGTTCACCGACGTTTCGGGGGAACTGCTGCCCGATGGTGAGCAAACGGCGGTCTGCGGACCAAGTGCCGAACCAGAGACGTGCCTGTGAGCCTGGCTTGCCCCAGCTCAGGAGGGGGACCGACTCGGTATAGTTGTCACTGGCCACTCGGAAGGTCAGCGTAAACGGTCCTTTGACGAGAGCCTGCGGCTTGCTGCCCGCCGGCCGGAAGGTCAGCTTCTTTCCCTTTACCATACGCAGTGCCTTCTCGCCACTGTAGTCCTCTACGTTCATCCCCAGCAGATCGCCGCGGTCGGCAGGCACGAAACTCCCTCCTGCCGCGCCTCTGTTCTCCCAAGCCGCCAGCGGGCCTTGCGCGAGATCCTTGGCCGAAAGACTTACAAGCTCGCCCTGCGTCGTCTCGAACGACCACACGGGACCGCTGCCGACGCGCCAGAAGTACCGCCTGCCGCCTGCCAGTTCGGGTCTGAACTCACCGGGCTTGAAGGCGCCTGCAGGCGCCAGCCTTGCGGGATCTTCGCCGAACAGAATGGGTTCCTCAGCCGTCACGTCCCGTCCGGGCGTCCAACTCTGCGCAGGTTTGCGCGCCACAACGGCCTTCGCTCCATCGGTCGGGCTGGGTGTGTGCGCGGCGAAGACGGGGGACTGTTTCGCGTTATCCGCAATCTGCTCCGGGGTGAGCGCCTGCTCGTGCACTCGGACCTCCGCGATGGCGCCGTTGAAGTATCGGTACCAACTTTCCCGCCGCTGGTCGAAGTGCGCCCCTAGGTGCAGGTGGTCCCATACGCTCGGCTTCAGCACGCCGGGAAGCTCTCCGGCCTTGACGCCGTCCACGAAGACGACCGAGTTCGATCCATCGGCCGTTACGGCCACGTGCTGCCATCCCGGCTTGAGGAACCGGGCGTCAAGCGCGAAGCTGCCCCATTCCAGCACGACCTCATCGGGAGATACCGCCTCTGAAAACACTACAGCTTCGAGCGTGCCGGGGGCCTGGTTGGTTACCGCGCCGCGCAGGTCCATCACGCCAACCATGCGGTCTTTGCCCATGAAGCGCAGTGCCTGAAGTCCGGCAACCTCCCGGTAGAGAGGCGTGCTGCCGGAGTAGTGCCAGAGATCGTTGATGTCGTTGTGCACACGTCCCTGGAGGATTCCTTTGTTTGCCCAGCTCCGCACCCACGGCTTCGAGAGGCTTGCCGGATAAAGCGGACGGTGATCCTCTGTGCCGATCTCCTCCAGTTGCGCTGCGTCTAGGTCAACATAGAGCGCGCCGCCGATGTGGGGTGGGGGAGTGCGCTCGTAGCCGCGGCGCTCCTGCAGATAATGCTCAGTGACCTGATCGCGGCTGATCGCGTAGTTATGCACTCGCACATGGCCCAGCGCGCCGTTGAACCCTTTTTCGACTTTGCCGTCCTTGGCTAACCCGCCGATGTGCAGCGGCATCTTCGGGGCGAGGTCGAGCTTGTGAGACTTCGTGAGGACCTCCTTACCATTGAGGAACAGGCGCATCGGGCCTTCCGTGTCCCGCACACCGCCGCCCTCGAACAAAAACGCAATGTGGTTCCATCTGCCGACCTCAGGCTTGACCGGCCAATCGGCGGTTTTGCCGCTCAGACTCCACGCTTTCGGGCTTCCGCCCCAGCAGAGCCGAACGCCTTTATCCTCCGGCCCCCAGCCTAGCAGCAATTCGTCACCGTTGCCATCGGCATCCCGCCGCGCCCAGAACTCGACCGACCACGCACGGTTGCCCTCAAAGCCATACTGCAGTTCTCTATCCCAGACCAGCGCATCCGGGCCGCCGAACACAACGGCCGCAGCCCCCTGCACCGTGTTCAGCTTCGGTGTGCCGGTGGCCTGGAACGCGCCCATTGTGGAGGGCATCAGCGCATATCCCTGTCCGCCGGGCGTGCGATCTTCGACACCGCCGCGGTTGTCCCATCGCACCACAGCGTTGTTCGTGTCGAGTGTCAGCCCGTAGGCAGGATGCAGATCGACAGCGAGATCGCCGGGGAAGTACTGAGCCAGCAGGTGATACGTGGGTGGATCTTCCTGGAGAAGCGCCTCACGCCCCGGCCCTGAGATGAATTGGTGCGCGCCGCAGGCAATACTCTCGTGAATATTCGCGGAGGCGTAGTCGCCCAGCCACGCGTTGTTGTCCGCGTGGGCATTGAACACATCCGTGAGTTCCCGGTAGAAGTCCGGGTCCAACGTGCCCATTCCGAACATAAGCGACTGATGCCCCATCTCGTGCATGGTCATATTCCAGTTCGGCAGGCCGCCGTAGCTGCCGCAGGCGAACCCGTCCACGCAGGGCGGTCCTTCCGGGGAGGACATCGTGGTCGCGCACGGACGCGATGCCAACTGGTTGCGAAGTTCCGCGCTCTTGCGGAGGAAACGCTTGGTGGCATGGGCGATGTCGCGCAGGCTGGCTTCGTCCGCTCTCGGCGTGCTGATGGTCGGGTGGCCCATGCCTTCCATGACACGTGCGGCGCGCGAGGGCGTTATCCCTTCCGGATACGGCTCGGAGGCCGGGCCGTCGAACTCCGGTGTGAAATAGTCGAATGTCTTGAACGACCAAACCGGCCCGGGAACAACCGAGCCGTCTGCAAGAACCGTCTCGACGCGCCAGTACCACGTGACGCCGTAGTGGAGACTGTCCGCGGGAACGAAGTGGTCACGGCGGTCACCGGGCAGCGTTGTCCTCGGTACCGTGCCATTCGAGACTGCAGCCGCATCCTGGCCAAGGTAGAACCGCTGCTCCTTGAGGGTGCCGATAGTTTGGGTCCATCTGAAGTATCCGATCGCACTGATCGAGGCTCCGTCTTCAGGGGCAGGCTTGGATGGTTCGCCGTAGGTAGAATGGAACTGCCAGACGGGTCCCTGAGCGAGGGCTTTTCCGCTGGCGTCGAGGGCATCGACGCGCCAGTAGTGCGTGCGGCCCGGCTGCAGCTTTACGTTCTCGATCTTGGTGGTCGCGCAATCCTGAGGGGTCGCCGTCCCGTCCGCTACCTTCTGGCGGTCCGTATCCATATATAGACGGAAGCGTGTAGCTGTGGAGATTCCACTCTTCCAGGCGAGATCAGTCCTATCCAAGGTTACAGTGCCGCTATCCTCGGGCACATTGTCGAATGGAGCAGTGGCGTTGGCCTCTTGTCGGATTTCGTCATCCGAAAGAGCACGATCGTAAAGCTTCAGGTCGCTGATGTATCCACGGAAGAGACCAGCGGGGCCAGAGTATGAACAGTACCAACGGCTGCCCCACTGCGTGCCCAGGAAGATGTAGCGGTCGGTGTCCAGCGGCAGGATCTGCCCGGGCTTGCCGTCGGCGGTGGCCGTGATAAACCTGCCCGCGCCATTGGCCCAGCGGCGAGTCGGTTCGCCAGGAACCTCATAGGAGGTTGGGTCCTCGGTGGCGAACATGCGGTAGTAGTAGAGAGTGCCCGGCTTGAGGTTCTTGAACGGTATAGAGAACTCGCCTCCGGGCCTCAGTCCGATCTCATTCATCTGATCCCACCGTCCGATGTGACGCAGCTGACCGAAGTGGTGAGCGTCATAGTCGCCTATATAGCCGCGCACGTAGGCCAGTTGGTTTGGGTCGAGGGTATTGAGGAATCCTTTGAGCACGACTGAGTCTTTGGTGATGTCAACCGGGTCGCGGAGTTCCGGCACGAACTTGGAACGCCCAATGGCGACAGGTTTGCCATTCTCGTACATGCGCAACTCGCCCTTGATCCCACCGCCGGTGTAAACATACGCAACGTGCGTCCATTCCTTCATGGGCTTGGCCGGCTCATGCGGCTCCGCCCACAGGTCGCCACCGAGGCCCATAACGAAGAAGTCTCCGCGGCAGACGCCACGCTTCCAATCCAGGCCAACGCCGTTGTTGCCGCCGCGAGCGTGCCAGCTCAGAACCATCTCGCAGTCGTCCCCGTCCGGCTCTTTCGGGTGCAGAACCCAGGCGGACAGTGTGAACGGCATGTTCTCCTTCAGTGTGCTGGCCGGCATGGTGTCGAGCACCATGGCGGTGTACCGCGTATCGTAGAACCAGAAGTTACAATTGAAATGGACCGCACGGCGTCCCTGGATATCCTCGACGACCGGCGGATAGTTCATCGAGTGGAAACTGCCGCCGATAACCCCGTGGTTCGGCCACTTCTCAAGCGGACCGAGTTTCAGCTCGGAGGGGCGCAGATCCACAATCGGCGCTTGGCTGGGCGTGTAGTCCACCACACGCGTCTCTGCCGGGAGCTTCGCCATCCGGTTCATGATCTCGCCGAGGTCGCGCGCCGTGAAGTGGAAGAAAGGCACCTCCACGACGTCGCCGCTTTCCTCACGGATCAGCAGGCGGTTGAAAGCCTTCACGCCCGCGAACGCGCCGAGCTCGAGGCCGAGGCGGTTGTGCGGGTGCCAGTTGTACATCGGCGGCTCCGGATTGGCGCTATTGATTGTCCGCACCACCTTCGGTGACTGCGGCTGGGCCGCCGCGGCAAGCGCCAACAAGCAGATCAGGCCCAGTAGAGAGCGGCGGTGTGCTCTCATCGTAGTCTCTCCTCCTACCACAACTCTTTGTTACAACGTGCATCGGTCTACCATATTCTCATGGTAACAGGGGCGCTGCCCCTTCCTCGGAGCGCGATGATCGCCCTGACCGGCTTTTGGGAAGCAGGGGGACACTATGGTGGGAGAAGAGCACAATCCCGATCGAGAGTTGCGTGGGACCGTACGACGCTTCGCAGGCAGCGTCGCACTCACGCTCGATCCAGCGGAGCCTCAGAGGACGGACGAGCCGGCCGCCCATGCTGGGGTCGCCGCGCGGACCGAGCGACGCTGGCCCGCATCGACTCGCACGACCACGGTCGACCACGGCCTGCCATTGGCATCGGGCGCCTGTTCTGGGGCCGTGGGCGACCCGTCCACCAGCAGGCGTGGGTGCGTGCCGCCGATGCTCGCCCGCCATGTGAGCGGGTCTGCGCCGGTGTTGGCGAGCGTGCTTTCCCACGAGCCGGCGTGGCCGACGGCGATAGTACTGCCGAAGACCGGTACGTGCTCCAGCAGCGCCTCCTCCCCGTCTGTGGGCAGCCCACTGGCCGTGGCCACACTGCGGTCCCGAGCGTCCGGGCGGATCCCCATCAGCCCGGCGGCGAACTGGCCCACCACGGCGAAGGAAACTTCGGGGTACTCGCGCCGAGGCGTGTCGGGGCGGCATAGGGCGAGCAGCCGTGCCATCGCCTGCGCCGGCCTGCCGCCCTCGAAGAGCACCTCAGGCACGTACGATTCACACTCGATGCACTCCGTCGGCCTTGCTTCCAGCTGGTCGAGTATGCGTGCCCGGTGCTCGGCGTCCACCAGGCCGAACCTGGCAGGGAAGGCGCTCAGCATGGACACGTGCTCGAACGAGAAGCTCCCATCCTCCAGCAGCATGGTCGCGAAGATGCCTCGTTCCGGGCTCCACCAGTGGCTGCGGAAGCTGGCCTTCACGGCCTCGGCGCGCGCGGCCATTCGCTCGGCCCCAGCCGCGTCGTTCCGGCGCCGCAGGACAGCCGCATAGGCGTGGAGGGCGGCATACTGGAGAGCCACGAGGTCCGCCCCGCTTGCGGCGAAGTTGGACGTATCTGCCTCGTCGTAGCCGCCGAGGCCCCGCGTCCCATCGGCTGAGCGGTGGTCGGGGATGCCGTCGCCGTTGCGGTCCCAGCGCTCGATGTACTGGTTGGCGCTGAGATCGTAGAACCGCAGGAAGTCGCGGTCGCTCACGTACTCCGCGCGCCCCGACCACAGGTACTGCTCCCAGCATGCCCGCATCACGTCGAAGTTGGCCGGAAGGTTGTACCAGAAGCTGGTGTCGTCGACGTAGTCGACCGGAGCCGGACGGTCGAGCCGGTCGATCTCCCAGTAGCCGCAGTAGTCCCTCGACGGCGAGATGGCGCGCACGAACTTGCGCATCATGTTCAGGGTGAAGCGCTCGAGTCCCAGCACGTGCGCTCCGAGGGCCTGGTGCGACACGTCGCGCATGCAGAAGGCCGCTCGCCCGGGAAGGGCGGCCTCGTACCAGTCGCCGACAGGGTCTCCGGTCTCGTGGGCCGGGAAGACATACTCGATCGCCTGCGCCCTGGCCCACTCGAATGCCTCGACCCACTCCGGCATGGTGCTCGACAACCGCACTCGGCCGAACGTCTGGTCGGCTGGTCGTTGGTCCGTCATCCAGCAGTCCTCCTATCCGTCCCTGATCGCGGCAAGCAGGCCGCCGTACTGCTTGCGGGTCTTGGGCGCGCCAGAGCGGGCGTAGCCGTGATGCATCTTCCGGCACGGCTCCCGGCCTGCGCGGTCGGCAATCTCGAAGTTCCGGCAGTTGGTGATCGCGCTGTTACGAGCTCTGTTGACTGCATCTCCGGTCCTGCTTTTGGCTCCGGCAATATCCTCTTGGCGGAACCAATCGCCACACCTGTAGTATTGCCGCCAGCACCCGGGCTGTCAAGCCGGAAGATGGTCCCAAATCCGCTAGCTGCTGCATCTGTGCAGCCTTGGCAGTTCCGGGCGGCCGGTTCTCGAGACGCCAGCGTGATCCAGCGAAAGCTGTTCATGGCCGACTCGGCGCCCCCGAAGCCGCCGTGCAGGTAGGCGAAAGGAACGAGGGTCACGTTTTCCGTATAGCCGCCCTTTGGGCCGGGAGGTCTCTGAGACGCTGCTTGAGGCGCAAGTGTTGACGGAGGCACGGAGGCGGGAGTATACTGAGGTCAGGCCTCACAGCTCGCTTGGTTGGCGGCCTCTGGCGCCGGAAGCCAGGCTGGTCGGCCTAGTGGCCTAGCCGGACGAGTTGGATGGCTTTCGGAAGTACGTCGAGCCGTTTCGGGCCGACGCCACCTGTGACGGCGACCGGCACTTGCGGCGTTTCGACCCGTGTATTGCGAAGGTGAACTGATCCGTGGAGCGGACAACCATCCTATCGGTCATATGCGCGTTTCTCGGCGCCCTTGCCGTGCTGGGGGCGCAGGCGGCGCCTGCGGAGGGCGTCTATCGGTTCAGGCTGAAGATCACTGACGGCAAGGTGGTCTCGCTCACGGTGACGCCGAAGGCCCGCGCAGCCGATGTGGTCGACATGTTGGGGAGAATGACTATGAAGACACAATCCTCCAAAAAAGGGAAACGAGGGTCGCCGGGCCAATTGCAGGGCAGTGGCCTTATGGGGTACATCTCGTTGAACGCGCCACAGCCTTCTGCCGGTTATGGAGCCGGGATGGGATTCTACGTGGCCGTGTACCCGATATTGCCGGAGCCAATAGACCACTTCCAGATCGGACTTGCATCCACATGGATCGTCCCCGACAACAGCGACAACACCACTGTCCCGCTGTGTCCTCCCGGCACCTTTGCCAGGGATAATTGGCCGGAACGCGGCCCGACATATGCCGACGTGTTTCAGACTATCGAGGGTGGTCTTGGCATTTGGGGAAGCACGCAGTTCCGTGCCGGCTATACACCGCCCAAGTTCCAGATTGTCGGCGTGCCTGATGGCTATTCGGGAAACTACCTCATTTCACCCGGGTGGTCAAACTCACCGACCCCCGTCGCCGACGACAAAATGGGCATCGCCCAGCTCAGCAACCGCATTCTTGTTCCTCCGGACGGGCTGACGTTCCAGACCAATCCCAATGGAGAACTGTTTGGATATTCCTGGATGGCGTTGCCGCTTGCCGATGCGAAAACCGGGCCGCCACCCACGGGCAACCAATGCTGGACTCTGTTTCTGGCCTTGGCGAATTTCAGCGGGCCGGTCGCCTTTGTCATCCCGGAATCCTGGAGCAAAATATCGGCCAGGTACGCCTTCGACTACGGCCGTGGCCTCGATGCGCGCGAAGGCCATTCCGGAGGTGGCGCGCAGGAGTTTAATACCGTGCCGTATTTCGAGGCCAAGGGCAAGCAAGGAACGGTGTATTCCAAACTGCCCGCGTTCATCTACCCGGTCGATGACCGGGGCAGAACGGTGCTTATGCAGGATGTGCGGTACTATTCGAGCAAGGCACTGGCCGATGCAGTGCTGGCTTGGCGGAAAGGAGGAGCCGAGTGCTCGGGACGGTTCGACATCTCCACCGAAGCCTGCCACTTGGCGCCGGTCTCGGCTCACCCCATCGAGTTCCATCAGACAAACGAAAGAAAACGGTTGACGGGCATTGACAAGGTTGTGCAAACCGCGGTGTTCGATTCATATGCATTCGGCCTGCAATGGAACGACAGCCCGATCAGCCCCAAAGGTGAGTTCCCGCGGTACTTCAGGGAAACTGGGGATGAGCGCGTCGCGGTGGCCGCATCGGAGGTGCCCGACAAGTTGCGGGCAAAGGAATTCAAGCCTGCCAGAAACGGAAGAACCTACACGTCTCCATCTGCCGGCGCCTGGGTGAATCCGGGGCCGGCAAGCGGGCCGTTCCATGTTGATCTGGCCGATGGGTCGCGCGTCACCTTCCATTGGTATCGATTCATTGACCAACCGTCCTTACAGCAATACAGGGACGAGTGGACCGATTCGATGAAAGCGGACCTGCAGACGATTGTCAAGCGCATCCACAGGTCCTGGACGACCGGCAAGGAGTATATGCCGGCGCCACGTGATGGCAAGCCGCTTGTGGCGATAGACAATGCTCTCCTCGTGACACCGCCCGTGGGGCTTGAAGAAGGATACGTGCCCATCGTGACGCGCCAGGATTGGTTTGGTTTTCCGCGCCCATCTTTGTAAAATTCACTCGTAATGCAGTTGGATGAGCATCCGATGCACACAAAATGGATGAAACGAATTCTGATGGCGGGCTTGGCGTTTTGCGCGCTGGTTGGAATAGCACGCGCTGGAACTGATCTGGCGGCGGAATTTGTGACTCCTCCGGATTCGGCCAAACCATCGTGTTTCTGGTGGTGGTTCAACAGCTTGGTGGACAAAGAAGGGATCACCCGCGACCTGGAGGAATTCAAGGCCAAGGGCATGGGAGGAGTCACGCTCGTCTGTTCCGGCAATGATCATGGGGCAGGGGAGATGCCGCGCGGGCCGGTTTTTCTGTCGCCGGAGCGTAGCGAACTGTACAAGCATGCAGTGAAAGAATGCCATCGCCTGGGATTGGAGATGGGCGCCAACTTCTGCGGCGGTTGGGACATGGGCGGCGCGTCAACCAGAACCGCATCCAGGACAAGTTCATGCTCATCGCGAAGCAGGCCGGCTGGCGCAGGACCTGGGATGCGTTCAAGCAGGTGTTCAGGATGGTCCTTGTCGCCCAGGAGCCGGACAACCCACAGGCTCGGCTGTGGAAGGTGGGGGTCGATTTCCCTGCCGCGGAGTACACCCCGGAGTTCATCGCCGCCATGAAGGGCAACATGTGGCAGCAGTTCAAGGCCGTGTTCGATGCCGCCAGCCGCATTTCGGGCTTCGACATGTGAGCGTGTTCAGTAAGGATGAGATCGAGGATCTCGAGAGGCGGTTGAGCAAGAATGACCTTGGCGACTGAGCCTGGCCTACGGCCCGAGCATCAAGACATCCAACAGGACGTGCAGTTCCCCGTACCTGTTGAGTGGAGGGATGTTCTCTTGAAGCAGATGCGGCGGGAGCACGGTGGGCTTCTACAAGAAACGAGATGAGCAGCGCTACATCTGCAACAGTGTACCGAACCGGCGTGGACTTGGCCAAGTCGCGTGTCTATGTGGAGCTGGACGAACTGGCGCCCGAGGCCGCGGCGAGCATATCCATCAATGGCAAGTATGCGGGAGGATTTATCGGCAAACCGTTCCGACTCGAGGTCACCCAACATCTCAAACCCGGAACTAATTCAATCAAAATCGCGCCGTTTGCGCCCAAGACAGCCAGACTGCTTGTTTACTGAAGCCGGCGAGAGTGAAAGGAAGCATGATGAGTTTGTTGAACAAAGAACTGTCGGTTCGGTTTTGATGGCTGGCAGTATTTGCATGGTTCAAGCCGCTACTCCAAGCGGCGCCATGGCCGCCCAGCCAAGCGCTAAAGGTGCTACGGTCAAGGCGCTCAAGGCCGGTTGGGACAAGCCTTCGCGGACGTACAAGCCGCACACGCGCTGGTGGTGGCCGGGCAATGCGCTCACGAAGGCCGACATCACTTGGCAGCTCGAACAGATGGCCGCGCAGGGCATCGGCGGGGTCGAGATCATGAACACGTGGAAGATATACGAGAAGGGAAACATCGAGTACCTGACACCCGAGTTTATGGAACTCGTAAGACACGCCGTTGCCGAGGCGAAACGGCTTGACCTCGAGGTCGCGATTACCTTCAGCCCCGGCTGGGGTTTCGGGGGATCATGGGTGCCCAAGGAAGATCAGAGCAAGGTGCTTTGCGTCGCCAGCAAGGATCTGGAGGGCGGTACGCGGTTTAGCGGCGCTTTGCCGCTGCCAGATCTCGAAGGCGTTCGTCACGCTGAACCGCCCAACCTGCGCCAGCCCGGCACGGTCGTCGCCGTGGTCGCGGGCCGCATCACCGAGCATGGCCAACTTGACGGCAGTTCGCTCACCGTGCTCACCACCCAGCTCGAACCTGCAGAGGCTGCGCTCGAATGGGATGTGCCGCCGGGCCAGTGGCGGCTAATGACCTTCTGGTTGGAGTTCACCGGCCAGGAGTGCTCGGCTCAGAGCTTCCAGCCACCGCCGATGGTGATCGATCACCTGAACCGGGGCGCGGTGCAGCGCTATTGCGCACACTTGGGCGGCGCCTTCGGCACGGCCGTCGGCGAGGAGTTTGGCCGCACCGTGGACTCATTCTTCTGTGACAGCTTTGAGGTCTGGCCGCTAGCGAACGCATTGCTTTGGAGCACCGACACGCTGGCCGGATTCGAGAAACACGCCGGCTACGATTTTTCCCGCTACCTGCCCGCCATCTGGTTCGACATCGGCCCGTTGACGCCGCGTGTGCGTTACGATCTCGGGGATTACCTGAACCACCTCGGACTGGAGGCGTTCTTCAAGCCCTTCAACGAGTGGTGCGATGGACATCATGTCCAGGCACGCATCCAGCCGCACTACCGCTTCACCACGGAATTGGTCCAGGCCGCCGGCGCGACGGCCCGGCCCGAGACCGAAGTGACCACCTGCCGGTTCGAGCCTGTCGCCGACCCGCGCAAGGCCACCGCTTCCGGCGCGCGGTTCTACGGACGCGACATCATCTCTGCCGAGGCTTACACCTTCATCCACCCCGCGCGTTACCGGACTGATTTGCAGGACCTCAAGATCGCGACCGACGCCTTCCTGCGCGACGGCATCACACAGTTCTACAATCACGGTTACTTCGCCTCGCCCGAGCCGCACGTCGCCCCCAGCCGCGACTTGCCGTGGGCCAACCGCATCGGCCACTGGAACACCTGGTGGAAGTATTATCATCATGTAGCGCAGTATGTGGCGCGCTGCTGTTTCCTGCTGCGCCAGGGCCGGTTCGTCGCCGACGTGCTCATCTACTCCCCCCAGGCAACCGCATGGAGCGAACGCGCCCTTTGGGGCAGCATGCGCCGCGTGATGCCCTACGGCAATCTCGCCAAGACGCTCGTGGCCAATGGCTACGACTTCGACATCGTCAATGACGACCTCTTGCAGCACCACGCGGCCTTTCGCAATGGGCGGATCGAGATCGATGGCTATGCGTATCGCATACTGATCCTGCCCCGCACGACGGTGGCGCCGATCAAAACGATGCGTGCAATCCGGGATTTTGCGCAGGCGGGCGGCACGGTCGTGGCGCTGGACGAAGTGCCCGCGGCGGCCGCGGGTCTGAGGGATTACCGGGAAAACGATCGCGAGTTGAAGCAGATCGTGGACAGCCTGTTCAGTACTGGCCCGGCCCGCCAATCCGGCGGGGTCTTCTTGCCCGAATACAAGATCGAGCGTACAGGCTTCAACCCCGGGCGGCAACCCTACACGCCAACACCACCGCTTGATACCGCGCAGCAGCGGCTGCTCGCCGTGCTGGAGCGCGTGACACCGCCGGACTTTGCCCTGGCCGGCCGCGCGCAGAGTGACGGACTGACGTTCATCCACAAGCGCGTGGACGAAGTGGATATCTACTTCGTCTGTAACCTCGAACCGACCCGCATCGCCACCGATGTCACCTTTCGCGTCACCGGTACGGCGCCGCAGCGCTGGGACCCCATCACGGGCGGGACCGCTGCTGTGCCCATCCGCCATGAGGACGCCACGGGCACGACCATCGCGGTGGAATTCGAGCCTTGGGAGTCGGCGTTCTTCGTGTTCGCGCCGGGCAAGCCTCCCGCGGAACCGGCCGGAGTCGCCGTCTCCAAGCCGCCTCAGCCGGAGCCTTTCACCATCACCGGCAGGTGGCAATTGAAGCTCGAGGGATACGGGTTCGAAACCTTCGAGACGAACGTCAGTACGTTAGCCTCCTGGACCGACGCCCCCCGTACCCGCCATTTCTCTGGAACGGGCCGCTACGAAATCGAATTCACGCTGCCCGGCGAGCTATTGGCGGAGGGCGCCCGCCTGGTGCTTGACCTCGGGCAGGTCGGCTGCATCGCTGAAGTCGAGGTGAACGCGCAGTCCGTCGGCGTCGCCTGGAGGGCTCCGTATCGCCTTGATGTCACCCGCGCCGTCCGTGCCGGAAAAAACCGGCTGGTGGTGTTCGTTACAAATACGATGATCAATTATGTCAGTGGCCTTAAGGAACCTCCTGAAGTCCCTGCTGATCTCCAACCTCGTCTCGGCAAGGCCAATCCGGCAATCTACCCGGAGGGCGCTTGCGCCCAAGACGAGATGAGCGAAACCAACCTGCCCCCGTCCGGACTGATGGGGCCAGTTCAGGTCGTCTCCAGAATGCCTCAATGATGAATACAAACCGGTTCATCACTGTGAGCGCCCTGCTGGCCCTGACGTGCGGCCGCTGCCAACCGCTGAGGGCGGCGACTTAAGGGGTCGGGCAGATTCGGACCAGTGCATAGGATGGACTGCTGTGATCTAGTGAAGAGTAACCGATTAAGGATGGCTATGAGAAACCGGATGATCGTCACGAACAAGAAAATGTTAGGCCAGCTGATGATGGCATTCGGGCTCATGTCTGGCGCGTACACCGGGTTTGCCCAGGAGCCGATGCGCGTCGAGATCGACGCGAAGGATACCGGCCCGACGATTTCACCGCTGCTATTCGGCCACAACCTGGAACATACCCGCCGGGCGATCTGGCAGGGCATAGGCGCGGAGATGATTGCCAACCGGAAGTTCGCCGCCGTGAAAAATGGGTTGCCCAAACGATGGACGGCAATTGGCGGCGGCCGGGTGACTACAGACGACAAGCTGGCCTATGCTGGTAGGTACTCGGTTCGTCTCGAGAACGGTGGCGGCATCGGGCAACACCGCGAGTGGCTGGCCTTCCGCAAGGACACGAAGTACGCATTCCGGCTGTGGACGAAGTCGGAGACGGACCATAGCCTCCGGATGCGGGTCATGGATGCGGGGAAGGCGCGGATCATTTTTGAGAAGAAAATGCTGTCCAGGCCCGGAGACTGGCAGCTCTTGAGCGGTGAGTTTGTGGCGCCGGCGACGGAGGCAAATGCGTGGGTCGAGATCCTGAGCGATACGGAGGGCGTTATCCGGATCGGCGCCGTATCCCTGATGCCGGCCGATAACTTTCATGGCCTGCGCCGGGACGTGGTGGAACTGCTGAAGACGCTCAAGCCGGGTTGCCTGCGGTGGCCGGGCGGCTGTTTTGCCGAGTATTACCCCTGGCAGGACGGACTGCTGCCGGTGGATCAACGGCCTCCGCTGGGGCCGGCGCCATGGGACGGATTGCTGCCCGACACGGACGGCTACGACAATCATGAGATTGGCATTGACGAGTACATCGCGCTCTGCCGCGAACTGAACTGCGCGCCGGCCATCACCATCCGCTATGGCCAGGGCAGCCCCGAGGAAGCGGCTTCATGGGTGCAATACTGCAACGGCGGTCCGAAAACCCGCTGGGGCAAAGTTCGCGCTGAGCGAGGGCATCCAGAACCATACCGGGTCAAGCGCTGGTATGTCGGCAACGAAATCTGGGGGGTCAGTCTGGTCAAGGACAAGGATCCCAAGGTCTGCGCCGTCATCAGCCGCCGGTTCGCCGAGGCCATGAAGAAAGCGGATCCCTCCATCGAACTCATCGGGTGTGCCCCGACCCATGATCCCGCATTGTGGCCGGTCTGGATCGGGCCGCTCCTTGCCGAAGCCGGCGATTCGCTGGGGATGGTTCAGAGCGGTTGGTATTTCCCCGCTCCTGACAAGGTGAACATGGCCGGCGTCGCCAAAGCGCCCACGCAAGACGCTCTGCCGTTGCTGAAGTCACTGCGGCAGTTCGCGGATCGCACAGCCCCTGGCGGGAAGCGCATGGGCATCGCCTACTACGAGTGGAACGTCTATTGGGGCCGCTCGGGCGACGTGGTTGGCGGGGTCTTTGCCGCGGGGATGCTGAACATGTTCTGCCGCGAGGCGGAGCCGCTTGGCTTGGCGCTGGCCAGCTATTTCCAGCCGGTCACCGAGGGAGCCATCAAGGTGGAGCCACTCACCTGCGAACTCGAACCGGATGGAGAGGTCTTCGCCCTCTACGCTGCGCACCAGGGCAACCGGCTGCTGAAGACGTCCCCAATGGCCGCCGACGCCGACATCGACCTGTGCGCTTCGCTGACGCCCGACGGCAGGCGCATTTATGTCACGGTAGTCAACCGGAACACCGCCAGCGATCGCGCTTTGGAATTGTCGCTGCGCAACTTTGCCGTGCCGGCTGAGTCCGCGGCGAGACTTTTGGTTCCCCTCACGCTCGAAGTCAAAGGCAAGTTTGTCCAACACGATGAGAAGTTGGAGGTGGTTGACGGCAAGCGCGTGTCGCTCAAGCTGCCGCCCTGCGCTGTCGCCCGCTTGTGTTTGGGCGCTCCTCTCGAACGCAGCTCTGTCGATCCTGGAAAGGTGACACACAGAAATACATGCCCTGATTGAATTGACCCTCGCCCAATCCAGGGGGAGGCTAAACGAAAAGTGAGACATTATGGAAATGCAGATCCATGAAAATATGAATACGGCAAGCCTGAAGAGAAACATCGCCTGGCTTGTTGCCTTGTTGGTGGTCGTGAACATCGCGCGGCCGGCCTCGACTGAGGCCCAGAATCCAGATTCGGAAATCGTTTTTTCGCAAGGGGCCCCGCTACCGGAGGAGCCGCTTACACTGTGGTACCGTCGCCCGGCCACCGAGTGGGAAGCCGAGGCGCTGCCGGTCGGCAACGGGCGCCTCGCGGCGATGGTTTTCGGCGGCATCGACCGGGAACGCATCCAGTTCAATGAGGAAACCGTGTGGGACGGCAGCCACAAAGAGACCACCAACCCCAAGGCACTGGCCGCCTTGCCGGAGGTCCGGCGGCTGCTGTTCGAGGGCAGGAACGAGGAGGCCACCAAGCTGGCTGCCGACGCTTTGATGGGCGTACCAATGTGGATCAAGTCTTACCAGACGCTGGGGGATCTGATCCTGGAAATGCCGGCGCCTGCCGCCGTGACGGAGTATCGCCGCGATCTGAACCTGGACACGGGCGTGGCGCGGGTGAGCTATTGCGTGGATGGAGTTCGTTTCACCCGCGAGGTATTCGCCAGTTACCCAGATCAGGTGATCGTCATCCACCTCAAGGCCGATCGTCGGGGTAAACTCAATCTCACCGCCACACTTAAGCGCAACGATGCAAAGACGGAATCGGTGTCGCCTAACCGCCTGGTGATGCGCGGCCGTCTGGACCTGCATTACGAGGCGCAGCTTCAGGCCAATGTCAGCGGCGGCAAGGTGATCCTTGAGCCGGACGCCTTGCGAGTAGAAAACGCCAATGAGGCCACACTGCTGCTGGTTGGCGCCACCAGTTACAAGAATCCGAACGACATCACCGCCGACCCTACCGCGCGGTGCGAGGCTGCGTTGAGGGCCGCGGCAGGGAAATCCTATCGCCGGCTTCTGGCCGCGCACGCAGCCGACCACAAACGGCTATTCCGCCGCGTGCAACTGGACTTGGGCCAGACGGAGGCCGTCAAGAGACCTACGAACGAGCGGTTGCAGGCAGTGAAAGACGGCGCCGCGGACCCCCAGTTGGTGACGCTCTACTTTCAGTTCGGCCGCTATCTACTGATGGGCAGCTCCCGCCCGGGATCGCTGCCGGCGAACCTGCAGGGCAAATGGAGCGAATACTACCAGGCGCCATGGAACAGCGATTACCATTTCAACATCAACCTCCAGATGAATTACTGGCCGGCCGAGGTCTGCAACCTGGCGGAGTGCCATCTGCCCTTGTTTGATTACCTGGAGAGCCTGGTTCCCTCCGGCGAAAAGACGGCCAAGGCGCATTATGGCGCCCGCGGGTGGGTGGTGCACCATCTCTCGGACATTTTCGGTTTCACCACGCCTGCGGATGGCATCTGGGGTATCTGGCCGATGGGCGCGGCTTGGACCACACGCGACTTGATGGAGTACTACCGCTTCACCGGCGACCGGGCGTTCCTCGAGAGGCGCGGGTATCCGCTGATGAAGGGCGCGGCGAGGTTCATCCTGGACTTCCTCGTTGAAGCCCCGGCTGGAAGCCCGGTGGCTGGGCGGCTCGTCACCAACCCTTCACATTCACCGGAGAACAGTTTCCTCAAGGCGGACGGCACGTCGTCCTCGTTTACTTATGCGGCCACGATGGATCTCGAGATCGTCCACGATCTTCTTGTCAATGTGCTGGAAGCCAACCGGGTGCTCGGTCCGGACGGGAGCTTCGACTCCGAGTTCCGGCGCGAGGTGGAAACCGCGCTGCAGAAACTCGCGCCCCTGCAGATCAGCCCGCAGACCGGCCGGCTGCAGGAATGGGTGGAAGACTATGCCGACACCGATCCGCATCACCGCCACACCTCGCACTTGTTCGGGTTGCACCCCGGCCAGCAGATCACCCGGACAGGCACACCGGATCTGTTTGAAGCAGCAAAGAAGTCCCTTCTTACTCGGGGCGACGGTGGCACCGGCTGGAGCATGGCGTGGAAAGTGAACTTCTGGGCCCGGCTGCAGGACGGTGACCATGCCTACCTGATGCTCTGCAACCTGCTGAAGAATGGCACGCTCCCCAATCTGTTCGACACCCATCCGCCGTTCCAGATTGACGGCAACTTCGGCGGGACGGCAGGCATTGCGGAGATGCTCTTGCAGAGTCACGAGGGCCAGATCCACCTGCTGCCCGCGCTGCCCAAGGCATGGCCGGCCGGTTCGGTCAAAGGACTGCGGGCGCGCGGCGGCTTTGAAGTGGATATAGCATGGAATGACGGCAAACTCACCCAAGCCGTCGTCCGCTCGCTGAACGGCAATCCGCTCCGGCTGCGTTATGGGGCGCGGACCCGCGACGTGACGCTAGCGAAGGGGAAGACCTTCGAATGGGATGGCAGATGACCTCGAGAACCCGTGGAGAGCGTGCTACGGGGCTGCCCTTGATAGGAGTCGTCGGGGTCAGCTTTGGCTTGGAAACCGATGCCGCCGTCGTGCGGCAGTTCGATCTCTTTCCGCCATGGAAATGAGAACCACCAAACAGAGGCACAGATTCATGAACAGACGATGGTTGGTTCTGGGAGTATTGCTGACGGCGGCGTGGGGCTGGAAGCTGAACGCAGCGATGGATGCCGTCGGCGCAGAACGTATCAACTGTGGAACGAAGTGTTCGGATAAGCAGTACGAGATGACCGTGGGTAACGCGGCACACGTCGCTGCAATCGCAATCCCGGCCACACTCGTCCAAGTCGTGCCGCCCGCACGGGTGAGAGTGGCAGGCGAAACGAACGACCAACGTGACGCCCGCATGGCGTGGTGGCGCAAGGCGCGGTTCGGGATGTTCATCCACTGGGGCCCGATCAGCCTCAAGGGCGCGGAGATCAGTTGGTCGCGCGCCAATTCGAACCCACAGTGTCCGAACAATGGTCCTATCCCGGTCGCGGAGTATGACAACCTCTACAAACGGTTCAACCCGACGAAGTTCAACGCCAGGCAGTGGGTCGCCATCGCTAAGGCGGCGGGGATGAAATATATGGTGCTGACCGCCAAGCATTGCGACGGCTTTCTGCTCTGGGACTCGAAGGTGGATGACTACAACATCATGCACACGCCGTTCAAACGCGATGTGTGCGCGGAACTCGCCCAGGCCGCGCACGCCGCCGGGATGCGCATCGGCTGGTATTTTTCGCCGATGGACTGGCGCGACCCCGATTGCCGCAACGCGAAGAACGCGGAGTTCGTCAAGCGCATGCAGGCGGAGCTGAAGGAGTTGCTCACCAACTACGGCAAGATCGATCTGCTCTGGTTCGATACGGACGGCCGGTCGTCGCCGTGGGATCAGGAGCGCACCTATGCCCTGGTTCGCAAGCTGCAGCCGCACATCATCATCAATAAGCGGCTGGACTATGGCCGGCCGGACGCAGGGGCTTTGGGTTCTGCAGGACCAGACCAACCTGAATTCGTCGGGCCGCGGGGCGACTACGACACTCCCGAGCAAACTATCGGCGGCTTCGATAACCAGCATCCGTGGGAATCGTGCATGACAACCTCGCGGCGCGGCCAGTGGTCCTGGGGCGGGCCGGATGACGGCGTGAAGACATTCGCGGAGTGCCTCAACATGCTCATCGGTTGCGCCTGCGGCGACGGCAATCTGCTGCTGGATGTCGGGCCTATGCCCACCGGCGAAATCGCGCCGGAGCAGGTGAACGTGATCAAAGAAATGGGCACATGGCTGGCAAAGAACGGCAAAAGCATCTATGGCACGCGCGGCGGTCCGTACCGCAACGGTGGGTGGGGCGGGGCGACCTGCAAAGGCAACACCGTCTACCTGCACGTCGCCAAGTGGAATGGCGACCGGCTGGTGCTGCCAGCGCTCAAGTCCAAGATCGTCAAATGCACCAACCTGACCAACCCGCGGGCGGCCCCGGCGCTCGCGCGAACGGAACAGGCCATCACCCTCACGCTGGCGGCCGACCAGCAGGACCCGCTCGACACCGTCATCCAGCTGGAACTCGATGCGCCGGCCGCCGGGGAGTTCATCAACGGTCAGCCCTTGGATGTCCCCGAACCCGTTGTGCTGCGACTCGACTCGCCGTTGGACTACCAGGTCTTCCAGCGGCAAACGCCTACGGAAGGCAGGGTCCGCGTTAGAGGCCGAGCGCCCGCAGGGGCTGATGAACTTGAGGTGCAAATCCATGGCGACTGGCGGCCGGTGGTGTTCAACAAAGACGACGGCACGTTCGACGCTGAACTGAGCGTTCCGCCCGGCGGATGGTACACGTGCCGAGCGCAGGTGACCGGAGCAGGCAGCCTGTTGGCGACGGCCGAGGCGCCTCACGTTGGTGTAGGTGAGGTGTTTGTCGTGGCGGGTCAATCGAACGCCGGCAACCACGGCGAGGAGAAGCTGAGCACGAAGACCGGTCTCGTGGCTGCCTTTGATGGGATATGCTGGCAACCAGCCCACGATCCACAGCCCGGCGCCAGTGGTGAGGGCGGCAGCTTCATGCCGCCGTTCGGTGAGGCGATCGCCGAGCGATTCAAGGTTCCCGTCGGCATTGTTGCCTGCGGCATCGGCTCGACGAGCGTGCGTGAATGGTTGCCGAAGGGGGCGAGGTTTCCGAATCCGCCCACACTGGTTGGCCGCGTACAGCAACTCCCGAGCGGCGAGTGGGAGAGCAAGGGCGAGGCTTTTGCCATGCTCACCGCATGCATGAAGCAGCTTGGCCCACGCGGCGCTCGGGCCGCCCAGAAATCGCTGCGGGAGAGAGGCACCGCTCTTGAGGGCCTCGACACCAACGCGCCCAAGTGCGAATCCCGCGAGCACAATGGCCAAGGCGTCCATTTCAGCGGCAAGGGCCTCCTCGAACACGCTGCACGCTGGATGGAGAAAGTCGCGCCTTGGACGGAGGCACAGCTTACCGATGCTGATCCCTAGCAGAGTGGCGGATCCTTATCGCTGCCTTGTTCTCGCCTGGTTGGTGTTGTCCGTGCGATGCGTATCCTCTCTGTGGGGGCTGTTCGCACCGCACGCCGGTGAACCGGGCAGGGCTCAAACGGCCATCAGCCAAGGCAACAAAGGAGGACCGACGACCAGACAAGTGGTACGGAGCACGCGTGTGAGAAACAGAGCGCCAGCCCAGCCGGCGGCCCGGCCGGATGGCCATCGACCGAACATCATCTTCCTGATGACCGATCAGCAGCGGTGGGACTGCATCGGCGCGGTCAACCCGCATATCAAGACGCCCAATCTCGACCGGCTAGCCCGCCAAGGGGTGCTCTTCCGCCAGGCGGTGTGCCAGGCGCCGATGTGCGTTCCCAGCCGTTACGCGATGATGCTCGGCATGTACCCGTCCCAGCTCGGCGTGTACACTAACGGCGACAGTTTGCCGGACGACCGTTTGCCGGCGACACCTTTGCCGGAGATCCTGCGGAGAGCAGGCTACCAGACGGCCGGCTTCGGCAAGACACACTGGCGCCGGCCATTGCCATCGACGCGGGGCTTCGAGGTCCGCGCCATTGGCGAAGCGCGCAACAGCTTGGCTTACGAAGCCGGCGCCTTGATGATGGGCGACGACAATCCCAAGGCGCTCGAGGAGTACTACGCCGAGACCGCATCCTTTGGTCCCGGTGAGGAGGGCGTTCGGGGATACATCGGCTGCGTCTCAAAGGTCGCCGCGCGCAACCACCGCGACGGCTGGGTTGCTGAACAGTGTCTGAAGTTCCTCGACAAGGACGTCGATCCGCACCGCCCACTGTTTCTGTACGTCTCCTTCTTCAAACCACATGCTGGCCTCAACGTGCCTGAGGAGTTCGAGGACCTCTACGACATCGACAGCATCCCGGACATTCCCCAGCCGCCCTGGCATGATGAGCCGGACACGCACATGACCGCGTACGAAGCCGACCCGTCTTCAGGCGAACGCTATCAGGAATGGCGCGAAGCGTGGGAGAAGATGACGCGGCAGGAGCGTCGCCGCACCACATTGCGATACTACGCCAATTGTTCATGGCTGGACGCCTACTTCGGCCAGGTACTGGACAAGCTGCAGAAGATGGGCCGCCTCGACAACGCCCTCATTGTCTTCACATCCGATCACGGCGAGATGCTCGGCGAACGCAATTTCCGTTTCAGCAAGTACTGCCTCTATGAGAGCAGCGTGCGGGTTCCTCTCATTCTGGCCGGCTCGGTGATTCCCGAGTCGAAGCGCGGCACGATTGACGACCGGCCGGCGGAGCACATCGACCTGGTCCCGACTCTGGCTCAGGCCGCCGGCCAGCCCCCGGCCGCGGTGCTGCCGGGGTTGGACCTGCTCGGCGAATGCCGGCGCGTGGGTTCCTTCAGCGAGTTTCATGGGGGAGGCCCCCGGTTGGCGCCGGCGTACATGTGGCGCACGGCGGATTGGAAACTGATCCTGTTCCTGCCCGGCCGGTTGGACGGCGCAGCGGCGCAAGCCGGGCTGGCGAAGGGCGAACTGTACAATCTGCAGGATGATCCACACGAGTGGCATAACCTATACGCCGATGAGAGATACGCCGCCGTGCGCGAGCAGATGAAGACCGAGTTGCTGATGCATCTGGCCTGTGTCTGGTCTCGAGGCCCGATTGTTGCCGAACCGCTGGGCCTGCTGCCCGCCCTCAAAAGGCCCGCTTCCGACCGGTGAGATTCAGAGCCGGGATCACACGAAACGTCCCCAATGTTGGGCTAGGCAAGGTATTCGTGTCGCAGACGGTGCAGAAACAAAGGAGATCGATATGACTGACGCAGAAGTGGAGATTGAGCAATCGGGCAGTTCAGCGTGCCCAGCGCTGCGAAGCGATTCGCCGACTACATAGACGGCGTTACCGGACCAGGCAAGCGCTATCACGTTGACGGGCCTCAGGAAGTCGAATACGACCTATCATGAACCGCAGCTGACTGCCTTGGCGGGAGAGGGGAGTAACCAGCGGCTAGAGCAGTCTGCAGATCAGAATCGGGTTGATCGCCGGACCGTTGATTGCCCTGGCCTGTGCAGTCAGGCCGGCGGATACAGAGCACTAAGGAGGAAGATGAAATGAAGAAGCGAGTGGCAGGTGCAATCGTTCGAACGACAGCCGTGCTGTCATCGATCGCGTCTCCGCCCCTGGCCCAGCAGGCGGCCGCAAACCCCTTGAAAGCCGCCGTGAAGGATTATGGGTTGAAAAAGTATACCCGCGTCTCCAAAGATCTGCCCAATTCGGAGGAAGGCTCGTGGAAACTGGTCTGCACGATGCCGTACAACTGCCATTTCCAGCCGTGGATTCTAGTCGAAGCGCCTGCTGGAAAAGTCATCCAGTTCAACTCCAGCAATCCACTAGTCCTCTATCTGACGCCAACCGAGACGTGTACCACAGAAGCGGGCGAGCACGCCTATGAGGCGAAGAATTGGGTGAGTGGAGAAGGAGCCATCTATACTATTCCAGCGGGCGTGACAGTGAAAGCCGTGAAGTACCGCGAAACGGGATACGATACGACGTTCGCCGGTTCGTTCGAGTGCAACGACAACGACTACAATATCCTGTGGAAGAAAGCGGCGCGGACCTGCTATGTGTGCATGCGAGACCACTTCTATGACTGCCCGGATCGAGAACGGGTTGGATTCTGGGGCGACGGCACCCCGGAGTTGAACCAGTGCTTTTACCTGTTTGACAGTGCCTCCCATCAGCTGTGCAAAGACCTGGTGCTCCGAAAACTTGAACCCTCCTTTTACCCCGGCCAGCATTTGGAGTTCCTCGGTGAGTACGGTCTGTGGTTCTACTACTTGCATACCGGTGATCTGGAGTCCATCCGTTCGGTCTATGAGCCGACCAAACAGTTTCTCTTCGAGACTTACCGCTTCGGCGACGCCCGCACCTGGTTCGATTGGGGAAAAGACGTCATAGACACCGCCATCATCGAGGAGTGCTTCTACTATATTGACCTGAAAACGCTCAGGAAGATGGCGCTGGTGACCGGGCATGAGGCGGACGTCCCCGCCATTGACGCCAAACTCGACCGCATCCGAACCACCTTCGACAGCAGATACTGGAAGGGTGACTGTTATATGTCCTCGCAGGTCTCGACGCCGGACGACCGGGCGAATGCGATGGCCGTCAACGCCGGGCTGGCCGACCGGTCCAAGTGGGACGCGATCTATGAGAACGTTCTGACCAAGAAGACCTATTCGAGCTGTTTCTTCGACCGTTGGGTCCTGGAAGCCCTCTGCACCATGGGCAAACAGGAATACGCCTTGCTCAGGATGTACAACCGCTACAGGACCATGATCCCCTGCAGTTTCACTACCCTGTGGGAGCAGTATGACCGGTGGTGGGCAACCGTCGATGCCTTTGCTGACGGCTCGTCGCTGAACCACGGGTGGAATCCACCGGCGCTCATTCTCTCGCAGACTATCGCCGGCATTTCCCCCGAAGCGCCCGGATGGACTACCTATCACGTTCTTCCCAAGGAAGCGTTTCTGACCTCGATCAAGTGCGTCGTGCCATCCATCAAGGGCAATATCAAAGTGGCCCTGAAGAAGACCGCCTCGGAGTATTCGCTGGACCTGACTTCGCCCGCAGGCACCAAGGCGATCGTGGGCATACCCAAGGGCTCATTCTCGACGCTCGAGGCCATCAAGGTTAATGGCGCCACGATCTGGAACGGCACTTATCGTGGCGGGGTCAACGGCATTACCTGGAATGGCGAGGACGCCCATTATCTTAGGTTCAATGCGGCTCCAGGGACCTGGAGGGTTTCAGGCCTGGGAACACTGCCCCTCACTTCACCCAAACCACTGCCACCGCTGCCGCCGAATGATGTGGCGCTGGATAAGAAATCATGGACCGCCACGGCCTCAGTACCGGACGGCACGTATCTCTTCACCAGCGCGAAGATCCCAATCGACGTTTCGGCGGCCAATGCCATCGATGGTGATCATTGGACCGGCTGGCGCGATATGACGGAAACACAGTATCCCGGACAATGGTTCCAGGTGGACATGAAGAAGGCGCAGAGATTTCACCGAATCGTTCTCGATAACACCTGGGCCTTATGGGATTCGCCGGTAGAGTATTCCGTATCGGTATCCCAGGATGGCACGAACTGGGGAAAGCCAATCGCCACCGGTTCCGGAGAATTGGGAATCACGAGCATTACTTTTCCGGAGCAGACGGCGCGCTACATACGGATAACCCAGACCGGAACGAGTAGCACCTACAATTGGTCAATCTATGAGCTTGATGTCTACCGGGAAGCGCGTCGGACACCGTGACGCTGGCGCAGGATATCAAACAGCCGGTGCGGAGGACGGAAGCCAGGAAACACGATCAAAAGGATAACACCCTGCTGCCATCCGGCCTGGTCGGTTCCGTAACTGTTCGCAGCGGTGCTTGGGTCGATCTGAAGCAGGCGATTGCACGGGATGAAAGGCGAAACATGACAACAGCGGCGGCAAGTATGAGCGGCGTTGCGGTGGCTCTGTGGGGCGCGTTGATCGTCGCCAGCTTGGCCGGCGAGGGCGACCCAGCCCTGAGTGCCCAGCAACTGCGCGAGTTGGCCGGCGCCGACCACTGGGCGGTGTACCCGAACAACCCGGTGCTGCGACCCGGTGCACAGGGCGAGTGGGACGCGGGCGCGTTGGGTTCGATGACCGTGCTGAAAGTGGGCGAGCTGTTTCACATGTACTACGAAGCGTGGGGCGTCCGCGGACACGATTGGACGGACTACTACACCCTCCAGATCGGGCACGCCACCTCGCGTGACGGCGTGCACTGGACGAAGGACCCGGCGAATCCGGTCTTGCCGAAGGGGGCCGGCAACGCTTGGGACCGCGACGGCACTTGGGACCCGTTTGTCCTGTACGAGGACGGCGTGTTCAAGATGTGGTACGGCGGCGGCATGGACAAGCATTGCGACTGGGGGTATGCAGTCTCGACCGACGGCGTCCATTTCGTGAAGAAGGGCCAACTCAGTCATCTGGGCAACGTCGAGGACGATCACGTGGTCCACGACAAAGCCAGCGGCCGCTACTTCATGTACTACTGGGATCGAAAGCACGAGCCGATGGGCCTGTTCCGCGCCCAGTCGCCGAACGAAACCGGCTTCGACTTCGAGCACGCCGAGCTGATCCTCATCCAGGGACTGAAGTATCCGGCGATGTACAAGTTCACCCACGTGTTTCAGGAGGGCGGGCGGTGGTACATGTTCTTCGGCGAGTTCGTCCGTCCGGGGTGTAAGGGGTGCTGGAGCGGCTATGCCACTTCGTCGGATGGCCTGCGCTGGAAGGCGCAGAACTGCCGGCTGCTGATGGGCCAGGATGCCGAGATTCTGAAAGTGGCGAACGACCTCCGCTTCATGTACTATGGGCCGGACGGCTACTTCGATCAGAAAGACTGCAATATCCGGCTGGCCGTCTATAAGGGTAGGTTGAGTGCACTTGCCGGATCGCTGTCGGTCCCGTCTTCGAAAGGCAGCAGGAAGGACAGCATCCCATTGGAGGCTCCCAATCCTCATGAGTGAGAAGGTCTGGATGTTCGGAATCATCATCGCCGCAATGGCTCTGCCAGCGGGCGCTTCATGGGCAGGGTCGTACCAGAAGGACAAGGAGGGATTGCTGGTGCCCCGCATGGCCTATCCCCAGTTTCTTGCCAGAACCTATCAGTTCGTGTTGAGGGATCTGGACAACGGCTGGGCCACCGGCAATGCCTACAAGGATCAGGACGGCAAACCAGTTCCCAGCTACATCAACTACGCCCTGGCCGATTCCGAGCGCAGGTTGGGCGTCGGTGATCCGCGCAATGCCGATACCGTCTATCCGGCTTCCCATCATGCGCTGTTCATCCGCGCGTTCCTGACCCAGTGGCGCTATACCGGCGACGCCGAATGCCTGGCCCGCGCGCGGCAACTGGCCGATTGGAACCTTGCTCGCCGCACGCCGGCCGACTGCAGATACGGATCGCTCTTCTACAGCACCGTTTGCAAGGGGCAGGTGGGCGGCAATGTGGATGGTGATGCGATCATGACCGACAAACCGGCCATCATGGCGCTGGCTATGCTGGAGCTTTCCGAGGCGACAGGCGACGCGCGCTATCGTCAGGCGGCCGAGGCTGTGGCTGCCACCCTGGCCAAGACCCAGTTGCCAGGAGGGAACTGGCCTTTCCGCGTCAATCCCAAGACCGGTGAGGTTCGCGAGGCGTACACTTCCTCGGCGATCTACGCGCTGAAGCTGTTCGAGGAATTGGGCCGGGATGGCGATAAGCGCTGGGCCGAGGCCAAGGCCAAAGCCCTGAAATGGATCCTCGAAGGGCCGGTGAAGACTACGCGATGGAACGGCTTTTACGAGGATATAACCCAGGACGTGGGCAAAGAAAACCGGACCAATTGGGACTGCATCGACACGGCCCGCTGGCTCATCGCGCACCGTGCGGACAATCCCGAGTACCTGCCCATGGCGCGGCGCTTGCACGACTGGATCGCCAAGGAGTTCGTGGAGAAGAACGACGCATGGGCGCCGGCCGAAGGGCTGCGGGAACAGAAGGTCTGTTTCGCCACCATGGGCATCCACACCATGCACTGGGCGGCGCTGCTGGCGGATTTTTATGCGGCCACCGGCGAGGCTGCTTTCAAGCAGCGCGCCATCCAGTCGTGCGCGCTGGTCACGCATTGGATGCGTGATGACGGAGCAAACCCCGTCGGTCCGACCTGGGGCAGCGAGATCTGGTTCAGTTGCCACTTCGGACCGGCGCTGTACATGTACGATGCGTTGACGCGCTTCCCGGAACTCCTCGCTGATGGACGGCCGCATCTGGTTCAAGCCGGCAGCGCTGTCCGGAACGTTGACTACGGAGACAACGCAGTCAAGTACACCGCTGCCCGTCGAGGACCGGATGTTTTGCTCATTCCGTCCAAGCCGCTTTACGTCAAGGTTTCCGGTCAAGAGGTGAAGGCTGCCGCATGGGACTATCAACCTGCATCCACGATCCTGGTCTTGAACCGACCGGCGGGGGCCGTCGAGATCGGGTGGTAGCCTTGGCTGATGCGATCGGAGAGACCGCCGAGGCCCTGCGTAGGCTGAGCAGGTTCTACGAGCTATATCAGCTTTCGCAGAGTGCTCTGAACCCGTCTGGAAGGAGCAGATATAGATGATTCAGCCAACAGTGAGCGAAAACCGGTATGAGCCTTGCGACGTAGTTGTGTGCGGAGGCGGCATGGCGGGGATACCCGCCGCGATCGCAGCGGCGCGCGCCGGAGCTAGGACAGTGCTGGTCGAAAGGGCCGGGTGGCTTGGCGGCATGGGCATCACCGGCGCCACCGGGATCCACACGTTCTACAACATCTTCGAGGCCCATCCCGGGGCCGACCGGATGAAGGTGGTCGGCGGCGTTGCACAGGAGCTCGTGGACAGGGTCCGGAGCCTGGGAGGCGGGATCGGACACGTCAGAATGGAACGCGGCGGCGACTTTGTCAGCATGCTGACTCCCGTTGAGCCGGAGACGTTCAAGTACGCGGCCGCGCGGATGTGCCTTGAGGCCGGCGTGAAGCTGCTGCTGCACACCGTTATCGATGAAGTTCGCGCAACCGACGGTCATATCGACGGCGTCGTGGTCTGGAACAAGGCCGGGCGCAGCCTGATACGCTCCAGGCAGTTCGTAGACTGCACGGGGGACGGCGACGTTGCCGCCTACGCCGGCGCTCCGTTCGAGAGCTACAAGCCAGGCGAGCCGGGGGCCTACTCCGCCGGGTTCACGTTCCGGCTGTGCAACATAGACCTGGCGGCCCTGGAGGTCGACCTGGAACGCCGCGCCCTTATCACTCAACTCACGCACGCGGTGAAGCCGGGAACCGACCGGCCAGACCTGGTGCGCCTGGGATTCCGCATCGGCAAACTGCGCGAAGAGGGCGCGGCGCACGCCCCTGGGTACTTCCTGTCGTCGTCAATCCGGCCCCGTGAGCTAACATACTGCAACTGCATCAACTACGGGCCGAACGACGGACTGGACGCCGATGCCCTGAGCGCAGCCGAAACCGATCTCCGTGGAAGAATGCTGGAGGTCGCGGATGTGTTCCGCCAGCACCTTGCCGGTTGCGAAGAGTGCTACCCGGCAGGTCCGGCTCCGTCTGCGGGCCAACGGCGAGGCAGGGCTGTTCGCTGCGAATACGAGTTGTCTCAGGAAGACTGCACCGAAGGCAGGCAGTTCGACGACCAAATCGCGTGCTTCAGCTTCATCGACAATGGCGACTACCTCGTGAAAGACGCGGGAGCGTACGGCATACCCTACCGGGCGCTCATCCCGAAGGGAGTCGATAACCTCACGATGGCGGGGCGGATGATGACAGTCGAGCTTGTGGCACACAACAGCACGCGCAATACGGCGTGCTGCCTGATCTGCGGACAGGCGGCGGGAACGGCCGCGGCCACGGCGGCAAAGGACGGAGTCTGCCCGAGGGATCTGGACGTCCCTGCTCTGCAGGACGGCCTCCGCGCCGCCGGCGTTATCCTGGAGCCTCAGCCTGAGCTTCTTTGACAAGCGGGCGGAGGCGATGAGGTTGAGGACCCAGAGCTGATCGGAAAGCCGGCAAAGCGAGACGGCCGCGGTTGATCCCGCCTGTGCTGCCGTTAGCAAACGGCTCGAATGGCAAAGAGATCGGTGTTCGTAGACCCGAGGGGGGCCTCCGTTGCCGGCTTCCTCGCCGACAGAGCGCAAGGCGCCTGCTGGGACTCGCAATACTTATGGCAGACCTGTTTATGGTGAGAAAGGGGTTAACTGTCGCGTTGAGGCGCGATTAACGATCTGCAGAAGACCGCAACCAGACAGACCACAGACAAAGGGGGGAAGACACGATTGATGATGGTATCGATAGCGGCGCTTGCGTTATTCACCGGGGTGAGTTCGACGCAGGCCGGGAGATACTATGTCGCACCGAATGGAGACGATTCCAATCCCGGGACATAAGCATCCCCAAGCGTAATGACGCGGGTGATTGGGTGGCGCGCGAGTCCATGGGGTACTACTGGCGAAGTGGCGCCTATGTGAGCGGTGTTCCGGCTTTGATAAACGGCAAGGATGAGGGAAAATGCGTCACCTTTAAGGCCGGATCGGGAGAATACAATTTTCAGTTGGGCAGCAAAGATTTTGTGCAGAGCTCTCATCCACAGAATGGGAGTGAAAAATGAAACACAGTGATATGAAGAATACAATTGTTGCCTACATGGCCCTGCTGATGGCGCCCAGCAAGGTCATGATCGACGTTGGTATGCCTACCCATCAGGCCAAGCGCGATTTGATCAGCGACATGGCTGACGAATTAGACAAGCGCGCCATCGCCCTGTGCCTCTATGTCCACCCGATGGACCAGCATGATCTGTCACAGAAGGAGCGGGCGCTGTTCAGTTGGGGTCCCGAAGTTGAGGGCCTGCCCGGCCCCAAGCTCGGTCAGTGGTGGCCCAATCCGAAAGGTGAAGGCCCTGATGGGCGAATTCGGCCGGCTTTGGCAGGAGCGGAAAGTTTCGCTCCTCAACACGACGCCCAGCACCATCCTGGAGCCGGTGCATACTATCTCCTGGGACATTGTGGCCACAGACTCCGCCGATGGCTCAACCGTGTATGTGCATGTGCTGATCCCGCCGACCGGAAAAACGGTCCGCGTCCCCGCTCCGAAGAATGGCCAACGGTTCAGCGCGGCTTCACTCTTGCTCGGCGGCACGAAGGTCAAAATCAGCCGGTCGGCCGAAGGCGTCGAGTTGTCGCTTCCTGCCGATGTGAGCTGGGATCCGGTGGATACGGTGATCGCGTTGAAAGTTGACGCGACGGCCGCCAAAGCGGGGCGTTAAGAGAAAATCCCTGGCTTCAAAGCGAATGTGCCAGGGAATCGGAAAAATGAGCATGACTACCATGATCCGACAGATGACACTGGCGACAGTTCTTAGTGTGCTGTGTCGCGGCGCCATCTTGAATGCGGCGGAAGTTAAGGAGTTGCGATGCGAGTACCGGACCAACCCGCTGGGGATTGACATCCGCTCACCGCGGCTGAGTTGGGTCATTGCGTCCGAGCGCCGCGGCGAACTTCAGACCGCTTACCAGGTGCTGGTGGCGAGTTCGGAGGAACTGCTGAAGCAGGACAAAGGCGATCTGTGGGACAGCGGGAAGGTGGCGTCGGACCAAAGCATCCACGTGGAGTATAAAGGCAAGCCTCTGATGTCGCGGATGGATTGCCATTGGAAAGTGCGTGTGTGGGACAAGGACGGGAAGCCGACGGATTGGAGCAAGCCGGCCTTGTGGTCCATGGGCTTGCTTGATCCAAAGGATTGGCAGGCGAAATGGATCAAGCCGGCCACCCCGAACCAGGGTATTGCGACTGCGCCCTGGGTGCGCAAGGACTTCACACTTGCGGCCGCGCCCGACCGGGCGACGGCCTTCGTGAATGTGATGGGCTATTGCGAATTGTATGTGAACGGACAGAAAGTGGGGGACGAGGTTCTCTCGCCAGCCGTGTCAGTGTACGCGAAGCGTTCGTTATACATATCGTATGACATCAGCAAGCACTTGCGTGCGGGTCGCAACTGTGTTGGTGTGTGGTTGGGCACGGGCTGGCATACGCCCGGGCCGCTCGCCCGGGTCCAGCTCGACATGTATGTTGGCGGGCAGAGGGTGGTTGTAGGGACGGACGGTACCTGGACCTTCATGCCCAGCACGTATTCCGAACGCAGCAAGTGGGGGTGGCACGGTAATGGCCACGAAAGCATTGATGCCCGCCGGGAGATCGCGGGATGGAGTGAGGCCGACTGCACCGCCGGCGAATGGCTTCCCGTGGAGGAGATTGCGGCACCGAGCGGCGTGGCGACGGCGCAGTCTTGCCCCCCAAACCGCATCACACAGGTCATTCCCCTGGCGGCTTGCACCGCCCTAGGCTCCAATACCTGGGAGCTGGATTTCGGCACCAACCTGACCGGCTGGCTGCGGCTTCGCCTGCCGAGACTGGAGTCCGGCCAGCGTTTGGTGATGTATTATGCCGACAAGCGGTTCCAGAGCCCCGAGGGCGATGACACGCCGGCGGGTCTGATCAAGCCCATGATGCCGCGGAAATTCGACACACCCCGGGGTGCGGTCAGGTACCAGACTTACGGACAGGAAGATGATTTCACCTCGGCTGGGAAGCCCGGGGAGCAGTTCTGTTCCAAGTTCAACTACCGCGGCTTCCGGTACGTCATTGTAGAGGGCCTGCCTGCCAAGCCGGCGCCCGGCCACGCCGAGGCGTTGCTGATCGAATCGGACCTCGAACCCGTCGGAACGTTCGAGTGCTCCAACGACCTGTTCAACCGCATACACCAGGTCAACCTGTGGACGGTCCGCTGTCTGAACCTCGGCGGCTACATGGTGGATTGTCCCCACCGCGAGCGGATGGGGTATGGCGGCGACGGCCAGACCTCGATCGAAACGCAGATCATGAACCGGAACGCGGCGGCCTTTTACGCGAAGTGGGCCGTTGACTGGCTGGATGAGCAGAATCCGACTACCGGCAGGGCCACCCAATTCGCGCCGAAGAACGATGATGAAACCTGCTTCCTGCCCTGGGGCGGCATGGTTTGCGTGTTGCCTTGGAAGGCCTACCTCTACTATGGCGACCGCCGTCTTCTCGAACGTGCTTACGAACCGATGGGGCGTTACCCCGCCGTGTATCTTGAGAGCCTCTACGAGGATGGTGTTCAGCAGCGCCGTGACTTCACCCCGGCGGACTGGGTTCCTCCCGGCCGCGGCATGGATGGCGGCACTCCCCTGCCAGACCAAGCCAATGTACTCTTCAATCTCTGCTATCGCGTTTATCTTCTGGACCAACTTGCGAGGGCTGCGTCCAGCCTGGGCCGAACCGATGAGGCGCAGCGCCACCAGGCCAAGATCAACGAACTCAGGCCGCTCATCCACGCCGCCTTCTACGATGCGCAGAAGCAGGCCTACGTTCTTGATGATCAAGTTTACCAGGCATTTCCGCTGATGACCGGCATCGTCCCTGAGGCCTTGCGTGGAACCGTCCAGAAGAAACTCGAAGACCTGATACTGGTGAAGAACAAGGGGCACGTCGACACCGGCATGCTCGGCACCTATTTCCTCTTTCAATACCTGCTGGAAGCCGGGCGCAGCGATCTGACCTACACCATGGTCAACCAGAAGGACTATCCGGGGTGGGGCTACATGCTGTCGCAGGGAGCGACCACGTTCTGGGAGCAGTGGAATGGGTATTGGTCCCAGATACACGCCTGCTTTGCCAATCCTGGCGGCTGGTTTTACCAGGGCTTGGCCGGCATCCGCCCCGATGAAGCGGGCCCCGGTTTCAAGAAGATCATCATCAAGCCCGCAGTCGTCGGCGATCTGACGTGGGTCAAGTGCAGCTATGACTCGATCCACGGCCGCATTGTCAGCAACTGGAAGCGTGATGGCAGTAAATTGACCATGGAGGTCACAATTCCCGCCAACACCACAGCGACGGTGTATGTCCCGGCAAAGGACGTTGCCGGAGTGACCGAGTCCGGCAAACCCGTGGCGAAGGCTGATGGCATGAAGTTCCTGCGCATGGAAAATGATGCGGCGGTATATGATGTCGGTTCGGGAACCTACCGGTTCGGCTCTGCGTTGGACAATTAACCCAATGAACGGTAACGCTTAGTTTTTGGAGAGAATGAACATGAAATTGCTACTACTCGCCAGCGCTTTGCTCGCTGGATTCACGCCTCAGGTCTTTGCTCAGTATCCGGGCTGGCAGCATGAAGGCTCCATGTATATTCTGACCACGCCCGAGGGGGCGAACTTGCCGGCAACGGCGTCGGTAGAAGACTTCCCGTTGTTGGTGCTATTGAACAAAGGAGTCTTCGATTTTAGCCAAGCTAAGCCGAATGGCGAGGACATCCGTTTTTCCGCCGATGGCAAAGCCTTGGCCTATCAGGTGGAGGAGTGGGATGCGACGAAAGGCACCGCCAGCATTTGGGTGCGCATCCCCGTCATCAAGGGCAATGCCCGCCAGGAAATCAAACTGCATTGGGGCAAGGCCGATGCGGCAAGCGAATCCGGCGGAGCGGCAGTGTTCAATGAGTCGAATGGATACCTTAGCGTCTTGCATCTGAGCGATCCTGTTAATCCTGTCAAAGACGATGTTGGCACGCTTGCACCCATCAGTGTCGGCACGACGGCTTGCGCCGGGATGATCGGCCAGGGCAGGCGTTTCGACGTCGGCAAAGGTATCAAGGGCGGGGAAAACATCACGACCTATCCTTCTGGCGCCAGTGCCCATTCTTCCGAGGCCTGGTTCAGGGCTGAGCGGCCGAATGCCCTCGTCCTCGCGTGGGGAAACGAGCGGCCGCAGGGTAAAGTGGTCATGCAGCTAGCCAGTCCGCCACATATCAACGTGGACTGCTATTGGTCGGGCGCGACGGTGGTGGGCGGCAGCACGATCGCGCTGTCGCAATGGACTCAAGTTGTCCACACTTATGAGAACGGGGATTCGCGGGTTTACGTGAATGGCCGCCTCGATGGCGTCTCAACGTCCGCGGACGCCCCACTGGCGATCCAGAGTCCAGCGAACATGTGGATCGGCGGCTGGTATGACGATTACAGGTTTGTCGGCGACATTGACGAGGTGCGGATCTCGAAGGTTGCCCGTTCCGCCGACTGGATCAAGCTGGAGTATGAGAACCAGAAAGCCCAGCAAACCTTGGTCGGCGCTCTGGTGCAGCCGGGGAATGCCTTTTCGGTCTCGCCTGCGGAGATCAATGTTGCTGAGGGCAAGAGCGCGACCGTCACCGCTCAGGCCGGCGGCGCCCAGAAGGTGTATTGGATTCTCAAACGAGACGGCGCGGATACCATCGTCGCCGTGGACCAGTACTCTTACACCCTCGATGCCGGCCGGGTGGTGGCGGATACATCGTTTGCTCTGCAGTTCAAGGCGGTGTATGCCAATGAGGTAAAGACAAAGGACATACCCGTGACGGTCAAGGAAACGATTCCCGAACCGGTGTTTAAGCTGAAAGCGCCCGCGAAATGGAATGGCAGGGAAATTATTCAGGTGGTGCCGGAGATCAACAATCTCGAAGCAATGAAGGCCAAGGGCGCGGGTGAATTGCGTTGCACCTGGACTGTTTCAGGTGGCGCGGTAATCAAGGCAGTTGCTCCTGACAAGCTTGTCCTCATCAGGTCGCAATACACTGGCCCGATAACCGTGAAGGCAGCAATCAATAATGGTGGCGCCGACAGCGTGGCTACGGCGGCGATTATAGTAACCGAGCCGAAGAATGATCCATGGGTTCAACGGACTCCCGGTAAAGACGAGAAACCGGAGGACGGCCAGTTCTATGCCCGTGACGACAAGAACGAAGGCACATTGTATTACAATGGGACATTGTCCAACACCGCCGACTCGGTATTCCTGAAAGTCTATGCGGACGACAAGCTTATCAAGACCGAAAGCCAGAAGCTCACCGCGGACAACGCGTATGCGTTCACGGTGAAGCTTAAGCCGGGCCTGATCAAATACAAAGTGGAATTTGGCATCAAGACGGCCGGCGCCGAGACAATTGTACAGACCGTTACTAACTTGGTCTGCGGTGATGCCTACCTTATTGAAGGGCAATCCAATGCCTTGGCAACGGATACGGGTGAGAAATCTCCGCCGGACACCATCGAGTGGATTCGCAGCTATGGCCGTCCGAATGGCGAGCAGAATGGGCCCAGGCAGAATTTGTGGTGCTATCCGGTCTGGAAGGCGGAAAAAGGCGAGAAGGCGGAGCTTGGTTGGTGGGGCATGGTGCTTGCCAAGCGGCTTCTGGAAAGCCAGAAGATTCCCATCTTCATAATCAATGGCGCTGTCGGTGGAACGCGTATTGACCAGCACCAAAGGTCTGAAGCCAATCCCACCGATCTGGAAACGATCTACGGGCGGATGCTATGGCGGGTTCAGCAGGCCAGGCTGACCCACGGCATACGCGCGGTGCTCTGGCACCAGGGCGAGAGCGATCAGGGGGCGGATGGTCCCGATGGCGGGTATGGATGGGAGACTTACCAGCGCTACTTCGTGGATATGTCGGCGGCATGGAAGCAGGATTTCCCGAATATTCGACATTACTATCTCTTCCAGATCTGGCCCAACTCTTGCAGCATGGGCAATGGGCATGGTGACATGTTGCGCGAGGTGCAGAGGACCTTGCCGCGCCTGTACTCGAACATGGACATCATGTCGACGCTGGGCATCAAGCCGCCCGGGCCGTGCCATTATCCTCTGACCGGCTGGGCTGAATTTGCGCGATTGATGCAGCCACTGATTGAGCGGGACTTCTACGGCAAAGTGCCCACCACCTCCATCACGCCGCCGGATCTCAAGCAGGCCTATTACACGAGCAGCGCAAAAGATGCGATTGCACTCGAGTTTGACCAGCCTGTCGTCTGGACGGATTCCCTGACAAGTCAGTTCTACCTGGATGGTGAAAAGGACAAAGTTGCCTCGGGTGCTGTGTCCGGGAACGTGGTCACGCTCAAGTTGAAGGAAGTCTCGACGGCGAATAAGATCACGTATCTCAAAGAGATGAACTGGAGCCAGGACAACCTGATTACTGGCGCCAACGGCATCGCCGCGCTCACGTTCTGTTCGGTCGGGATCGCGTCCTCGGAGGCGGCAGAGCGGGCCCCGGTTCTCTGAACCGAGGGTCGAATCGCTCAGGCAGTATGGGACTCCGGAATGGTTCGAGGATGCCAAGCTCGGGATCTACATGCATTGGGGACCGCAAAGCATCCCCGGCGTGGCCACGGTCAAGCTGGACCTGGACGCCCAATATCGCCATCAATGACTGCGAGTTCGGGTACCCCCGAGACCGTCCAGCATTACCGTTGGCAGTCGGACAAGACCATGGGCGCCGATTGGTACTGGATCCGCAATGCCAGCGCGAGGTACATATCGGCCCGGCAAGTCATTCACATGCTGATCGACATGGTCAGCAAGAACGGCAATCTGCTGTTGAATGTTCCGCTAACGCCCGAAGGCGAACTGGAGCCGGAGACCGTGACCCTGCTAACCGAGATGGGGCGGTGCCTGGATATCATTGGCGAGGCCATCTTCTCCACCCGCAGTTGGGAAACCGCCTCCGAAGGGGACGGTATCCGGTTCACCCGCAACAGGGAGAACACTGTCTTATATGTCACGAATCTGGGTTGGTCCAACGATGAGCTTCGAATCAAGACCCTCAACTCGTCGCGGATCAAGCTGAAAACCCTGGTGAGGGTGTCGCTGGTGGGCGCTCCGGGCAAACTGACATACAGCCAGAATGCCGAGGGACTGACGATAAAGGTGCCGCCCACGGCGCCCTATGCTTCACCTGCGTACCCGTTCAAACTGACGTTCTCCGACCAGATTCCACGTCCTAAGCGATATGAGAACACCAGACCCACACGGGCTCGGATACAAGGAAAAGGACCCAGGAGACTACACTCATGATCGTGGCTATGATTACACATCTACGAATGATTGCAGTAGCATGCTTGATCGCTGCCATGGCGTTACGTTCGCCTTGTCAGGCCGATGCGAGAAGCGATTTTGTCAACCCGCCCCTGAGATTCAGGGCCAGGCCGTTCTGGTTCTGGAACAATACCTCCGTAACCGCAGCCGAAGTCGAGGCGCAATTGGAGGGCAATCGCGACCAGAGCGGGTATGGCGGCCTGGCACCGCTGCCCTTCGGGCCGAAGTTTACTCCCAAGTATCTCAGTGAGGAGTATTTCGCTCTCTACGGCGCAGCCGTGAGAAAGGCCAAGGAATTGGGGATGTTCCTGACCATTTATGACGAATACGGCTTTCCCAGCGGAAGCTGGGGTGCCAACATGGGCGACGGTATACCGCGTTTTAAGAACAAGTATCCCGATGCCACCCTGAGACGCCTCGACAAACACAAAGATAATGTCACGGGCCCCGGTTCCTATTCCAGGCAGCTCCCCCCGGGCAAGCTGATGAGCATCGTGGCCATGAATACCGGCACCAAGGAAAGGGTCGACCTCACGGGTCAGGCGAGCGGAGGCTCGAAGTGAATTTTGGGATGAACCAAACGTTCAACTCAACCCGTACCACAGAAGTCTTCAACCGGGTAACCGCCTACCGCGTCCAGTACTGGAACGGCAGCATGTGGATCACCTGCACGTCCGGCAGTTCCATCGGGACCAATAAGGTGGACCGATTTGACACGGTTATCGCCTCGCGGGTCCGGCCTTGCATTGACAGTGTTACATCGGCCACTCCTTCATGTGGGGATCGCCGGCGGCGCGCCCGGCGGCAATAACCGTTTTAAGCGCGATGTGCTGTGCCACAATCCTACGGCCATGACGGTGAACTTTGGCATGAACGACGCCGGCGGTGATATCCGCAATCCGCATTCATAGGGTACACTCCCTACCTTTCGTAACGGCTCTACGGCCTTGGAACCGAAGAGGGCTGTCCAACGCGGTATCCCCGGCATCGTGTTTCGTGTTTATCGCAGCGTCCACTGCGTGGCGACAATAACGCTGAAGGTCGTCCGGTGCAGCCGGTATGGTCGCCCGCTTATTATAGCACGGTGGTCAGTCACGCCGCAGCACGCCCCGCATAGAGGGGAAAGGGCCACGTGGAGATCCCCGAGTTCTTTGAACCGCAGAATATGGTAGGCTTTCTCCTGGAGCACGTAACGCCGTAGCTGGATCGGGCAAGGCAAGAGCGACCTGGCTCTACCGAGCCGCAGGAATGCACTGTCGCCATCAGCCAATTCGAGCATACACTGGCATAGCTCCCGGACTCAAATCAGGTCGCGTTGGCAGATCGCCTGCATTGGGTACGATTGCTGGGGAAGAGGCCGCTATGTACTGGGAAAACGATCGGGTGGTCAGGTGCGGCAGGATTCCTGCCACGGCGCCTGGCAAGAGCGCGTCTGCGACGTGTCCGCCGTGACCTTGTTCGTGGCGTAGTCCATTGAGCCGAACCCGAACCGCGAAGCGCTACTGCGGCTCGCTGAACTCACCCGTATGCCAGGACCCGGCGCGCTTGCCTGCAGCGGCGAACGCGCCTGACGATGAGAGCGCCAGGCACAGGCCCAGCAGAAATGCGTTCTTGACTGTCATAGATGCTCCTTGCTTCGTATCCTCTGACGATTACACATTTGCACTCACATCATTCTGTGTACTCACATCACTCTGCGTTTCCGCCTCCTTTGCCCGCGAACTCCAGGCAGTTACAGAAGACCTTCCGCACCACGTCGGCGCCCGGCGAGTCTGTGTCCAAAGAACGAAGATCGAGTGTCGAGAGCAGAATCTTCCCTTTGCCATAGTTGACTATGCCGACAGCAGTGCCAATCCGCGGCTCGTTGTAGTTGACCGTGCACACCACGGTCTCCTCACCCTTAAGCATCAGCCCGTAACGCAGCGTCTCGTAGTTCACCAGGTCCTGGTACTCCCAGTTCATTCCCTGGTTGATCGGCAGGCCCTTGAAGAGCGGGTGGTCTCTCACGAAGAGATTGCCGCCAACCCACACGTTCCAGACATCCATCTTGCCATCGTAGGGGATGATCCCGAGCTTACTCATGAACCTGGCCCAGCGTTCGGTGCCGGAGACAAAGACGGCCGTAGTGCCGTCGGTCTTGACCCTGTCGAGGACGCTCCTGACGAGCGCATCCGTGACGTTAGTCATCGAAGGAAGCGTCCAGTACAGCCGGATCACAGCCGGGCCTCCTGCCTGGAAGTAATCGAGCCTGATGTCGTAGGTCTTGCCGGCCTGGAGGGCGATTCGCTCGCTGCTGTCCAAGGTCGGCCCATGGGGTCCGCCGTTGTCGATGAGCAGCTTGCCATCGATCCAGAGGCGGGCCCCGTCGTCGGAGAGCGTGCGGAACGTGTAGTCGCCTGTCTCGGGAACGGTGATCCTGCCGGTCCAGCCGGCGCTGAAGTTCTCCTTGGGCATTCCCGGCACCGGCTCCTTGCCGGTGAAGTCGAAGTCGATTGAGCCGTCTACCTGCGATGTGACCTTGTTCTTCATGGCCCAGTCGGTGAAAAACTCCACCGAGAGACCGGGCTTGCTTCCATCTATCGTAAAGGCCCCGGCCGGGACGACCGTCTTAGCTTCCTCATCCACATCACGGATGAGAACGTAGTCGAGCTTACCCGGTCCGTTCGAGTAACCCGGAAGCCTCACGCGTTTGCGCTTCTCGAGAAAGGTCTGAAGAGAGTTGCCTTGCTCGAGAACGGCGCCATTCCTTGGCACGGGCGTTGAACTCCAGTCGACAGCGAATATCTCGTCGCTGCCGTCAGCCTTCACGTGGCCGCTCGCGTCCAGGAGCCTAGCTTCCATTGTGTAGCGCCCGGGCAGGCTCGGAATCTCTGCCTTCACATCTCCGACCAGCAGCTCGCCGTACACGTCTCCGCCAGAGACCTTCACCGGCCACTCTTCCTCCCACACCCGTCTGCCGTTCGGGTCGAGAAGCCAGGCCTTCAGCTTGTAGCTTCCCTTCAGGTTTACCTCGTTAATGATGTGGAAATCTGCCACGATCGTCTTCGGAACCTGCACAACTTTATTGCGGACCTTGACGGCCACGTAAACCGGTCGGTTGTACCGCGCCAGGATACTGGCGTCGCCCTTTGGGTTCCGCCAGCAGTCTACGATCCCGGAATGGGTTTCCAGCAGCTCCGCCTCCCAGCCGTTCGTGACGTAACCATCAGCCACGTTGCCCAGGCGCATGTTCTCGATCATCCTGCCCTGGTAGTAGTAAGGAATACTCCCGATGCTCAGGGTCAGAGTATCCACCGTGGGGAAGTACTTTCTGAGGCCTTTCTCATCAAGAGCCTTCTCGTACGCCTGGTACAACTCTTCATAAGCCTTGCCGTCCCAGCCGTTCCGCCCGGTCTCTGTGAGAGCTTCGTGGATCCTGGCCAGCCTCGGCGGCGACGCAATGGCCCCCTGCTCACCCCAGAACACGATCTCGTCCTTCCTCTGGGTGTAGAGGTAGTAGTCCTTGGGCGATCTGTAGAACGCGTCCCGGTAGACTCCGGGGCCCCCCGCATTGTGGAAGTCGTACCACCCCCACATGTACTGCTTGTCGTCATAAGGCCGCATGTGCAGCTTGATCGGGTCCTCGCCCTCCTTGCCTTGGTTTGCCCAGGCAGATGTATAGACGATCAGCCGGGTGGGGTCGAGCTTGTGCGCATCCGCCATGTCCCGCTTGTTCTTCTCTGTCGGCGGGGTGATCGTTTCATTGATCATGTTGTAGATGATGAGGGAGGGATGGTTCCGGTCTCGCTTGACCATACGAAGCAGCTTCTCTCTCGCGCAGGCTAACGCGAACTCGTCGCCGTTTTCGCACGAGTAGCCGCCCGGCTCCTCGAAATAGAGAAGCCCCATCTCGTCCGCCTTGTCGAGGCAGAGCCTGTTGCCAATACAGCGATGGAAGTTCAGCATGTTGAGCCCGAGGGCCTTCGCCGACTCGACCTGCCTCTTGGCAAGCTCCTCAGTCGGGAAGATCCCGTTCGTAGGCCAGAATCCCCAACTGATTGCAGAGCGGAGCACAGTTCTCTTCCCGTTCAGCCTCAGCACGGCATCTTTGCCGATGCCGTCGAGGCTGAACCACCTGAACCCGAATCGCTCCTGCTTCGAGTCCCTCAGGCGTCCATTCATGGATATCCTGGACTCACAGAGGTAGAGGTTGGGATGCTCCAAATCCCACGGCTTTCCGTTCGGGACCGACACGGATCGGGGCAGCACCGTCTCGCCAGGCTTGAGCAAAATGCTCCGAATCGTCTCAGACTTTACGATCTTCCGAGTGCGCGCCTCTTCGATTAGTATCTGGACGTCGGCTTGAACCGGAGCTTTCGAGGAGTTGGTTGCTGTCACCTCAATGTCAATGTCCGTAATCATCGGCTTGTTCTTCACGAAGATGTCCGCCACGTGCACCGGATCGGCGATGACCAGCTTCACAGGCCCGGTTATCCCGCCAAAACCGTGGCTTGGAGGAATCCCCTGCTTGCCCCACTCCTGGGAGCCCACGTCCTCCCAGGAGAAGTTGCCGCCGGGGTCGGTGATGCGGACTGCGAGCCGGTTGGACTCCCCGATCCTGCACTTGTCCGTGATGTCAACGTCGAAGGGGGTGTTGCCGATGATATCGTAGCCCACAAGCTGTCCGTTCAGGAAGATTTCCGCCCGCTGGCGAACCGACTCGAAATGCAGATTAACCCGCTTGCCCACAGCCTCTCTGGGAAGAGCAACGTCGCGCCACCACCAACTGACGCCCTGGTAGTTGCCATCTGTGAGGTTGCGTCGGATGGACTTGTTCTCCGCGCTGATCGTGTCCCAAAGGTACTCCTCCACCGTTCCCGGCACGGACACGGAGAGCGCATTCTTGGCCGAAAGCGCCTCCCATCCGCCGGTCGGCGGGTTCACCGGCACGGACTTGATCTCTACCGGAGGCAGGTACAGCGTGTCCTGGTCCCACACTGCTGTCTTGTCGAGCCAGAGGTTCCAGCCGCCGCCGGAGAGGTTGGCCTCCGTACGCTGTCCCGCCGCAGGCCCGCCAAGCCACAAAGCGAGGATGTATGCGGCTATGAGCGGGCGGCACAGCAGGTGCAGTCCGCAGAGTGATCGATGCAACGACAAGCGGTTCTCCTTTCTATCCGGACCCGAATCACCAATGGGACGGCAAGCCCCCTGATTGGTCGCTCACTATCATGAGCCTGTCATAATCATAATACGGGTAGACGCTGTTCCTACCAAACTTCAGATTGCGAGATACCTCGTGCTGCCGTAAACCACTTGGCAGGGAAGTTCTCTCTGTAGACAAGAATGGCTCCCCCGCCAGGACTCGAACCTGGAACCTACTGGTTAACAGCCAGCCGCGCTGCCGATTGCGCCACAGGGGAGCGTGAGTAAGCCGCGGGACACCCGTCCCGCCTGGTTCTTGAACACGAGGATTATACCAGGTGGCGGGGGATTGTCAACAGTTACTGGCTCGAACGGGTGCATCCCACATTTAAGGCACGTCATGCTATGGCACGGGCGTATGGCCTAGGATGAGCTGTTCGTTGGCTGAGCAAGAGGGAACGGAGGTGCAAGATGGCCCAGGGCACCAACAGAGAGCTCAGACAGCTCATCCGATGCTTCGTGGACGGCATCTCACTCAGGCCAGCTGACTCTGATGCCCCGAAAACAAACGAGCCGGCCGCCCACGAGATCACGCTCAATCTCAAGGCAACGCCGGCTCTGTTTGCTGAACGGTTTGGAGCGGGGGCGCGCTCCGTGGCTATCTACACCGGGCTATCAGCTTGGCTGGTCAGGCGGTATCGGCTGGCGAGGAATGGAAGGCGGTTCGACGTACGGTAGGCGGCTGAACTGAGGAAGAGTAGCCTCACCGGCACCCGAGTGCAGCTGAGCTTGTTGCTGGCCTGCTCCGGTGTGAACGCGTTCTTCGGCATCTAGCTGCCCCCCTCGTCTGGTTTACGGCCCAGTCCCAACACTGAAAAGCCCACAGGCTTCCGCATCTGGCGCTAGTGCGCGTGGTCTTATGGTTTTCGCTCTGTCGGTATTGCCCTTTGGCTGGGTCCAGGGGCTTCGCTCCCGGTCGGTGGTGCCGACTCCAACAGCCGCTGATCGCGCTCCTGCTATGCCTAGATCGGCTGCCTGGCCTCGTGCTTGGCTACGTAGGCAGCGCCGGCAAACGAAGTATGACGCGCCGGGCGGATGGTGGATCTTTGGCACCCCATGGCTCGCTATTCGCTGCCAAAGCGAAGGGCGAAGCCGGAGAAGACCCGGAGGCACAAAGAGAGGAACGCCGGATAGGTGGCAAGTGGTTATGCGCTAGCCAGGGAAACTGGTGTGGCTATATTGCTCCTGCGATGGTCGGCTGCCTGACGGCAATCTGATCGAGGATGCATCTCACGCTGGTCAGCCCTTGAACCACAAAGAGTGCAGCTTCTTTCTCAGCCTCCGTATCTACCCGGCCCACAAGGCAGACGGAGCCGTCGCAGCTCGTGACGTCGACCGTCATTCCCGCCGTACGTTTATCCTGCTGCAGTCGGTCCCTGATAAGCTGACACAGGGCTATGTCGTAGATGCTCGGCATCTCTAGCACGCTTGCCCCCTTCCCTTGAGTATACAAGACCCTGCGCTTCCGCGTCAAGTATGTAAGCAGAAATCCGGCAAGATTACCAGGTACTGCTGATGCTTAGATTATTGGACGAACTCATCGGGATAATGAGGCTGAAGGGAGGCAGGAGCCAGGCGGCGCCCCGAGGACAGGGAAGCCCGGATATATGTGGAGGGCCTTGTAGGGAAGGGCCTAGAAGCAGATTCTCGCGCACCTGAACTCTTCACTTGTCTGCACGTGAGTTCGTCCTCTGATGCTCGTCCTCCTGTTCGCTGCGAACAGGAAGATGAGCAGGTGCCAGGCAGCCTATGCCGGCACAAAGCGAGCGACTCTTTACGATTGGTCAGGATACGAAGCGATGCCGTTGACCACAGGCTTGGCAGCACAAATAATGGCATGGAATTAATGCAAATATCATATTTCAGCCATTGACAACAGTGCGGTCGCTCGATAGACTGGTTGTCAGCCGATATTCTGGCTAACATGCAGTACCGTTTTGTCGGGCACAGGAAGTGCCCCCGTCAGAGGAAAGGCACGGTTTGGGCATTTGGGCAGAAGTATCCGGTGGACTTCACGATCACCCCACGATCCATCTTCCCTGACCCTGCCATACCAGGATTAGGCGTAGCTGGTACGCCAGCGCATTAACCTGGTGCCTGCCTATCGACTGCAGATGGCCTGCGGAAGAGCCACTGTAGGATGAGGCAGCAGATCAGGATTCTGGGCAAGTAGCATTTCCAGATCAAGCTAAGGAGGAGTGGTTCAATGGTTAGAGCAGTGTTTCTTGTCTTTGGGCTGATGTTGGCCATCAGCCTGCTTTCTGCTTCACCATCGCAAGCCCAGCAGTGGGTCTTAGGGAACGGGTTCTCGCTGACCAGCAACGAGAGCGGGTGTTGGAGGTTGGGCTGCATCGGCGGATCGGGAGAGTTCACACCTTACAACACAACCTTCTCTCCCTGCGAAGGGATCAGCGGCTGGGCGCTCGACAGTGATCCTGATAAGGCAGGTGATGTCATCAAGAACACGGGCGAGACACCGAACGACAGCTACAACTCCGATATCAGAGCTGGTCAGATATGTCTTCATGCCAGTCAGCTTGGGAAGAGGACCGCTGTTCGGTGGGTAGCCCCTGTCTCAGGGGACGTCAAGATCGATGCTGCGTTCTCTGGCCAAGGGTTCTACACTCTGGCCGATGTGCAGGTCATCAAGAACGGAAGAGACAGTCTGAAGAGCTTCAGGATCAGTGGATTCGTGGGGATGGGAGCTAACCAGGACCAGCGGACCGGGGAAAGCCCTGACGGGGAATACTCGGGGGTCGTCCGCGTCAACAGTGGGGACACCGTAGACTTCACCATAGGCTGTGTGGACAAAGCACAGCGTCCGGAAGGGCTTGCTGACGCTACCGGCCACGTTGCTATTGCGGTCGCCATTCAGGTTGTCGAATCCAGACGGGGAGGATAGCTAAGATGAAACTAGGAATGCTTCTCTTGACGACGTTTCTCATCATAGCCTTGCTCGCAGTGTCCGCAGCAGCGAGGGTCATACGGGTCTCACCGACAGGCGACGACGAGAACGACGGAAGCAGCTGGGGCGAGGCCATGCGGACCATAGGGGCCGCACTGGCCAGTGCTAGCTATGGAGACGAGATCTGGGTAGCTGCCGGCACGTACACTGAGAACATAACGCTTGTCAACGGTGTTCCGCTCTACGGAGGCTTTGCCGGGGATGAGACCTATAGAGATCAGCGGGACTGGAGTGCGAATGAGTCGATCATAGACGGTGGTGGCGCCGGCAGCGTCGTTACCGCGCCATCCGGGGTGACATCGGACACCACGATCGATGGCTTCACGGTCAAGAACGGGACTTCCTCCGGCATCTACTGCAGCAGTTCCTACCCGATCATCGCGAACAACAAGATCACCAACTGCAGTGCCGCCTACGGTGGCGGGATCTACTCCTCCGGTCATGCGATCACGGTTACAGGCAACACGATCACCAACTGCACTGTCACAGTCAATGGAGCTGCCATCTACTGTGGCACTTACTCCACATCAACCATTAGCGAAAACACCATCACCCAGAACACCAGGATCGGGTCCGGCTATGCGGTCCACTGCACTGCCAGTTGCACCGTGAGGAACAACATCATCAGTAGCAACACTGCGGGAGGTGTCTACTTCAGCGCCGCTTGCACGATTGCTGGCAACATGATCACTGGCAACAGTGGGACAGGCATCTACTCCGCGTATTGCTCCTCGACCATCACCAGCAACACGATCGCAGGCAACGGCTACTCAGGGATATTGTGCTTCTACCCCTCCGCCGGAACCAGCGTCGCCGACAACATCATAGTCTCGAACACCGGGTACGGCATCAGTCGCACCGGTGGAACTCCATTCACTCCAGACTACAACGATGTCTGGCATAACACCACCAACTACTATCAAGTGAGACCAGGAGGACACAGCATTTCCGTGGATCCTGACTTCGTGAACGGTTCTGCGGGCGACTATCATCTGCAGTCCACTTCTCCGTGCATCGACAAAGGCAATGACAACGCTTCGGGCATCCCAACGACGGATATCGACGGCCAGCCGAGAAAGGTGGATATTCCCGACGTGGGTGATCCCGATGTTCTGGTCGACATGGGGGCCGATGAGTACTACCCGGACTACCAGAATGAGCCTATGGTGGACCGGGGGCTGCCGACCTCCAACGTCAACGGAGTCGACCGCTGCAACATCAGGTGGGCTGATGTATCCACGACCATCGGGTACGGGGACGACTTCGCCCTTTGGAGGGGGCCGCAGTGGGTCATCGACAAGATCGTCGTCTGGATTGTGCCCGATATCCTTGTGTCGCCTGCGTACTTCCTGGGCGACCACTACTCCGACGTTAAGCTGTATCTGGGCACGGGCTCCCTCGCGCTTGCTGCGTCGGGGAGCTTCTCGACGGGCAGCAACAACACCAGCAACGGCAACATCGCTATCTCAGCCGTGCAGTATGGGACGTCACCTGCCGTGGACTACCAGTGCGCAGACGGGACCTACAACCAGATTTGGAAGATAGAGTTTGGCAACCTGAACCGGACAGTTCCTGCCAACACTACGGCATACTTCGGTGTCATCGGCACACCGCGCGTTGACAGGCTGTGGTTCAACCATGCTACGAACCGAACTGGCAGCGGGTGCGATGGCTACTTGAGGAAGTTCGATCTCGGCGATCTCAGTGGCACGACTTCCGCCAGTGGTGCTGCGTGGTTTGCAGGGAAGGGCTCGGATATCGATGTTCAGGTGTACGCGCATCCGTCCTACTAGGACCGGCTGGGGTCCGAGGGTACGGGGCAGAGCAGCGGCCTGAGCCGGTCGAGTGGCGAGGGTGGAGAGCTGAGCATACAAGTGTTGAGCCATCCAGAACGACGTGGATTCGATCAGAGATTGGAGGAGAGAGACAATGACGATGAAAGCAAATCTGACGTTGTGGGCCCAGATAGTGCTTGTCGCTGTGCTGGTGATTGCGTGCGCGCCCAAGGCCGCCGCGGTCGAATGCGGCGGCTACAGTTGGGACCCGCTGACCTACTGCATGCCGCCCGACACTTTCACGGGCCCGCCTTGGGATCCGCAATGGGAACGCAACGCTACACGGATGGTTATAAACATTGCAGTGGGTAGTCACGCGCACGGTGAGGGCCAGTGTATGGACTACGACACGTGGGAGGGAGAAGGAGAGGTTCAGTCCAACCAAGAGATGGTTGTTGAGGCTCCGGACAGCTCTATACCCGCCCAGGTCGACATGCACCCACCTTCGGAGTGGGGCTGGTGGACGTTCCATTACGATACTGATCAGGCATTTGACACTATCGGTCAGTATTACACGTACGTCAAGGTGTATGACAAGCCTTACCCAGATACTCCCGAGGATCCGGCGCCAGAGTGGGCCGAATGCGTCTACGACGAACACAGGACGGTACCGATCACCATCAACGTCAAACCGAACGATGCCGATCTGGAGTCATTGGACGTCTGTGCACTCAGCCCGTGCGTTACGTGTGGCCCCGGCGGCTCCGCGGACATTCCGAAGCCGAGCCTCTTGAGTTACGCCGCGCATGACAGGATCATCCTACCTACGATCTACATGCTGGAGCGTCTGAAAGAGGTAGACACGATGGGCTTGATCTGGTTCTCCGAACCTCCTACGGAGGAGTGTCTGGCCGTTTTGTTCCGCGACCATCTGGGTCGCGTCTGGAGATGGACCGTCACGTACCCGCGAAACCCCGAGACGACGCAATGGCCGGTAGTCGAGCAGTGGGAGCTCGTGAACTGTGCGCTCGTCACGCGTGTCGAGTACAGCAAGGACGGCCCGGTCATGTATACCGTCACCTATAAGGCCGGCTATACTGCAACGTTCCGCTTCAGCAGCCCGCCCGGGCCACCCAGTTGGTCTCACGAGAGCATAGGTGAGCGGTCCAACGAGCCTCCGCCTCTGGGTCTGGATGGCAATGACGTAGGCGGTATGCGCGGGCCCTTATGCGACACAGTCTACAGATACGACGATTACCATCGGCTAGTCAGAATCGAGCGCTGCAATGGCATGGCATGGGACGTCAGCTACGATGGTTCGGACGTGAAGATAACGAATCCCGATCAGTCCTACGCGGTAGCGCAGGGTGGCACTCAGAGGCCGGCATCGGTCTCGCGTTACAGCAGCACCGGCGAGCTCGTCTCGCGGGTTGACTACACCTACTATCCTGACGGGCGGCTCCAGTATGGTCAGATAGGATCGAGGCTAGTCGAGTACGTCTACGACGACGCCGACCACACGATTATCGTCACTGAGCTGTCCGCCTCGCCGCAGGTTCAGAGAGTGTATCACTACGGCTGGGACGGTCAGTTCCAGTCCGAGTCGCAGCCCGCACTGGACGTCACCTGGGTCATCAAGAAACACACAGCCAACTACAACGTGGCCTATGAAGGCGAGGACCAGAAGCTCGTGTACCAGTTCGGGCACAAGGAAGGGGTGCAACAGACCGGAGACCTCACGCAGGTGACCGATCCGGAAGGAAACACGACCAGCTACACGTACGTCACAGACGCGGAGAACGATCCCAAGAACCTGGGAAAGATCCAGCAGATCCAGGATCCCATTCACGTCTTCACCGACTTCGGTTACAACCACAATTCTGGGGTCCTTGAGACCATCAAGCGGTATAAGTCAGGGCAGCAACCGGGCGCGCTCGGCGAGGTCCGGTTCAACTACTACGAGGATGGCAATGGCAATACCACGAACTGGCTCCGCACATACCAGGACGTACGCGGGAACTACACTCACCTCGTCCGCGGCGACATCGCGAATGCTCCGTGGCGCGTGGATGAGGTAAAGGTCTCGGCGCCGGTGCCCCCCCATGGCAGCCCACCCACGACGGAACCAGATTGGGAGACTGTGAGCCCGGTTTGGCAGTGCGAATACTACGGCGCCACTGCAGACATCACCAGCCAGGCCACGCTCAGCGGGGACAACAACCCCGAGCCGGATCCTAATCCCTATCCACCGGCTACCTGGAACGTGCAGAATCTTCGAGACGGCCAGGTCGGCACCGGCCACGAAGATGTGGGCCAGTGGCTGTACGCTGAGACGGACGGCGCCGGGCGGTTCAGCTATGCCAATGCCAGCTACTGGAACTGGTCCGAGAGGAAGACCATCACCAGCATTAACCTGTACCTGGACAGCGCTCTGGAGGACCCGAGCACACCCGAAGCGGTGAGGGTGTACGCAAAGGGCGACGACGGCAGCTACGGTGTCCTCGTTTACGGCACCGGCAGCCAGACACAGACCTGGCATTCGGAGACCTGGAACGGCCAGGCTGTCGGAGCTCTGCATATCAGCTCGTCGGTCTCGACCACCGGCCTGCGCATCGTGTACGGCAGCAGCGTCGGTCCGACCCACTTAGGCGAGGCGCAGGTATTCGCCATCGACTCATCTCCGGACGGGATGGCTGGCCAGATCGAGAAGGTGACTGTGCCGGATGTCGATGGCACGGAAGACTTCTGGGCAGAGTTCAAGTACAGCGAGAGTG
>Ga0315282_10000858_pt1 | contig 59509 bp, 37 predicted proteins | sample YL17G07_20_MG_FD_203693 | JGI IMG/M metagenome (GOLD analysis project Ga0315282, IMG submission 203693) | Sediment microbial communities from Yellowstone Lake, YNP, Wyoming, USA - YL17G07_20 | ecosystem: Environmental > Aquatic > Freshwater > Lake > Sediment | place: USA: Wyoming | collected...
AATGACGGCAACGACTGCCACTGACAGTACCCCGCCTGTAGAGTATTACTTCGAATGTACTAACCACGGCGAGGCCAACAGTGTTTGGCAGACAAACCCGACCTATGTAGTCTCAGGCCTCACCCCAAGTACCCTGTATACATTTATGGTTAAGGCTCGCGATGGCGTTATTCCCCATAACGAAACCGGCTGGTCAGACCCCTGTTCTGCAACTACTACTGCAGAAATACCGCTGAACTATCCGCCGGCACCTGTGCTGTGGGCAACGACGCCTTACGAGACCGGCAGCGGAGATAATGCTTATGCCCACATGACAGCCCAGGTAGCCATAGACCCGGAAGGTAGCGGCGTGCAGTATTACTTCCAATGCATCGATTTTCCCAGCATCTTTAGCGGTAATTGCAGTGCTCCCGTTGGTTTCAGCAGTGGCTGGATAAACGTAACACAATGGGATGTTTGCATAGGCCCAGCTGGTAAGGGCTACGAGTTCCGTTTTAAGGTACGTGATACCTCGCCGGACTTAAAGCAAAGCGGCTGGTCAACTACTCTGCCGTGCTATCCGCACTAATAACAACAAAATAAGCGTTTGTTCCAGCTGCAACGTTCTTAACAGTTGGAATGACAGCCAAATATCTATCCTCGGGTTTGTCCCAGCTTTTTTAGTCCACAAAAGCCGTTTTACCTGTGGCACAGCTTTTGGCCTTGAGAGTCTGGTAGCCGTAGTGTGCGAGCAGGTGGTCGAGTATAACTATGGCTGTATAGTTCTCGGCGACCGGCCATATCCGCGCCACAATCGTTGGGTCACGCCTGGTGATAGCCGCCATTTCTTTGTTCTCAAGGGTGTACTTATCAATTGTTTTTTGTGGTTTGTCAATAGTGGGTGTCGGCTTGACCGTAAGCCTGACAACGATTGGCTGACCGGTAGAAAGCCCGCCTGTAATCCCGCCGGCATTATTTGACTCGAAGACAACCTTGCCATTTTCGGCTCGCATCTGGTCGTTGGATTGGCTGCCGGTCATATCTTTGACGGCAAACCCGGCGCCAACCTCGACGCCTTTGACAGCGCCGATGCCGAGCATTCTGCCCAGTTCAGCATCGAGTTTATAGAAGACCGGCTCGCCGAGGCCCGTGGGCACACCGGTTACGACGACTTCAACTACACCGCCGGATGAATCCCCTCTTTTGGTTATCTTGTTGCAGGCATCGACCATCTGCTGGGCGGCATCGATATCGGGACAGTTTAGCACCGGATGCACGCCGTATTTGTCCCTAATCGCAGCAGCTTTCTCCCTTGGCCCCTTATCGCGGATAGCGTCGATTTCCTGCTCAATCTCAGCCAGTATTTTCATCTTTTCCAGAAATCGCATCTCCATTGTAATACGGCCATTGATGTAAATTTCCTGGTAAAATGGGTCGAGGTCACGCCGCATTTTTTTGTACTGGTTGGTGTATTTGAAGGCCTGGTCATAAGCGACCTCGGGGCATCGGACTGAAGCGAGTTCTTTGACGTAGGCACAGACTTCGATACCGCATTTTTTTAGAACTTTTTTGGCGACGCAGCCGGCGGCGACGATGGGAGCTGTATAGCGTCCGCTGAATAGGCCCGCCCCGATAGCATCGTCATCGGGGCCGTATTTGATGAATGAAGCGTAGGATGCATGGCCTGGGCGCGGGGTGCGGTTTGTGTCCTGATATTGCTCGATGTGGGTGAAGTGGCGGTCCAGGTTGGGAATCAGAATTGTCAGTGGTGTTCCATTAGTGTGGTTTTTGTTTTTAGCCCCGGCAATTGTATCGGCTGCGTTTAGCCCGCTGTAGATAATTGGAAGGTCCGGCTCTTTTCGTGGACTGGACAACTCATCGGTGCCGGGTTTTCTAAGAAGCAAATCGCCGTAAATCTCCTGCTCGGCCAATATCATTCCCGGCGGATGGCCTTGTATGACAGCCGTCAGGCCTTCCTGATAAGAGCCGCCGGCGACCGTTACCTGAAACATTCGCCCTATGTGACAGCCAATCATCTTTATTTCTCCAATAACTATTGTAGGGCGGGGCTTGCCCCGCCGAGTCGAACTGAGGCAGTATAAACCTATTTATAAAAAACTTCAAACTTTTCCCAGAAGTCTGGAAATGATTTTGCCACGCACATTTCGTCGTTGATAGTCTGATTACCGGTAGCCAGCCCTGCAACGGCAAAACTCATCGCAATCCTATGGTCATTGTGAGGCTCTATTCGGGCTCCATGTATGTTGTCCGTACCTTCCACTGTAAGAGAGTGCTCGTCACACTTTGCAGCAACGCCCATTTTACCGAGTTCTGAAACCATTACCGCTAATCTGTCACATTCTTTGTGCCTCAGATGGCCTATATTTGTAAATTTGCTTGTACCCTTTGCAAAGGCAGTCGCCACCGCCATAGGCGGCACCAAATCAGGAACGTTACTCATATCCTGTTCGATTGCTTTAAGCTTTCTTCCGTGAATACAGAACCCGTCATCTGTTTCAGATACTCTGCATCCCATCTTTTCTATTAGTGCCAGAAACGCCTTGTCTCCCTGTTTTGTATCGGGCCGTAACCCTTTTACAGTAACTTTCGTTTTACAGATGGCTCCTGCTAAGAAAAAAAATGATGCGCTGCTGTAATCGCCTTCTATAGTTATTTCCCGTGCCGAATATTTTCCGCTCGGAATTTCTATCTGTTTGTAATCGCTGTTTTTCACCCTTACGCCGAATTCAGCCATCATCTGCAGACTGATATCGAAATATGGCTTTTCCGTCATTTCATCGACGCATTTTAACGTAACTTTATTATCTGCGTAAGGCGATGATATAACAATCGAGCTGAAATACTGTGAAGTTTTACTCCCCTTTATCTGCGCCTCGCCGCCTTTAATCCCGCCGCCATAGACCTTGATAGGCGGGAAACCTTCTTTTTCAAGATATTCTATTTTGCATCCCAGCTGTTTCAGGCCGTTCACTACTTCCAGAATCGGCCTTTCGGTAATCCTTTTGGTTCCCGTGATGACTATCGGCTCGCTGGATAAACACGCTGCCGAAGTTAAAAAATTCATCCCGACCCCGGACTCACCGACATTTAACTGCTCACAAATCGGCGTGTATCTTCCGCCAGCCCCTTCCACAATCAGCTTATCGTCTCCCTTTTTGATTTTCACGCCGAGTTTTTTGAGGCACTCGATAACATTTAGCTGGTCCTGACCGAGTAATGGGTTGTAAATCGTGCTCCTGCCGTTACTTAGAGAGCTGATAATCAAGGCCCGCAAAGTGTGCGCCTTGGATGGCGGAGCGTCTATAGTAACATCGGTATTGCGGATTTTATCTACAATTTTCATAAATACCTGCACTGCCTATGGCATGGCCTAGCCATTGAAGTCATATTTTTATCAGAAGCGCAGGGGAATTAAAAGAAGTTTCTGGCCGGCCAAACAAATCGCAGGTTTATGTTCTTTGTTTTCTTAGTGTGCTGTTACTCTATGGTGACCGTTGTGCTTCCAATAAAACCGCCCCAGTCTTCATAAACCTCGAGGGTATAAGTCCCCGGTGCAACGATTACTATATCCCCGTTATTGCACGCATTCCGACACCGACAATTAACAAGCCGCAAAAGACAATCGACAAGTATACCTTAGAGAACAAAGAACTGGCGGCCATCACGAGGCGTGACCCAACGATTGTGGTGCGGATATGGCTGGTCGCCGAGAATTACACAGCAATAGTTATCCTCGACCGCCTGCTCGCACACTACGGTTATCAGACACTAAAGGCCAACTGTTAAGAACGTTGCAGCTGAAACAAACGCTTTGTTGTTATTATGGTGGATAGCAATACCGAGTAGTTGACCAGTTGCTTTCCTTTAATTCCGGCGAGGTATCACGCACCTTGAAACGGAACCTAAGGCCCTGACCAGCGTTGCCTATGCAAACATCCCATTGTGGTGATGCTTGCCAGCCACTGCTGTAACCAACAGCTTCTGCGCCGCAAGTGCCGCTAAAGATGCCGGGAAATTCAATGCATTGGAAGTAATACTCCACGCCGCTGCCTTCCGGGTCTATGGCTACCTGGGCTGTCATGTGGGCATAAGCATTATCTCCGCTGCCGGTCTCGTAAGGAGCTACTTCCCACACCACAGGTGCCGGCGCCTGGTTCAGCGGCGGCGTTTGCGGCAATTGCCGGGCAAAGATTGCGTAATCGACAAAATTTACATCCTTATTGCGATTAAGGTCGCTCGGAATACACTCACCGCTGTCAAGCCAATAGCTGACAAAAACCCCCAGGTCATTGAAGTCTACTGCCCAGTCATTAGTTAAATCCGCAATACTCCGCCAGTCGGCCGGCGTTTTACTCGCTTCCGCTGTGCCGCCGTAAGCCCCCATATTAATCCGGACATTATTTGCGTCGCTCGGCTCATCACCCAAAGGACAACCCGGGTTTCCCCCATCGATGCAGGGACTTGTGCTCGCATCTGTTACCCAGCTTTGGCTGTTCGGGTCCCATCGACCTGCCTGCGATTTCAGGTGAAAGTCACCGGGATAATATGTAATCGGCTCATTTAAGTCCCGGACACCTAATTGCGCAAAGCACGGGTCAAGATTAATATTTCCGGGGCCCCAGTTGACAACACAATTCGAGTCTTTCAGTTCAATCGGGTCTGTGCTTTCATAAAAGTCGCTGTATCTGATATTCAAAATCGCACCGCTTAGAAGTTTAATCGGTTTGGATAGCGCACTATCGTTGTAAAAGATGCAGTTTTGTATTGTTGCTGAAGCGCCAGCGCCTATTTGGGCGGAACCTATGATAGTACAGTTTTCAATCATTCCGTGACATTCAAAAAGCGTGTAGCCAGGATAGAAACACTGCATCATTATCAGAGGAGGGCCTATAAGACAATTGGATATCCTTCCATCGAAATCAACGATTATAGTTCCGCAGGAAGTACGTGTTCCTTCAAGTAAACAGTGGTTAATCGTGGCCTGTGTATGATTGCCGCTGACTGGCTCTTTGATATTAAAGCCCGTTAAAGTGCAGGACTCGTTTTCTGTGCCCACAAAAATTACGGCCTGATAATAAGAAGGATTGGAAGAGCCTTCTATAATCGTGTTTTTTACGATTTGCGAATCGGATGGATTGATACTTGTAACTGTGATGTTCTTTCCGAGAAAGTCAATCTCTTCCCGATATATACCCGGCGCAACTATGACAACATCGCCACTATTAGAGTCATTAATTGCCGCCTGAATCGTTGTATAATCGCCCGGAACGTGTCGTACCACAGCCGCTGCTGCCATACCGGTAAATAGAACGATACCGCCTAACAAGATTGTGGAAAATGCCGGCTTCCTCATTTTTGTATTCTCCGAAAATAGTTTCGGTGCTTTTACTACCCTCTACCACAATATGCCTGAAAAGTCAAGAAAAAACCACCTCGCTTAGCCCCTCGGCCTGCCGAGGAGTTGTCTTTCAGAGCCTGCCCTCGAATGTCGTAGTCGGGGGTGTTAATTTGGGTAATCTGCGGTTAATTTCTCTATGAACTACGAACTATCAACTATGAACTTCTCCGCCACTTGGTGGAGTCTAAAATTTTCGAATATTTTCAAACGTTTCTATACAATTTTCAAACGTTTCATATCAATTTTCAAACGTTTCATATCAATTTTCAAACGTTTCTATACAGTTTTCAAACGTTTTCGAACGTTTTCAATCATATACTCATAAAATAGCGCCGTTACCCCTTTTTAAGCCATTTTACGAAAATATCCGCGCGCATTTTCCACTCTTAGAGATTACCCATTTTATTTATCTTGCCTATCTTAACTGGAGACTCAATTTGAATTATTTTGGCGTGTTTTCTTCTGTTTTACACCAATCGGCTTGGGCGTCTTTGTGTTTCAAGAGGATTTCGAAATCTTTCTTATCTATTGTGCCATCAGCATTTATGTCACCGAGCGGATAACCTTCGGGCGATTTTATGCTGGTCAGCAGGTTACCGACAAGAATGGTAAGGTCCGAATCATTGACAATGCCATCGGCGTTTAGGTCATACCAGAGGATATTGTTACTGTCTTGTTGTTTACTGACGTTCCAGGCCAGGCCGTAGCGCTCGGCTATAGGCATTTGGTTCGGGTCATCAATATTACTGAAGGTTACAACAAGCTCGTAGTGGGTGTAGTTTGCATCCGCCCGGCAATAAATATGCTCGACATTATCGATTTTGCTGTCGCTGTAGTCGAGCAGATAATTGTTTTCGGGGTCGTTTGTGTCAACAGCCCAAAGCTCAAGCCGGAGGTTGGCATCTTTATCCGGCATTGGCTCAAAAGGATAAGCGCTGTTGTAATGCTTGTTCCATACAACTGTGGCGGTAACAAATTCCTCATTCGGCTCTGCGAGGGTGATTTTGTAAATGTTTTGCGGGTTTTCGCTTTTCAGCAACTGGTTATTGTCCCAGCCGGTTGTTGGGACATCGCCGGGTTTCGCCAGACCTGCGATTAGATGTTTATAGGCGCCAACGGCGTTTAACATTCCCGCACCTTGCATATAATCCAGCGGCGCCTCGTGGTCATCGTCTTTTTGGAGCCGGCCCTTGTGCCAGTAGGGTAGTTTCTTTGCCGAATTTAGTAAGATAGCTTTCATTACGCAGTTTCCACCATCCTTCGCAACAGCCGAACTCAAATTTGGGTCCTCTTTGGCCTTTTGAACGAGCAGGCCGATTGCCCCTGCGACGATTGGTGTTGAGAAGCTCGACCAGTTGCCGGTCGGTTCATAGCGGTTAGGGTTATTTGCATCGGCGGCTAAGCAGTTGCCGGGAGCGACGATATCGGGCTTGCATCGCCCCTCTGCGGTCGGCCCGAGACTCGAATGCTCCGGATAGACAAGCGAGAAATGTGCCAGTTTGGTTGCGAGATTTTCGGTGTTTACAGAGTTAACGACTCCGACACCGATAACGTTAGAACCGGCGCCGGGGTAAAGCAAAGGGTCATAAGCGTTTGAGCCATTTCCTACACCGGCCACGACAATGATACCGTTTTGCTCGGCCATTGATTCAATTCCTCTTGTCCACCAGTCTTCAAACTGGGTGCCAAAGCTGGTGGTTACAATATCTGCGTCAGGCGGTGAGTGGGGGAAGATATTATTAGTTAAAAAATACCAAAATTCATAATTATCGGCCTGGGCCTGTGGTGCAGCCCCTTGATAGTGGAATTGGCCCAGCTGGGGATTAGAGGCATTGGGGTCTTCACCGAGCAATATGGAGCAGATAGCTGTTGAGTGGGGCGAGGTACCGGCTGCGAGTTCGCCCTGGTCTCTAAACTTTAGTTGCTTGTCTTTGAAGCAGCTATGCTCGATGCTCGGCCGGTAGTCGTTTTGGGGTTCACCGTCAATGTAAGTATTACTTCGACAGATGACAGCGAATTTGATGCCGGAGCCTGTCAGATTGGGGTCTAACTGCCTTAGCGCATAAATCCCGCTGACATTTAGTCCCTGCGGCTGCAGCGTTTCGTCTGAGGCCTTGGCGACAGCACTGCCGGCTGCCAGCATTGCTGCTATACAGGCTATCAGGCACAAGCCGAGTATTTTTTTGCCACTCTGAGCCATTCCGCTCCTCCGGAAATAGTGGTAAAATCCAGAAGGCAGAAAATAGCTTCTCAGGTTGCGGATAGTAAATCTGCCCCCGTAATATGATATTATGATACCATAAACCGGTTTTCTTTTCAAGTAAAATACCTGTAATATATGGCGTTTTCAGTATTGAAAAGCTGGTTTGGGAAAACTTGATTTAGAAGTCTTGCCTTTATCGGGCGTGGGTGTTATACTCAACCCAAATTCAGGAAGATTGGCGTAAGCCATCTTTACGATTTGGCTAAGGGATTGCCGTAAGTATGAAAGTAATTTTGAATTCCGAACAAATCGAGCAAATTCTTGAGGATTTGACAAGTCGCATTATTTCCGAAACCCCGCCTTCATTGGAACTTGCTGTAATCGGTATTCGCAGCAGAGGAGAGATTCTCGCCCAGAGATTATCGAGCCGATTGTCGAAAGAACTGGGCAGGGATGTTCCGTGTGGAACCCTCGATATAACACTTTACCGGGACGACTTGAATTCGCCGCAGAGTAGTGCCCAGCCGCAGGTGCGAACTACTGAAATCGGATTCGATATAGACGATAAAATAGTTATTTTATTCGATGATGTTTTATATACCGGCCGCTCGACGCGTGCGGCGATGGATGCCCTTAGAGATTTGGGCAGACCAAAGGCGATAAAATTGGCGGTGCTTGTTGACAGGGCCGGAAGAGAGCTGCCGATACAGGCTGATTACGCCGGTTACAAGACCGATGTTGCACCAGGCGAATTGGTCCAGGTTTTTCTTTCCGAATCGGACGGAAAGGAAGAGGTCGTTATCGGGTAGATTATGGCGTTAATAAGAAAAGGTAAACAATTCCAGTGGCAGCATAAGCATTTATTGGGCTTACGCGATTTGAGCGCAGAGGAGATTACGTATATTCTCGACACAGCCGGAGGTTTTGAGCAGATAAGCACTCGGTCGGTGAAAAAAGCCCCGCCTTTACGAGGCAAAGTTGTAGTGAATCTGTTTTTTGAAGACAGCACACGGACGCGAAACAGCTTTGCTCTGGCGGCAAGTCGATTAAGTGCTGATGTTATAGAGTTTACTGAGAAAGCCAGTTCAGTCAGTAAGGGCGAGACGCTTTTAGATACGGCCAGGAATCTGGAGGCAATGGGGATTGATATTGTTGTGATTCGGCATAATGCCGGCGGTGCGCCGAAATTTTTGAGCAGGAATATTAACGCTTGTGTAATAAACGCCGGTGACGGTTTCTGCGAGCACCCCACACAAGGTCTTTTGGATGTTTATACCATTCGCAAACATAAAGGTACTCTCGAAGGTTTGAAGATAGCAATTGTCGGCGATATTGCCCACTCGCGCGTTGCCCGCAGCTGTTTGTGGGCGATGACAAAACTTGGTGCCGAGGTCATATTCGTTGGCCCGCCGACGCTTATGCCGGCGCAGGTTGACCAGCTGCCGGTCAGCGTAAGCTATTCGCTCGACGAGGTTATCGAAAAGGTTGATGTGATAAATATGCTTCGGATTCAGTTTGAACGGCTCGGCGGCAATCCTTTTCCTTCGGTGCGGGAATACTCACATTATTTCGGCCTGACGGTGGAGCGTATGAAAAGGGCAAAACCCGATATTCTGGTTATGCACCCTGGGCCGATTAACAGAGGACTGGAGATGGAAAGTGAGGTGGCCGACGGCTCAAACAGCGTTATTCTCGAACAGGTTAAAAATGGTTTGGCTGTTAGAATGGCGGTTTTGTTCCTGGTCAATCAGGCGGCAGCAATGCAGGTATGATTATTCGCGATTGATATGGGTGAATTGTTAATAAAAAACGGACGGGTAATAGACCCAGCGAACGGCATCGACAAGGAATGCGATATTCTTATTGTTGATGGTGACATCGCAGAGGTCGGCAAAATCAAAAAAGACGCTGAGACGGTTGTCGATGCCTCAGGAAAGTTAGTAGTGCCGGGCTTGATTGATATACACGTTCATTTCCGCGAGCCAGGTGACGAAGAGGAAGAGACAATAGCGAGCGGCTCAGCGGCAGCGGTGGCGGCCGGTTTTACTTCGGTTGTTTGTATGCCGAATACAAAGCCGCCTATCGAAAACGAAACCGATGTCGAGTACGTTCACCGAAAGGCACGCCAGACGAGGAAGACACACGTTTATACGATGGGGGCCATTACCAAAGGCCTTAATGGTGTTGAGCTTGCGGAGATGGGGTTTATGGCTGAGGCCGGCGCCGTTGGTTTTACCGATGACGGCAACGGTGTTCAGGACCCGTCGGTTATGCTGCGGGCCTTGAAATACGCCGCTATGTTCGACGTAGTAATAGCGCAGCATTGTCAGGACAATAGTTTCGCCGGGGCCGGCGTGATGAATTCCGGCTACTATTCGACCATACTGGGACTACCCGGAATTGACCCGCTGGCTGAAGAGGCTATGCTTTGGCGGGACATTCAGCTTGTTAAGAAAATCCACCCCGGGCGGATTCGCTACCATGCCCAGCATATATCGACAGCGGGGTCAGTTGAGCTGATGAGAGCTGCCAAGAAAGATTCTTTGCCGATTACCTGTGAAGTAACGCCGCACCATTTGCTTTTAACCGAAGAAAGCTGCGCCGAATACGATACCAACTACAAAGTCAACCCTCCGTTGCGGACAAGCCGGGACATCGAGGCTCTGAAAGAAGCGATTGCCGAAGGTCTGATTGACGCTCTGGTGACCGACCATGCACCGCATTTGAAAAGCGAGAAGGAGCTGGAGTTTTTAACCGCACCTTTCGGCATAGCAAGTTTGGAATGTGCTTTGGCCCTTTATGTTAAGGCGCTTATCGAGCCGGGTCTTCTGGACTGGCCCGGCCTTATCAAATTGATGACGGAAAAGCCGGCTAAGATAATCGGTGTCGACAAGGGTACGCTCAGCAAAGGCAAACAGGGCGACGTTACTATTATTGACCCGAATGCTGAGTATGTAATCGACGTAAATAAGTTCCGCTCCAAAAGCAGAAACTGTCCCTATAACGGCTGGACTGTCAAAAGCAAGGTCGAAAAGACAATCGTCGGCGGCGAGATAAGATTCTCTGTGGATAACTGATAGAATGCCGTTTATTATTGATGGTTATAATCTGCTGCATTTTATTCAAAAGGCGAGTGAGGACTTTGGGGCAATCACTGATGTTCAGTTGTGTCGGGTTATAAGCGGGTATTTGAAACTGATTGATGAAAAAGGCGAGGTTGTTTTTGACGGCACGGGGCCTCGGGACAAAGGTGGGTTTGATAATATAAGCAATTTAGAAGTCTTTTTCGCCGGCCTGCGCAGTGACGCCGACACGGTAATCGAAGATAAGATAAAAGCGAGCACCGCACCGAAAAGACTGACAATTGTCAGCAGTGACAGAAGGTTGCGAGATGCAGCTCGGAAAAGAAAAGCGACGGTGGTAAAGTCACAGGTTTTCTGGAACAATGTCCAAAAGCAATTAAGCCGTAAAAATAAGATAAAAGAGCCGCCTGCAAAACGTGAAGGTTTTATTAGCGAAAGCGAAACCGACCAATGGCTGAAAATTTTTGACCTTGAGCAGTGAAATTTATCCGCCGGTGGCGGATTTGCCTGCATTAATCCAATTCTGACAAATTTTGCATTGCTTAATCGCATAAAAATGTGTATAAAGGAGGTTTTTATTTATGCATTTTTATTCTTTTAAGAAGGTGGAAAAATTATGAGTCGCAAAATGGTTACTATTGACGGCAATACGGCGGCGGCCCATGTGGCACACGCTACCAACGAGGTGATTGCAATATATCCGATTACTCCCAGCTCGCCTATGGGCGAGATTGCAGATGCAAAAACAGCAAAAGCCGAAACTAATATCTGGGGGACGGTTCCTTCTGTTACCGAGATGCAGTCGGAAGGCGGCGCAGCAGGAGCTGTCCATGGTGCCTTGGTGACAGGTGCTTTGACGACGACTTTTACCGCCTCGCAGGGGCTTTTGTTGATGATTCCCAATATGTATAAGATAGCAGGGGAATTGCTGCCGACTGTCTTTCACGTCTCGGCTCGTTCATTAGCGTGTCACGCGCTTTCGATTTTTGGTGACCAGGCAGACGTGATGGCTTGTCGCCAGACCGGTTTTGCTTTTATTTGTTCGTGTAATGTTCAGGAGGTTGGTGATTTTGCCCTCATTGCTCATCAGGCAACGCTGGCCTCGCGAGTGCCTTTTTTACATTTCTTTGATGGTTTTAGGACCAGCCATGAGGTTCAAAAGGTCGAGCAGCTGTTGTTTGATGATATGCGAGCCGTAATTGATGATGAGCTTGTGGCTCAGCATAGGGCCAGGGCACTGTCGCCCGACAGGCCTGCGATTTCCGGAACAGCACAGAACCCCGATGTCTACTTCCAGGGCAGGGAGACGGTGAACAAATTCTATTTAGCTGTGCCGCAGATTGTTCAGGAGACAATGGACAAACTCGCAAAAGTGGTTGGGCGAAACTACCATTTGTTTGATTATGTTGGTGCTAAGGATGCAGAGAGGGTAATTGTTATTATGGGTTCGGGGGCTGATACCGCCCACGAGACGGTCGAGTTCCTGGCCTCTAAAGGTGAAAAGGTCGGCGTGGTAAAGGTGCGGCTTTATAGGCCGTTTAGCACCAAACATTTTATCGGCTGCTTGCCAAAAAGCGTAAAAAAAATCGCTGTATTAGACAGAACAAAAGAGCCGGGTTCACTCGGTGAGCCGTTGTACTTAGACGTTCGCACTGCTGTTGGTGAAGCAATGGCGGGAAAGAAATCGCCTTTTGAAAAGTATCCTTTAATTGTCGGTGGACGATACGGGCTGGGGTCGAAGGAGTTTACCCCGGCTATGGTAAAAACCGTTTTTGATAATCTTGATGCTGCAAAGCCTAAAAGTGGTTTTACGGTAGGCATTATTGACGATGTAACGAACACCAGCCTGGAAGTTGACGAATCCTTCGATGTCCCCAGCAAGGGGCTTTTCCGTGGGATGTTTTATGGTCTCGGTGCGGATGGTACGGTAGGTGCAAATAAAAACTCCATAAAAATTATCGGTGAGTTAACGGACAATTACGCACAGGGCTACTTTGTTTATGATTCGAAAAAAGCCGGTGCTGTTACTGTATCGCATCTCCGGTTTGGGAAAGAGTTTATTCGAAGGCCTTATCTTATAACCGAAGCCGATTTTGTTGCGTGTCATAATCCGGCTTTTCTGGAAAAGTTCGATATGCTTTCAGCCGCTCGTCAGGGCGGAACCTTTTTGCTCACCAGCATGCATGGCAAAGATGAAGTTTGGGATACTTTGCCGCAGGATGTCCAAAAGCAGATAATCCAAAAGAAGCTAAAGTTTTATGTTATTGATGCCATTTCGCTTGCGCAGGAAATTGGTCTTGGCCCGAGAATAAATGTGATTATGCAGACCGCCTTTTTCAAGATAAGCAATGTAATCCCGCTCGATACGGCCGTCAAAGCTATCAAGGATGCAATCAGAAAAACCTACGGTAAGAAGGGCGAGAAGATTGTTGAAATGAACAATGCGGCTGTTGACGGCGCTCTTGAAAGAATTTATGAAGTTGAAGTTCCTGACAAGGTGACAAGCAGGATTAAGATGCGGCCGCCGGTTCCGGAAGATGCTCCTGATTTCGTTAAAGATGTTACTGCGGAGCTTATAGCTCTTCGTGGTGACAAGATACCCGTGAGCAAAATGCCGGTTGATGGTAAATTTCCGTCCGGCACGACCCAGTATGAAAAGCGCAACATCGGTGTTAATATTCCTCAGTGGGAGCCTGATATTTGTATCCAGTGTGGCAGATGCTCTTTGGTTTGTCCGCATGCTGCTATTAGAATAAAAGTTTACGACCAGCAGAACCTCAAAGATGCACCGGCGACGTTCAAAAGCGCTGATGCAAAAGGAAAAGATTTCGCCGGTATGAAATTTACCGTTCAGGTGGCACCGGAAGACTGCACCGGCTGCAGCGCCTGTGTGCTTAATTGTCCTGCTGAGCAAAAGGACGAAAACAAACAGCCCACGGGCCGAAAGGCAATCAATATGGTGCTGCAGGAGCCGATTCGCAGCAGCGAGCGCGAAAATTATAAATACTTCCTTTCGATTCCAAATACAGACCCAAAACTTTTCAAGTTCGATACCGTAAAGGGCAGTCAGTTGATTCAGCCTTTGTTTGAGTATTCCGGTGCTTGTGCCGGCTGCGGAGAAACCGCTTATGTAAAACTGCTCACACAACTGTTTGGTGACAGGGCGATGATTGGTAACGCAACAGGCTGCTCGTCGATATACGGCGGCAATCTGCCGACAACGCCTTATGGAAAGCGGTTTGACGGCAGGGGGCCTATTTGGAGCAACAGTTTGTTTGAGGATAATGCAGAGTTTGCTATGGGTATGCGACTGACGGTCGACAAATTCAAAGAACGGGCTCTTATGCTATTAGATAAAGTGGCTGAAAAAGGATGTATCGATAAAAAACTGGCGGAAGAAATCCGAACGGCTGCGTTGGCCAATGAACCGCTGCAAGCTGCTATTGAAGAACAGCGGATGCGGGTGGATAAACTCAAAGAGCAATGCAAAAAGAGTCCCTTAGGGATGCAAGATTGCAGGCAGTTATTGGACGTTGTAGATTATCTCGTCCGCAAATCCGTCTGGGCACTTGGAGGCGATGGATGGGCCTACGATATCGGATATGGCGGGCTGGACCATGTCTTGGCCAGTGGTGCTGATGTCAATGTGCTTGTCTTGGATACGGAGGTCTATTCTAATACAGGCGGGCAGATGTCGAAGGCTACGCCGAGGGCGGCAGTGGCCGAATTTGCAGCGGCTGGAAAACCAAACCCTAAAAAGGACCTCGGCCTTATGGCTATTGTCTACGGCAATATCTATGTTGCCAAGGTCGCGATTGGTGCAAATCCAAACCAGACGGTAAAGGCTTTTGTCGAGGCGGAAAGTTACCCCGGTCCTTCGCTTATAATTGCCTATGCCCATTGTATCGCTCACGGTATAAATATGGCGGCGGGCTATCAAGAGCAGGAAAAGGCCGTTGATTGTGGCCATTGGCCGTTGTATAGGTTCGACCCGCGACTTAACCCCGCCCCTGCGGCAGGGGTCGGGGTTAAAAAAGAAGGTAAAAACCCGCTACAGCTTGATTCGAAGGCTCCTACACTTGATTTCAAAGAATATGCTTATGGGCAGGGGCGTTATCGGCAGCTTGTGCAATCGAAACCGCAGGCAGCGGCGGAACTGCTCAAGCTTGCCAGCAGCGATGCGACCCAAAGGTATGCTTTGATGGAGCAACTTGCGAAATTGAAATGTGATACGGGGAAACCATAGGGGTCTCCGAGGGAATGATGGAAGAGGGAAGAAGGACGACGGACGCAGGGACAGGTGATGGTATCTGGTTTTTATAACCAACCCACTTTGCTTTTGCCTTTTAGCAGCATTTTGAACACATCACTGGTTATAGGTATGTCGTAGTCGTAAGAGGAAAGAACACGCCCGTCGCTGACATTAATAACTCGTGTTGTAAGATAAACCTTTTTTGAAGCCACGGCATAGGTCCCCACGACTACAGCTTGTGCACGATGCTTGGTGCTGATTTCCGCCAGTTCACGGGAAAGCAGAAATTCACCTGAATCTGCCCTTATGAAAACATTTGTGCGTAATTTCATCTCTATAGTGGTGTAGTTCCTTTGTTTAAATCGTGATGCAAACTGTTCTGATACTACCCTTCCGAACGTGGAGGAGTTATCCAGGTCATCAATGTTAACAAAACTTGCTACCAGAATGGGGCTGTCTTTGGGGAGTTTGGGCTGAATTTTGTTTAGCAGAGAGTCTGCGGCTTTATAATTGGTGCCTGGAATAGACGCCCCGCCCAGCCATGCCCAAAACTCTCCGGTGAGCTCTACTTTGGATTCCTTGATAAGTCTTTCGGTGTCGGTCTTGTTCTCAAGGTTTGCAATACACTGTTGATGCTTTTCAGTCTCGCGTTCGCTTGCTTCATCAATTTTCTTGACATCGGCCCTGGACATAGCCAGTTGGACAGCTGGGTCACAGCTGGTAAGCAGGCCACACCCCAGCACGAGCAATGGTATTAACATCATATACTTAATCATTGATTAACAACCTCCATTGTCTTTCCCTGTAATGCGTAAGTGCTGTCCCAAAGGGGCGTATCAATATAATAAGTGCCGGTGTGACTCATTACATAAGTGCTGCCTTTTTTTACGGATGTTGTGATTACAACTTCGTATGGGGAAGCTTCGATGCCGATATATGCTCCGTCTGCACTTCCGGCAAGAACCCTGCCGATTTTAGAAATAATATCTGGTGAGCGAACAGGGCGGTTATTATGTTTAACCAACTGTATGTCGAACGTCATTATAAGTTCCGCTGCTTTGCTCTTGTTAACTACGGTATAGCCTGCGTTGACTAACTGTGTAATTAGGTAATTTTGGTAGGCTCTTTTGAACGGTATGGTGACAAGCCGGTCGGATTCATCTGCTATGGCTAATGGTTTGGTGGCTGTCCAGATGGTCGGATCCTCCTTACTTGGCAAATGAAACTTCGGGACTACAAACAACGGCATACTGTTCGAAATCTTGTTGCTTTGCTTCAGTTGCGAGACCACCTCAGCTGCCAATACCTCCCAGTGATGGGGGGCCTGCATTTTTTGCTGCACGCTATACGGGTAATTTGTAGCAACGGGTATTTGGGATGTACAGGATATCAAAAACGTTGGAACAAGTAATAGTAAGATGGTTAGTATATATTTCGCAATCATAGCTTCACCTTTCTCTTTCATAGTTTGGCCCATTGACATGCCCTCCTACTTTTACCACATAATCACACCCTAAAGTTAATACGCCTGCGGTGTATTAATTTAGGCTATTAAGCATATAAAAAAACTCTTGAAATGTCAAGCTTTTTTTTGATTTTGTGGGCTATTTCCGGCAGAAATCACAACTACTTTAATTGTAAGTACTTAACTTTGGAGTTGTCCTTAGCCACTGATTTCACTGATATATTTTTTATTTTCTGTGTTAATCTGTGTTCATCTGTGGCTACATCTTCCTGCTTTCTTGCGAAAGCAAGAAGGGGAGGCCTTTTATCTGTACTGGTATTGCGATAGTTATCGGGCTTAGGCGGAGGAGCCGTAATTCACCCCGCCCCTGCGGCAGGTCCCGCCCCTCGGAGGGGCTGGGCAGGGGGTCGGGGTGAACAAATCCTGTATTTAAGCAGTATAATGGTTCGACTTCGCTCACCATCCTGAGCAAAGTCGAAGGATTAAACTATGGATTGTTTTGTAGAAAGTGAGGAGCTGTCCTGCCTGCACCTGTGGTGCCTGCACAGGTTACGCAGGCACAGGTGTGGAGTAAACCCCGCCCCTCCGAGGGGCTGGGTAAACCAGCGAGATGGTAAATGGTAAATGGTAAATGGTAAATGGTAAATGGTAAATGGTAAATGGTAAATGGTAAATGGTAAATGGTAATTACCAATTACCAATCACTGATTACCAACTTCTTTCATAACTGCTTTGTTAATCGCTGATTACGCTGATTTATACCGATTACAATGATTAAATCAGCACAATCAGCTTTAATCAGCGTAATCAGTGATATTTCTTCGTAATATTTGGCCTTATATCACTGATTACAATGATTGATACTGATTATACTGATTTAATCAGCGTAATCACCTTTAATCAGCGAAATCAGCGATTGGCGGGTAAAAAAGTTAAGCCAACAACGTGTTAAACCGATTATAAGTGCATAAGTTATAAGTGTATAAGTTACAAGGTTCGATACTCGATGCTGGATACTGGATGCTCGTAGAAGCAGAAAAACGGGTATCGAGAATCGAGTTACGAGAATCGAGGATGATATGAACCCCTTATCAGAAGTTGGGAGATTGGTGAATGGTAAATGGAAACTGGTAACTACCAATTACGGTTCGACCGCCCTGAGCGGCTCACCGTCGAAGGACAAATTACCAATTACCAAATACCAATTACCAATTTTCGTAACGCAGGTAGGCAGGGGTCAGAAGTCAAATTTCTGCCTTCTCCGTAAGGAGTCCCTAGGACTGTTTTCTGCCTTCTGTCTTCTGTTTTTTGCTGGCTGCGGCAATAAGTTTTTTGACCCCACGCAAATAGGCAGGTTTCGTCCTGTTCCGGCGGTGAATGTGATACTGGATTCATTGGGTGTGGCAGAGGAGACTCCGTCGGTTTGGAAGGGAGCGGAAGAGCCGAAACCGATAGATGTTGTGGCGTATGAGACTGATTATGTGTTTAGTCCGGGCGACGCTGTGAGAATATCCGTTTTCGAACTGTTGCAGGAGGGAGTGCCATTTACAAACGAGTATGCAGTTACCGAAACCGGCAAGATATCCATACCGGAGGTTGGGGTGGTTGAGGCGGCAGGCTTGACTGAATCGCAGCTTGAGGATGAGATAAGGCAAATACTTTCGCCGAGTGTGTTGAAAGAGCCGTCAGTTGTCGTAACCTTGGTTAGTTCACAACGACGCACGTTTTCAATATGGGGTGACGGTGTACCGCGGCCGGACAGATATGGCATTCCGCGGTATGATTTTAGGTTGACAGATGCAATTGCGGCAGCAGGCGGGATAAGGCAATTTAACGTAAGCTATGTTTATGTTTCCCGTCCTGTTACGGGCAAAGAAGTAATAACGGAGCCTGTTGACACGGGGGTTGTTGAGCTGGAGAAACCAAAGGAGCCAGAGAAGCTAAAGGAGACGGATAAGCCGGAGGAACTGATTGAACCTGAAAAAGAAATGCTGGAGATAATAGCGCCGCGAGCGAAACAGCAGCGGTTCCCCCTTTCGCAGTCGCAGGGATTAGTTATAGCTTCGGCGGAGATGATAACGGATAAGGAACTTGCCGAAGCAGCCTTACCGGAAGGTTTTGAACCGTTAGCCGATGACGAAAGGGCACCGGTGGACGTGGAAGGCGTGCAGGAGTCATCAGCCGGACCGGCTGGTCGCGAGACGATAGATGCGCCAATAAATGAGGGCGAGAGAGGTCGTGTTGAGTGGATTTTTCAGGATGGCAGATGGGTTCCGATTCAAGTTGGTCGGCCAAAGCCGGCAGAGCCGGAAGTTGGAGTCGAGCCTGAGAAAGCAGCCGAACCGCTTAGGGAAAAAGTACCGGAGGAGTTCAAGTGGGAGGAGGTAGGAACTGGAGGAGTGCAGACACGAGTTATAGAAATTCCTGCAGATAAGTTGCGAGGCGGTGACCCTCGCTATAATATTGTGATAAAGCCCGGTGATAGTATTCATGTTCCTGTTGATGTTACCGGTGAATACTTTATTTATGGTAATACCAACTATCAGGGAGTTGTGCCTATGGACGGCCGACCGGTTACTTTGAAGATGGCTGTGGCTGCAGCGGGCGGTTTGGGGCCTTTGGCATGGCCAAGACGTTGCGAGGTGACAAGGAGAATCGGCAGGAACAAAGAAGAAACGGTTATGGTGGATTTGGATAAAATCACCAGTGGCGAACAGCCGGACTTTTTTATTAAACCGCTCGACCTCATCAATGTCGGCACACATCCTACGGCTCAGTGGCGTGCGGTTTTGCGAAATTCGTTCAGGGCAACTTACGGGTTCGGTTTTATTTACGACCGTAATTTTGCGGAGAGAGATTACGGAACTCGCAGGCCGATACCACAGTGGTTGTTTTAATGGTTCGACTTCGCTCACCATCCCGAGCGGAGTCGAGGGACGGAATCTTTTGGTTATGACAAACAATATTGTTTTTTCTATTGCAGGAGGGCACCGTTTTGCAGAAAATCATAAAATGGCAGCCCAAATAAAAGAGGACCAAGGCCTCATTTGCAAACCTTCCCAAGGGGAGACCGACTGCAAATGCGACGAAAAGCATTCGCCCCTAAGGGGAGGTGGGGGAACACCGTCCCTCAGGGATGGAAACTCGGTTCGTACAAGCTGGCGTGAGCTTTCGGTGCATAGTTACGTCAAAATGGCGATAATTGGGGGATTGTTTGTCTATCTTTTTTATAATGAAATTGAGACTATTGTTGGCAAATGGCTTACTGACAGCAGCTGGTCGCATGGTTTTCTAATCCCACTTTTTAGTTTATACTTCATTGACCAGGCAAAGGGCAAGATTTTAAACCTTCAAACCAAGCCGAATTACCTCGGTTTGTTTTTTATGATTTGCGGGATTGTGTTTTACCCTCTTAACATAGTTCACTTCCAATATGGGTACTTTCGCCCTCTGGGTATGATAGCAACTCTTGGTGCGATTGTATTGTTTTTGGGTGGGTGGCGTTTGATTAGATATACGTGGCTTCCGATTGCGTTTTTGGTTTTTGCTGTTCCATTGCCGACGAGATATTATGTTAGTCTGACTATGCCGATGCAACAGTTGGCAGCAAAGGTTACTACTGTTTTGCTGAATTTAGTTAGTGAGATGGAAGCTACGGTTAGCGGTGTGGTGATAGATGTAGTTTACCGGGGCCAAAAACTGGACCCCCCGCTTAATGTGGCTGAGGCGTGTAGTGGAATGCGATTGCTGATGGCCTTTTTGGCTTTGGGCGTTGCTATGGCATATTTGCACTACAGACCTATATGGCAGCGAATCGTTTTGTTGGCCAGCACAATACCGATAGCGATATTTTGCAATATCGTACGAGTTACGGCTACCGGATTTATTTATATTCTGATACACCCCAGGTACGCTCAGGGTATTTATCATGATCTTCTTGGCATGGCAATGTTGCCGTTGGCTTTTGGCTTATATGGTTTTCTTGCGTGGTTTATGTCGAGTTTGTTTATTGAAGGGGCTGAGACGGTTACCGGGGATATTGTAATTCGTCGTAAAAAATAGCGGATAGTTATAGCGGTCAGCGGATAGATGAAAGAAAATAACAAAAGTGGAAAAGAGCAGACAGGAATAGTGGATAGCGCATATATTAAACATTATATGCAGCCGGCCTTTTTGATATGTGCAGCGATACTTGCAATGGCCGGCGGGGGTATGTCGGTCGCGATAAAAAGTTTCGGGATATACTTAAAGAAGGACCCCTGGCCGTTGAAAAAATCTTTAGACCTTTTGGACGAGGAAGGTCTGGCTCCTTACAAAGTGGTATCAAAAGACAAAATCGAAAGTGAAGATGTTGTTGAGAGTCTTGGCACGAAGGATTATATTCAGTGGGTTCTGGAAGACCTCGATGCACCGGCTAATAGTGCTGTTCGTTATTGTTCGTTGTTTATTACTTATTACGAGCTTCCGGATAAAGTGCCGCATGTGCCGGAAGAATGCTATATGGGCAGTGGCTTTCAAAGATTGGCATCTGATAGTGTGACACTCGGATTGGGAACACAAGAAATTCCGGCAAGATACCTTGTTTTTATCAGTACGGGTTCTGATTACTGGCAGAAGAGCACAAAATTTCCGGTTTTGTACTTATTTAGGGTTAACAAGGATTATGTCAACAGTAGAGAAAATGTCAGACTCGTTCTTAACGAAAACATTCGCGGCAAGCATTCGTATTTTTGCAAGGTTGAGTGGAAGTTTTTTAATGCGGGTTTTAGTGTGGCGGGACAGCGGGGGAGTGTTTACCCGGCCAAAGAAGAAGCAGTGACGGCAAGCCAAAAGCTCTTAGGTGTAATCTTGCCCATTTTAGAAAAAGAGCATTGGCCTATTTAGAAAAAGGCAAGAGCAGTCAGTGGTGAATGAATTAAGGTAGCAAGACCGAGTTTGGAACAAGCAATAGGATTCTCATCTTGTGATAAATCGCAGAGGCCTCTAAACGCACTTTTTTCTGCGTTTGGGAATCTGGGGAACGGAGTGCCGTTAGACGAAAGATGCACGATTTAACAAGAAAAACAGGAAAAGACAGCCTCTGTGTTTGCAGGCTTTGATGAAAGAAAGGAGAAATTTATGGCAAGGAAAAGATTGAATAAAAAAGTCGCACTTATTGGGTCGGTGGTTTTTGTATTTTTGATACTGGGTGCTATTTTGCTATTTCTGTATTTGAGCCGAGACCCACAAAAGTTTATCAAAGATGGCGATGCAGCTCTTATGGCAGCTCGTGAGGCGACAGATAAACAGATAAAAGAACAAGAGTATAAAAGGGCTGAACACAGTTATCATAAAGCACGCTCTCTGGCGAAGACCGATTCGCTTAAGATAGAGATGCTTTTCAAACTTGTGGATATGTATATGGAAACCGACCAGTGGCGCAACGTGCTCGGGTGCTGGAACATGATAGTCCAGATAGACCCCAAGAACATCAAGGCTCGATTTGGGCGGTTGCAGTACGTTTACATAATGGCTGATAGTACTGTGAATCAACTTTGGCAATGGCAGGAGGTTGAGTCGCAAGCATCGGAATTTATAGAAGTCGTAGAGAATATGGGCCTGCTTATGGAAGATACCGCCAAGTGGGAATATCCTGGAATGCAGGAAACTGGAGCGGGTATGGAACGGCTGGGCCCATACTTGTATCAGCGTAGGGGTAGAGCCCTCCTCGAAATAGCAAGGCTGGGAGCAGTAACCGACCCCAATGCTTCGTTGTCGAAGGCAGTCGATGATTTGGGAAAGGCGAGAGAACTTGAACCGAATAATGTTGATATCTATCGCTATTTAGCGCAAGCGCTCATCACAAAAGGAGAAATTCTCGCTTCAAAAGGTAATCTTGAAGAAAGAGATGAAAATAGAAAGCGAGCTGTGGAACTTTTAGAGCAGGCGGTTGGGGTTGCAGCCGCTGACGTAAGGGCACACATTAGTCTTCTCGCAATGAAATCTATGCTTGCTCAAATGAGCGGTGGGGAGCAAATTCAATCACTTGAGCCTGAATATCTGTCGCTTGTTGAGAAGTTTGATTCGAGTGCGCAGGCATTTTCGGCGTTAGCCGGATTCTATTCAAGACTGGGTCATAAATACCTTGATAAGGCTGTAGAAGCAGTTGAAAAAGCAGTTGAATTGGACAGGGAAGGTGTAGTTTACCTAATAAATACAGCCAATTTGCATTATCAAAGGTTTTCTATTTATGGGCAAAAGCCGGATATCTATAAGGCAGTAGAAGTGGCCAAGAACACACTCACGTTGCCGGATGTGCAGGACAAGCCCGGGCCACGACAGGGGGCAAATAGAATGAATAGAATCTCGTTGTATCTTTTTCTTGCAAATTGCTATATCGAGCAGGTGCTTGAACCTTGCGAGGTAAGAACTGAGGCGGAAAGCAAAAAATGGCTGGCAGATGCTGAGCAGATGGTGCACGAAATTGAGCAGTTTTTTGGTAGTGGCGAGGACCCGCACGTTGTTAAGTGGCAAGGAATGCTTGAGCTTGCGAAAGGGAATAGAAACATCGCTGTCAGGAAACTGTATGCAGTTTACGAGCAGTTTAAAGCATCTGGAACAGAAGATGCGCAACTTTCTTATGTTCTTGCGAACATTTTTAAGAGTACTTCTGAACTTGGCGCGGTCAGGGAATTCTTGGAGAGAGCGCTCAATGCAGGTATTGTCAGGACGAAACCTGAAGCTCTTTTGGATTATGGGGATGTGATGTTGAAATTAAGGGGCTATAGCGCTGCCTTGAGTGCTGTAAACTTTTTTGAGAGCGAATATTGGACCAACCAGAGAAGCCAGACACTTCGCATCGAAGTTTATATTGCCGCAAAGCAGTTCAACGAAGCTGAAGAAGAATTGGCCAAAAAGCAGCCGGATGACCCAAATACGATTAAACTCAACCTGGAACTGGTGCAGGCCAAGATTGAGCAGCTTCAAAGAGCTATAGGGCGAAAGAAGATGGATGAAGATTTGGGTGTTATTGCCCCCACGGCCTCAAGTGTAGAAAAAGAGGGGGTTGAATCGCAAACTGCTGAATTAAAAAGCTATAACTTGCTCAGCGCCAAATTGGTGGGAAAACTGCTGACGATGGAACCTAATTCTGTTGGAGAAGTTTCTGTCGTTACTGTTTGCAATAATTACGTGGCGGAAGGGAAGACCGAGCAGGCCAAAGATTTGGTTAATCGATTTTTGGAATATTTTCCAGTTAATGTGACGGGTCTGTTTTACAGACAGATACTTTCTGAGCCTGAACCTGGGAAAATTTCGCAGCAAAGGCGTAATGAGATAGAAGAGCAGGTTTTATCGGGTATTGCTGACCCAATAGAGAGGTCTATGAGACTTGGTGTATTTTATAGAGGGCATGATGAGCCGAACAAGGCGGCTGAAGAATTCAAAAAAGCCCTTAAAATGGAAGCTTTACAAGAAGGTGAGAAACCGGTTTTTGACCTGAACGAAGGAATAACAGGTTTGCAGCGTCTTGCTATGGACTATTTTTTTATAACAGCACTTGAGATGAAAGATTGGGAGCTGGCTGAGCAGCTCGCAGAGGCAGGTCGACGTGGAAATATCGATGATTGTGAAGGCCAATTTTTTGCAGCCCGTCTTGCTATGGCTAAGGGGGAATACGAAAAAGTATTAGCAAGACTCGAAGAAGGTTTGAAGCAAAGGCCTGTCTTTTCCCAAGCTTTTGCATTGAGAAGTAATGCCAATGCTGCTCTTGGAAACGAGTACGCATCTATCGAGGACGCCAAGAAAGCGGTATCTTTGAATCCGTCTGATGGAACTATTGCAAAACAATTGGCGTTTGTGCTGTACCAGCGTAATGAGAAGCTCGGCGACAATGTATCATCTGACCAGATGCTTGAAACCGGGAATGCTTTGGACAGAGCACTGGCACTGAACGTAAATGATTTAGAGTTACTCAGCTTCTACGCTGAATATATAGCCAAGACACGGCCGAAGGACGCATTAGCGATTCGTCAGAGATTGCAGAAAGCCGCTCCGAGTATGTCGAACGCTGTGCTGCTCGGAAGAATGGCAATGAAACTGGCTTCTGAGGAGGGAAATGTGGAACGCAGGGAGGCGTTGTTTGCTATTGCAGCTTCGTCTTTTGAGCAAGCCAGAAAGATAGACCCGAACGACAAAACAATGCTTGTTAACTATGCAAAATACCTTCGAGCCAGTGGGCAGGAGGAAAAAGCTAAGCAATTGCTGCAGAAATCGGAAGACCAAAGATTGCTCTGGACCTATTATTTTCAGGGAGGCCAATTTGAGGATGCCAAGAGTGTTTTGGAGCAGCTGTATCAAACTAACAAGGGAGACAATAACACGGTCAAAGGTCTTTTGCTTGTTGCGGAAAAAACAGCTGATGAGGAAGCCATAAAGAAATATTCTGAGGAACTTTTATCGCTTGAAGACACCGAAGAGAATCGTCTTTTGCAAATTCAGACTTTCCTTGAGGTCGGTCTTGTCAAAGAAGCTGAATACAAATTGCAAAGCTTTAAGGAAAAGTTCCCGGATGAGCTAAAATCGCTGTTGCTTGAAGCATGGGTGGCAATGAGACAGGGGCAACTGAAAAGGGCTTTGGAACTGATAAATCGAAATCTTGAGACCAATCAGAATAACGCAGCGGCCTGGTGGTTGAGAGGGCAAGTAAATCTTTTGATGGCAAGTTATGATCAAGCAATCATTGACCTTAAAAGAAGCAAGTCCTTGTCAGCTGAGCCTCTCACCCGGCTTGCTCTGGCAAGGGCTTATCAGCGAGCAGGCCGGGGCGAGGATGCTATAACCGAGCTTGAAGGTATGGTTGACCACCCACAAGCTCCTGTGCAAGCCAGAACGTTGCTTGAGCAGATGTACTGGCAGCTTCGCAAAAAAGAAGCATTAAAAAGCTTCTATGATGAGACTCTTAAAAAATTCCCTGATAGTGTGGACTGGTACAATCGAGCAGGGTCATTTGCTATAGCGGTAGGCGAAGTGGACAGGGCAGAACAATTGTACAAACAAGCGTGGCAGAAATCTAAGGAGAAGGGTGCTGGTGACGCAACGGCACTTGAGGGGTATTTGTGGGCACTAATAGCAGGCGGGAAGATGGATAAGTTCTTTGAGGAGGCCGGGAAATATGTTGACGGTGATTTTGCTCCTGTAACTTTTGTCAAAATGGCTGAGGCAAAGTTGAAGCTTGGTGACAAGGAAACCGCTATACAGTATCTCCGAAAAGCTGTTGACAAAGCGGGGACAGATGAGATTTTGGTATATAATATTTTGCAAAGAATGTACACGATGCTCGGAGCGGAAGAAGTCCTGACGTATTGCACAGAAAAGCTCAAAACCAACCCTGATTCACTTGCTGCTAATATGGCCATGTTTACTTTGAAAGGGATCAACGGCGAGTACAACAATGCGGCAGATTATATTGACAAATGCCTGCAGATAATAGGACCTAATAGCCCGGATAGAGTTGGTTTAATAACGAGAAAAGCAGAAGCTTTCACTTCGGCTTATAGCAAGACTTCCGATAATAATTATCTTAAGAAGGCTGTCACTGAATACGAAAGTTTGTTAGCTGAAATGCCGAATAATCCAGATATCTTGAATAATTTGGCGTATATGTTGGCCGAAGAAAATGTACGGCTGGCCGAAGCGCTCGAATATTCAAAACGGGCTTGCGAAGCAAGACCGAATAACCCTGGCGTTTTGGATACTTATTCTTACTTATTGTATAAAAACGGCAGATTGTCAGAGGCAGCCGAATTTCTGCAGTCTGCTTTACAACAGTATGAGCAGAACAGAATCTCCGCACCGGCGGAGGTGTATGAGCATTTAGGTATGATAAAAGAAGGACTTGGCTCTGTAGATGAGGCCCTTGCTGCTTATAAACAGGCATTGGAAATAGGAGCAGGGGGATTGTCGGAGGTAACTATTGGGCGAATAAAAGCGGCGATTGAACGCCTTAGCACTAATCGTGACCCGTCGCTCGGCCCTGGTGCCCCGTGAGCGACGAGCGACGAATAAAGAGATTAACATGGTAGAACAAAAACAAACCGCTGTAAATAGAATGGTGGGTCCCCCTGCTTTCTTGCGAAAGCAAGAAGGGGGGAGGCCGATGCCGGCTATCATAGCGTTGACGCCGAAGGAAGTTTTTGGAATATTGCGCCGGCATATATTGCTGATGGTTTCTCTGACTATATTGGGTTTTGTGGTCGGCGGTGTGAGCTGGTATTTATTAAAGGAGTATCTTCCGAAATATACGGCCATGACCTTTATTGGGGTGCTACCACCCATAGAAAAAGACCCTATGACTATTGTGGGGGGACAGGTGGCCAAGGATATTCAATACGGTAATCGTGTGTCAATGGCTGCTCTTATGACCCAGCAGAGTACACTGCAAAAATTGATTGCCAGAGATAAGATTCAAGAAACCAAATGGTTTAAGCATTTTGGTAAGGTTAGAGAGATAAGTATTACAAAAGCCTTTGACGATTTGAAAAAGAAATTCAGTGCTTTTGCCCAAAGGGATGGTGATTATATTGTGGTATCGATGACTTGCGGGGATGCAGTAGAGTCGGCCCTGATAGTGAACGAAATGGTGGAGTTGTTTATTGCTTCCCAGCGAAGTACAAAAAAGGGAGACATCGCTGAGAAGCTGGCAAGGCTTCAAGACCAGAAAGATAATATTCAAAAAGAGTTGGATATTGCCGAAAGAGGATTGGGTGAAGTTCGTGATAGATGGGGTTTAACCGGCCTTGAAGATTACCAAAACCAGAACTACCAACCTACAATTACCTTAACATTGAACAATTTGGAAATTACGCAAAATGATTTGGCTGTGCAAATAGAGCAACTTCAAGCTGATGTGGAAAATCTTGGACAATTGGCAACAGGGTCTGTTGGTGTGCAGGTCGAAAATCAAATAGAGGGAGACCCTGTTTTGGTTATGCTTGCCCAGCAGCTTGCCTTGCAGGAGGTAGAACTTGCAGCCAGACTCAGGAAGTTTGGTGAAAATCACCGAGAGGTGCATCAAACACAAGAGAGGATAGACGAAATCAGAGAAAAAAGACGAATCAGAAAAGCGGAAATAGCGGAGCAGACCCGACAGGCAAATCTTAAGAATGCTCAGAGCCAGTTAGTGGGGTTTCAGCAAAGGTTTACAGAATTGGAAAAGTTGCGACAGGAGGCGCTTGCAAAACAAAGAGATCTTGATTTGGCCCGTATACAATACAAGCAGCGAGCAAGTATAAGGGATGAACGAAAACTGATGCTTGATTCGGTTAAAGAGCAGCTTGAGAAATTGAAGATGATGCTCGAGGACCCGGAAACGCCGAAGGTGCAGTTTGTCGGACCTGCTCCGGTGCCGCTGGAACTAAGTTCCCCGAGGTGGGAGTTTTATTTTCCTGGTGGAACGGTATTGGGTTTTATGTTTGGCGTAGGCCTTGCTTTCCTTATCGAGCTGCTCAATGACCTCGTGCGGACACCGAGGGATGTAAGTAGGTATCTGCACATTCCGCTTTTGGGTGTTATTCCCGATGCAGACGAAGATGGGCAGGTTCGGGATATCGACCTTTGTCATGTTGTTCGTCAGGCACCTTATTCTATTATAAGTGAATCCTACAGGCGGCTTCGGACTAATTTAAAGCTATCCGGCCCTGCAGAATCTTTGAAGGTTTTGCTTGTTGCCAGTGGTATGGCAGGGGACGGCAAAACTTCTGTGGCGGTTAATCTTGCGACGACTTTTGTTGCTGAAAATAAAAAGGTCCTGCTTATAGATGCTAATTTTTGGCAGCCGGCTTTATACACGATATTTCCAAAGGAAGCAGTTGAAGCAAAGCAGGCTGAATTTGGATTGGGCACTTTGCTTGTGGGCCGGTGCGGTTACCAGGAAGTTATAAGGCCCAGCGGCGTTGAGGGCCTGTCTATAATCGATTCAGGGCCGTTACCATCTAATCCGGCAGAATTGCTCGGCGGGGCGCAAATGAAACAGCTGGTTGAGCAGCAGCGCGAGAACTACGATTATATTATAGTTGATGGCCCGCCGATATTGTTGGTAAGTGCTGCCAAGATACTGGCGAGATTTGTTGACGGCACAATTTTGGTATTCAATGCCGCCGCCACAAGGAGAGGTGCTGCTCAGAGGACTATTAGCGAGCTGAAAGAAGTAGATGCTGCGGTAGTTGGCTGTGTGCTCCTTGGTGTAAGGGCTATGAAAGGCGGCTATTTCCAGGAGCAATTCAAGTCTTACCAGGAATACCAGAAGTTGCAGCTTGCTCACTCAATTTAGTGAATTGTGAATCGAATCTCGAATCACCGGACACAAAAGCGACACCAAAAAGCTTGTGAAAGGATTCTTTGATGGAAAAGTTTTTAGTAACTGGCGGAGCCGGTTTTATTGGTTCAAACATCTGCAAAAAGCTCGTCTCGCAGGGCTGTTTCGTAAGGGTTGTTGATAATCTCCTCACGGGCAAAAGAAGCAATCTTGCCGCTGTCTCAGACAGGATTGAGTTTATAGAAGCCGATATGGGTGATGAAGAAATCGCCCGCACCTGTATGAAGGATATTGATTTCTGTTTACACCAGGGCGCTTTACCCTCGGTGCCGCGTAGTGTTGATGACCCTGCCGCCACGCACAAACATTGTCTCGATGCGACTTTCACACTTCTTTTAGCTGCTCGGGATGCCGGTGTAAAACGCTTTGTGTATGCGTCAAGTTCCTCAGCTTATGGCGATACACCGACTTTACCGAAGGTCGAGTCAATGTCCCCTCAGCCCCTTTCGCCTTATGCAGCCGCTAAACTTGCCGGCGAATATTATGCTGAAGTTTTTTACAAGGTTTTCGGCCTTGAGACTATTTCACTGCGGTATTTCAACGTTTTTGGTCCGCACCAGGACCCGACAAGTCAATATGCAGCTGCCATACCAGCTTTTGTAACTGCTATTCTGAAAAATAAACCGCCAACCGTTTATGGCGACGGCCTGCAGAGCCGGGATTTCACCTATGTTGATAATGTCGTCGAAGCTAACCTGCTCGCTGCGAGGGTCGAGCACACCGCTGGCCAGGTTGTAAATATAGCCTGCGGCAAGGCCGTAACTGTTAATGAAGTTATTGATATAATCAATGACCTGCTCGGCAAAAATGTTAAGCCGATATATGATGCGCCGCGCCCCGGCGATGTAAAGCATTCGCTTGCTGATATTACCCTCGCTAAAAAGACAATCGGATACAAACCCACCGTATCATTCAAACAAGGCCTCAAACGCGCAATAGACTGGTATCGCGATAATCTTCTCTAAACTTGTGTCTGATTTAAAAACTGAAGTGAAGATTTTCCATTCTTCTCTGTCCCTAATTTTTCCTTTTTTATTTTGAATCACAGCGGTATGAATTTATAATGCTTTATTCGTTTTTTTAGGTCCTTCAAAAGGATAAAAAAATGTTCAAGTCCCTTATGGTTGGTGTTTTTGGTTGTCTCGAGTACGCCGTAGCCTTTCTTTTTATTGCATCTCTCGCCTTCGCGCTTACACAAGGCTTGGATATTCTTATTCCAGAGGTATATGATTATTCAGCGGAGGACGAATTGATTAAGGATGTTAGAGAAGGTTTTGAATCCAAGCAGATAACAGCTCAGCAAGGCGGGGAGATATTCCGTATTTATCGAGATGACCAGGCCAGACTCCAGAGACGGCGAACATATATTCTCTATGCCGTTTCGATTTGCGTTTCAGCGATTGTTACAATGCTGTTATTCAAAAAGTACCGTTCGCTGCGATTTAGAGAACGCTTCAGAGATTACTTCTTCCCAGCCAAAACTTAATCCTCCGTTGCGCTCAATTGCTAATTTTACTTTAGAGTTGTTTTTTCAGTTTTTGGGCGTCCTGGATTAGTTCTTCTCTGTTTGGTTGTGTTTGCGGAGCAAGGGTAAAGGACCATTGGTAAGAATCCACGATTCTCTTTGGATTAACTATTTGAGCGAAGAAATCAAACGGAAAGTAATCATACCACGGACTTTTCAACTTGCGATGGGTCTTTAAGGTCTCAAACCCCTCTTTGCTTATTCTCACATTATAATCACCATACCACTCAAACGAAGTCGTAACAGGTGAGATGCCTATTTCCTCATCGTTTAATACTACGATTGCTCCCGTTGGCTCGGTATTGATTGTCAGCCGCCGTTCCACGCAGCCGCCGAGCAATAGACTCACAATTAAGCACATTGCTAATAACCCGCCTTCGCCGAGGCTTCCGACTTCGCTTGAGCTACGCCGGACAAGTCGGCGGGTAAAATTCCATTTTTTCATAAAACAAGCTCTCCTTTCCGCCACAGGCGGACAAGAAATTATCAAATGCTATCGCTGATTACGCTGATTTATACCGATTACAATGATTAAATCAGCACAATCAGCTTTAATCAGTATAATCTGCGATTGTCGATTGCCCTATTATAAGGATAGGTTCGACAAGCTCACTATAAAAAAACCGAAAAGTTGGCTTTGCCCACCAAAAGTAGTGGCGGGTAAAATTGGTTCGACAAGCTCACCACAGGCCCTTCGACTGCGCTCAGGGCAAGTTGGGTTTGATTGGGTTTGTTTTTGACAGTTCATTGTTCATTGTTTTTTGTTATTAGTCATTGTCATAACTGCGTTTACAACCATTTTTGGCATTTCGAAAATCGGGTTTGTTTCGCATAATTGTTCAATTTTGATTGAACCGTATTGCGTGATGCGTATGTCGTATTGCGCAAAATAAGAAAATTAACCACGGATGAACACGGATTTACACGGATTTTTTTCATAATGTTTAGAAATAATACCTCCCTCTCATTAATAGGGCGAACATGCGCGATTGATGCGAAAAAGGTTCTTGATTCTCGATTCCCGATTCTCGTAACTCGATGTGAGAAAAGGGGTAAAAATTTTTTTCGATTTAGCCGTTTTGGGTGTGCAGGTAGGTGCGCATTTGATTGAAAAGAAAACAGGGTATAGGGGATAGGGTATAGAACAAAAATTAAAGATTAAAAATCAAAGGGAAAAAATACAGAGCAAAAATCAAAAATGAGGTCTTATTTTATTTTTTACGCTTTCTTAAAATCACCGCACCGAGGCCGAGCAGGGAAAGCGTGGTAGGTTCGGGGATTTCGTGTAATACGACATAGTCATAAGAATTGTGGGGTTGAGTATAACCAGGTGCCCAAAAGTTTATACCAAAAGGTGTGTTGTCCGACCAAAATCCTGTTAGGTTAGGAGTATGATAGGGGTCGTATTCAAAACCGTAGCCATATATATTTACCACGCCACTGCCTACATAGATTCCCGAACCTGTAATCTGGCCTCCTGATATATTAAATTTACCACCGCCGACCTCAACGTTCCAACATACCCCTCCAGTGACATTGGTTGTGCTATCATTATTGATTTGGGCCGTATGCACAACACCACCACTAATGTTGATTGTGCTTTGGTCGTAACTATTGCTATAGGCGACCAACCCATCCATAATATTGGTTATACTCTGGTCGTGAGTGTGTAATATCGCAACTTCGCCCCCAGTCATATCTACGATAGTAATATTTGGTGGTGTGTCGTAAACCCATACATCATCATAGTCATCTCCGTCTTGGATAACTCCATTACCTGTAAAAGTTCTATCTATGGGAACCGCAGAAAGATTTGTGTTGATGCATAAAATAGCGGCCATTACCTCTACCCAAATTGTCATTTTCACATTTCTCATTGCTCTACCTCCTCAAAAATTGTTAATATTTATAGCGCAACGATTGCGCAAAAATTACGATATACGGATAAACTGGTTTAAGGAATTGCCCTTTCTCCATTTTTCTCTTTCCTCTTGATATTACATTCGCAATAACAGCAGCAAAAGCGGATATAATTATATACTTTACCGGCTGAAAAACAAGGGAAAACTGGTCTAAACACTAATTTGTTGTTAAAATAATGGTGGTTATTTGGAAATGAATTATCTGGACGACCTGCCGGATAATTTGCAAGAGGCAATTGCATTGTTGAGATTGCCGCGCTGCGCTCGCAATGACAAACCCTGCCATCGAGATGGCAGGGCTAACCTAACCCCCAACGTAAAGTTGGGGGCTTTCGGGTCTTCTTATTGACAGCAGGGCCTTTGGAAGTTAAGGTATTACCACTATGAAAATTTTACTGAGTTGGTTAAGGGACTATATCGAAACCGGCCTGCCCGCCGAGAAAATCGCTCAAATTTTAAGCGACCTTGGCCTTCCCTGCGAAGGCATCAAGTCCTTTGATGATGATGTCGTAATTGATGTGGAGATAACCAGTAATCGTGGTGATTGTTTAAGTTATATTGGTATTGCCCGTGAGCTGGCTGCGGCCACCGGGGGAAAATTGAAAATGCCGGCGGTTAAACTGGACGAACCCCGCCCCTCCGAGAGGGGCGAGGGCGAATCAGCCGGAGATGTTGCTGACCTTGCCGCCGTTGAGATTGCAGAGCCGGATTTGTGTGGGCGATATACCGCTCGAATTATTGAGGGTGTAAAAGTGCGGCCGTCACCGGATTGGCTCAAAAACCGGCTCAAAGTAATCGGCCTGCGGAGCGTCAATAATGTGGTTGATGCAACCAACTATGCGATGATGGAGACCGGCCAGCCGCCACACGCCTTCGACTACGAAAAAATAACCCGGGGCAGAATAATAGTCAGGAAAGCTTTTGCCGGTGAGCAAATTATCAGCATCGATGGCTCGAAGTGCCGGCTGGCTCCTGATATGTTGATTATTGCTGACCCACAAGGCCCTGTGGCTATAGCCGGTGTTATGGGTGGGGCCGACACCGAGGTGAGCGAGACGACTACGACAATTCTTTTAGAGGATGCATATTTTGACCCTCTCAGTGTGCGTAAAACCTCTCGCAAGCTTTCCCTGCCTTCGGAGGCCGCCTTTCGATTCGAACGGACTGTGGATATTGAAATGGTGGACTGGGCCTCGAAGCGAGCCGCTCAGTTGATTACACAGGTAGCTGGCGGAAAAGTCGCTAAAGATGTGATTGATATTTATCCGAAAAGGCCGGCACAAAAAGAGGTAACGCTGAGACTTGCCCGTTTGAACAAAGTGCTTGGTGTCGAGATTCCACCGCGGGAAACAGTAAAAATTCTATCGAGATTAAGTTTCCAGCCGAAGCAAAAGGATGATTTGATAAGTTGTACCGTCCCTTCGTGGCGCAGCGATATTTATCGTGAGATTGACTTGATAGAGGAAGTCGCACGCCTGTATGGCTATAACAGGATACCGACGGAGCAGAAAATTCAGATTCAGGTCATCCCCGTCGATGCTCGTCAGAAGCTGGCCGAGTCCGTAGGAACATATCTTAATGGCTGTGGCTTTTACGAGACCATCAACGTTGCTTTCATTGACAATTCCGTTGCTGAACTGTTTGTGGCCGAAGACTCCGGTGAACATTTGAGCGTAAAAGATGTATCAAGAAAAAGCGCCAATCTGCTCCGTCAGATGCTCCTGCCTTCTTTATTTGTTGTTCTCAAAACCAACCTCAATGTCAAAAATACCCCTTGCAGAATATTTGAGATTGCCGACACTTTCGTATCTCGCCCTCGGCGGAGTAAAACGGACACCTTACCGATTGAAAAGACTAAACTGGCTATTGCTTGTGATGGTGATTTCCCTCTCTTGCGAGGTGTGGTTGATGGGCTGATAAAGAGTGTCAATAGAGATGCGGTAGTGGTTTTCGAACCTGCCGGCCTGCTTTGGGCACAGACCGGCGCCCAAATCATAGCGAACTCTAAGCCCATCGGTATCGCAGGGGTTGTTTCCCAGACAGTCAAGGATAGATTTGACTTCAAAGGCATAACACCTTGTGCTGTCGAACTGGATTTCGAGCAGCTTTCAGCTCTTCAGAGCGGTGCCGTAAAAGTAAAGCCTATCCCGAAGTTTCCCGCTATAGAGCGCGACCTTTCGATTGTCGTTGATGAGCAGGTTCGCTGGGCTGATATCGCCGCAGCAGTGAAGAAGAAATCACCGAATGAATTGGAAGATGTTCGCTTTGTTGGTATATACCGCGGCAAAGGCATTCCATCCGGTAAAAAGAGCCTCACCCTTACGCTGCAGTTCAGAGACCAGGATGGCACTTTGACCCACGAAACCGTTGACCGCTTCCAGGCCGATATTCTAAAGAGCCTGACCGAATCCACCGGCGCACAGCTGCGAACCATCTAATTCATATTCATACTTTATCTCCGCTCTTACGTTTTCAGCCGACAGATAAATTTTGTTCCGAATCCCGATTTTGCTATAGAAGAAACGGCTGAAAACCCGAAAATCTAGGTAGAGGCGTAGCTGAAGGTTTTAATTCGTCGCTTGGATTTGCCGATATTTTTATTGATTTTTGCTTTGGAATTTGGTATAAAAGATGTTGCAGGCTGACCCCTGCGGTGTTTGTATAGAAAATATGATTTTGAAAAAACCGATACCCGTTACTCAGGGAAATCAGGCCTTGATGGGTCGGAAACGCCTACACGATAGGACTTTCGGACACAAGCAACGATTACCCACCTGAAAATAATGGGTTTTCTTCAAACGTTTTCTTACGGCACTGGCGGAGGAAAGCCTCGCATTTAGAAAGGCCTGTTTATGCAGGCCTTTTTATTTTGCCCCTTTTTAGCCGCTAAGGGGGTGGAAATATCGGACCATCAGAACCCGCCAGACGTATCATTTCCTTATGTTTTTGGCCTTAAGCCGGGTGCTATATTTGTCGATTAAAAAGTAGCACAAATTATAACTACATAAGTCATAAAAGTGCAAATAAGAGCGTAAGGTATAACAGCATAAGCACTTGTGTACTTATGCTCTTTTGTTGGAGAGGTAAAAATGCCAAAGGTCTGTAGCTTTACGGTCTTACCCGCATTACCGGATGCTTTGAAAGCCCTCGAGGGTATCGCCCAGAATTTATTTTGGTGCTGGAACCCCGACTTTGTAGAGCTGTTCAAGCGTATTGACAGTAACTTATGGACAGCTTCCGGCCATAATCCGGTCAAACTTCTCGCAAGTCTCCCGCAACAGCGCCTGGATGAATTGGCTAAAAATCAGCCGTTTTTGTCTGAAATGCGGCAGGCCGAGGAAAAGCTGAAAGCGTATCTTGATGGGCCAACGTGGTTTGAAAAGACTTATTCAAAATCCACCAAACCCGTTATTGCATACTTTTGTGCCGAGTTTGGCATTCATGAATGTTTGCCTTTTTATTCGGGCGGCTTAGGGATTTTAGCTGGCGACCATTTAAAGAGCGCCTCAGACCTTGGCATTCCATTAGTCGGCGTTGGTCTTCTCTATCAAAAAGGTTATTTCCGCCAGTATTTGAACATCGATGGCTGGCAGCAGGAAGTGTATCTCGAAAACGATTTCTGTAATATGCCGCTCGAGCTGGTTCGGGAAAGCGACGGCCAACCGATAACTATTAGCGTTGAATTGCCCGACAGGGCTGTGCACGCCCAGGTTTGGTCTGTTTCCATAGGCAGGGTTAAATTGTATCTGTTGGACACTAACATACCGGCTAATTCGTCCACAGACCGTATGATTACCGCCAGTCTATATAGCGGCGACCTTGAAATGCGCATTCGACAGGAGATTATGTTGGGCATCGGTGGCTTAAGGGCCTTGGCGGCGATGGGTATTAAGCCTACCATTTGTCATATGAATGAGGGACACGCTGCTTTAATGGTGCTCGAACGAATCCGGCAGTTACGAAGCGACACGAATATGACTTTTGCTGAAGCTGTTGAAACTACCAAAGCCGGCAATATTTTTACGATGCATACGCTTGTAAAAGCTGGTCTCGATGAATTTTCAGTTGAGATTATTGACAAATATTTTGCTAACTTCCTCCCTGCTCTTGGGATAAGTAGAGAGCAGTTTCTGGCACTGGGCAGAATTCTTCCTGATGATGCCGGCGAGTCATTTAAAATGCCAATTTTGGCATTACACCTCAGCAGTTATATAAACGGCGTAAGTAAATTGCATGGGCAGGTATCACGCGAGGTGTGGTCGAGTCTTTGGCCTGCTGTTCCTGTTAGTGAAGTGCCCATAATCTCGATTACAAATGGCATACATATTAAAAGCTGGCTGTCAGATGAAATGAATTCTTTATATGGAAGGTATCTTGGACCGAATTGGACCGATGAAACTGTCAATAACTCGATTTGGAATGGTATCGATCAAATTCCTGATGAGGAATTCTGGCGGGCACATCAGCGGTGCAAAGGCCAGCTGATTGCTTTTACACGTAACTGGCTTAAGGCCCAGATAAAACGCAGAGGTACTTACCATTCTGAATTGAACTGGGCTGAGGAGGTCCTCGATGTTGAGACACTGACTATTGGTTTTGCCAGAAGATTTGTAAACTATAAAAGGGGCAATCTCTTGCTTAAGGACCCCCAACGCCTTGTAAAGCTGCTTAATAGCCCCGATAGACCTGTTCAGATTATTTTTGCAGGTAAGGCTCACCCGAAAGACACCGAAGGCAAAGAGATAATACGTCAAATTATTCACTTTGCATCAAAATATGATGTCCAGCGACGCATCGTCTTTCTTGAGGATTATGATATTAATGTAGCCAGAATGTTAGTCCGCGGCGTAGATGTGTGGCTTAATAACCCTCGAAGGCCTATGGAAGCCAGTGGAACAAGCGGTATGAAGGCGGCAATAAATGGTGCTTTGAATATGAGCACCTTGGATGGATGGTGGTGTGAAGGTTACAGACCTGATGGGGGCTGGGCTGTCGGTTTAGAGCAAACTTACAACGACCCTGATTATCAGGATACGGTCGAAGCCCAGGCAGTCTATAATCTTCTCGAAAACGAGGTTATTCCTTTATTTTACACCCGCTCTGCAGATGACCTGCCGCGGGCATGGATACGCAGAGTCAAAAACTCCGTCAAATGGATAGCTCCACGCTTCAACACCCACAGAATGGTTGCTGAGTATACACAAAGGTTTTATAATCCGGCTGTAGCTAAATGGCGCTATTTGACTGCGGAGGCTATGGAAAGAGCCAAGGTGCTTTCGACGTGGAAATCCAATATGAAAAAGGCCTGGTCTGAATTTACCATTAAAGATGTGAAAATACAGGTTAACAACGGTAAAGATAACGAGCAGCTGGATCTCAGCCAGCCACAGCTTAAGGTTGGTTCGCAGTTGTCCATCAGTGCCCTGGTTAAGCTGCCTAAGGTTAGCCCAGATGATGTTTCAGTTGAGCTTTATCATGGGCCGGTAGATTCCCAGGGAAATATTAGAAACGGCTCAGCTGTGAGAATGGCTTACAAAGAAACTGCAGGCCAGGATGGTGAGCATTGGTTTGTTGGCTCGATGTCTTGTGGAGAGACAGGCCGATATGGAGTGGCCGTGAGAGTTTTGCCCAGAAATGCTGACCTTGTTAACCCTTATGAGCTGGGCTTGATTCTCTGGGAAACAACGGATGACACAAACGGCAAATAAGAAAAAGGCACTGGTGATTGGTAATTGGTGATTGGTAATTACCAATTTCCAGTTACCAATTACCAGTTTCCAGCGCTCTTTTACTCTTTCTCTTTATTGCGCATAAGCTCATAAACCTCTTCAGACGAGGTCGCTTTTTCAAGCTCTTTTTTGAATTCTTCATCAAGCATCAGTTTGCTTATTTTAGCCAGCGCCTGAATGTGTGGGCCGGTCTGGTTGGCTGGTGACACCAGCAGAATAATGATTGTTACTGGTTTTCCGTCAACGCTTTCAAAATCAATCGGCTTACCTGCTACTCCAATCGACATAACCAGTTCCTTGACAGCGTCGCACTTGCCATGTGGGACGGCGATTCTGGAACCGATTCCGGTGCTGCGGGCTTGCTCACGTGCCAGAACCGCCTTTAAAACCGTTTCTTTGTCGAGCAGTAATCCGTTAGCGTCGAGCAAATCCACCAGTTCTGTTATTGCGGATTTCTTGTCTTTGCCTTCCAGCGGAACTTTAACACAACTCCGTTGCAGAATTTTTGTTAAGGTCATTTTAATTGCGACAAAATATACTGCATTGCTCCTGAATATTTACATAAACCCTTTATTATATCTGATTATCGGTTTAATTACAACAACTTTGCAAAAAATTTGTGGCTGGTGCCCTCCAAAACCTGCTCTCTATACGCTATCCCTCGACTTCGCTCGGGATGGTGAGCGTAGTCGAACCATTTTTCTCCTTTACTTACCTGCTATATTGGGCTAAAATAGCATCCTGTTTATATTATAATTGTGTTCATAGACTATCAACTGCGGACCACGACCGGTGAGTTTGGAGATTGGCTATGGAAAAGATAAAGCTCTATGATACCACCCTTCGCGATGGCATGCAGGCCGAAGGCGTCAGCTTCTCACTCGAAGACAAGCTCTCAATCGCCGCCTGCCTCGACGAGCTTGGCCTCGATTACATTGAAGGAGGTTTCACCGCTTCCAACCCTAAGGAGATGCAGTTCTTTGCCGAAGTGGCTAAGCTGGGTCTGAAGAATTCAAAAATCGTGGCCTTCGGCAGCACCCGCAGGGCTGATACAAAAGTTGAGGATGATGCCTCCCTCGATGCTATTCTTGCCTGCAAAGCGCCGGCGGCCGCTCTGGTCGGCAAAGCCTGGGATATGCACGTAAAGACCGTCCTCGGTTGCTCGCTCGATGAGAACTTACAGCTCTGTGCCGACTCCGTCGAATATCTAAAAAAGCACGGCATTGAGATTATTTTCGACGCCGAGCATTTCTACGACGGCTACAGGGAAAATCGCGAATATGCGATGAAGGTTTTAACTGCCGCTGCCTATGCTGGTGCTGACGTGCTGGTGCTTTGTGATACTAACGGCGGTTCGATGCCTGACCAGATTTACGAAATTACCAAGGCCGTCTGTGAAAAATTCTCTTCGCTCCCGATCGGCATCCACACCCACAACGACAGCGATTGTGCCACCGCTAATACCTTAGCTGCCGTCCATGCTGGTGCTCGACACGTCCAGGGCACCATCAACGGCCTCGGCGAACGCTGTGGAAACGCAAATCTCTGCACCGTCATTCCCAACCTTGCTTTCAAAATGGGTTTCGATTGTCTGGCCCCCGAAAAAATCAAGACCCTCACCGAGGTTTCGCGATTCATTTTTGAAGTCGGCAACCTGAACCCCGTAATGAATATGCCCTATGTCGGCGAAAGTGCCTTCGCACACAAGGCAGGCCTCCACGTTGACGCCCTGAGAAAAGAAAAACGCACTTATGAGCACATCGACCCTGCCCTCGTCGGCAACGAACGCCGCTTCCTCATTTCCGAGCTAAGCGGCAAATCCAACGTCCTCGCCGAGCTCGAAAAAGCAAAAATCACACAGGATAAAAAACTGGCAAAAAAAATCCTCACCCGTGTTCAGGAGCTTGAGAATGAAGGCTATCAATTTGAGGCCGCAAATGCCTCCTTCGACCTGCTCGTAAAAAAAACCCTCGGCACATATAAACCCTCTTTCGAGCTTCTGAAATATTACGTAACCACAGAAAGACGCGCTTCCGGCGAAATGATTAACGAAGCCACCGTCAAGCTCAAAGTCGGCAGCAAAGTTCAGCACGTCGTAGGTGAAGGAGATGGCCCCGTCAACGCGCTCGATGACGCCCTGCGAAAAGCCCTTGAAAACCTCTATCCCGCCATCAGGGACATCCGCTTGATTGATTATAAAGTGCGTGTGGTCAACGCTAAAGCCGGCACCGCCGCCCGCGTCCGCGTAATAATCGAATCACGCGACAAAACCTCAATCTGGGGTACAGTCGGCGTCTCCGAAAACATCATCGAGGCCTCCTGGCAAGCGCTTTCCGACTCCGTCGAATACAAACTGCAAAAGGATGTAAAGTGACAACCATCATCTCACCGGTATAAGATTTACTCTATCTAAAAAAGCATTTAGGAGATAACGCAATGGCAGACAAAAAAGCAGACCTCGCCGGCCCCGGCATCGGTGACTATAACGAGCTGAATAAAATCCTCCCGCAAAATTACAGCTCCCTGCTGTCCCCGAAGGAAACCCAAATTGCCACCTACGCCGTCAAAGACTATATTGAGGCCAATCTCTGTAAGCAACTAAATCTCATTCGCGTCACCGTCCCCCTTATCGTTGACGTTGAAAGTGGCATCAATGACCTCCTTGACCGTGATGGCTCACGCACCCCAATCCAGTTTCACATCTCAAACGACCGCGACAAGAATCCAATCGACGCCCAGGTCGTCCAGGCCGCAACCAAATGGAAACGTATGGCCCTCAAGCAGTTCGGAATGGATATTGGCGAAGGCCTGCTCACCGATATGCGCGCCGTCAGAAAGGACTACTTCCTCGACCACGACCACAGCGCCTACGTTGACCAGTGGGACTGGGAGCTTGCCATAACCGCCGAGCAAAGAAACCTCAGGTTCCTAAGGCAGGTTGTAGAGAAAATCTGGAAAGTCCTCAAAGGCGCCGAAGCCCGCGTTCAGAAGCTTTTCCCCCAGCTAAAGACCGATAAATACCCCAATTTGCCTGAGAAACTCACGTTTATACACGCCGAGGACATACTCGACAGATACCCTGACCTGCCGCGAAAGCAGCGCGAGACCGAAATCGCCAAAGAGCTGGGTGCAGTTTTTATCATTGGCATCGGCTGGGTCCTCAAGGACGGCTACCCGCACGAAATGAGGGCCGCTGACTATGATGACTGGGTAACAGAGGCAACCTCAGACAACGGCCGACCGATGCATGGTCTAAACGGTGATATTCTCGTCTGGAACCCCGTAACAAAACGCCGCCACGAATTGACAAGTATGGGTATCCGTGTTGACGCCGACTCCCTCAAAAAGCAGCTCAAGCTCTCAGGCCAGCTCGATTTTCTCAAGTTCCCATACCATAAGGCCATCGTAAATGGCGAAATTCCTCTCAGCATCGGCGGCGGCATCGGTCAGTCTCGAACCTTTATGCTCCTGTTGAAAAAGGCTCATATCGGCGAGGTCTCCGCCACCGTTTGGCCGAAAGTCTTAAAAGATATGTGCGAGAAAAAGAATATTCATGTCATAGAATAACTATCTTTTGCGCTTTGAATTTGGCATTTGTTTCGGATTTAGGATTTTTCTTTAACCTGCGGTTCGTTTCTTGACTTAATCTGCGGCAGACTTCTCGAGGTAATTGAATTTCTGTCCGCCTAATGACGCATCGACCATTAGCCCCGTGTCAGTTGTGATAAATACTGCCATTCCCTTTTTATAGTCGGCCTTCGCTGCCGCACCGAGAGTGACGGCTACGCCTGTAACCTGCGCAGAAAACGTGTACTCCTCGGTCTTGAACACGTCTAAATCGTTTTTCTCCTTGAAGAAGACGATTTCACGGAAGAACTCGCCCCCCAACGAGAACCCCAGCGTTGCCTGCGACATACTGCAGTAGCCCACCATTTTTCCCTGCTCATAAACTTCGCCCTTGCCGTAAGCGCCGCCGGCTAAGAACGCTCCTTTGAAGACCTTCGGCAGCACCGCATAGCCGTAGGATTTGTCGAAGAATCTCTGTATATGGGGGTCTTTTTCCTTGAATACCGCTATTGACTCATTTACCTCAGCCGACAAAACCGCTTTTGACTCCGGCTCTTTCGGTGCAATAGCACAGCCGGCCAATACAATCGCCAAACACAAACCCGCCACACTTATTTTCGCCTTCATACATTGCTCCTTTCTCGGTTTTTGTTGTTTTGTCTTGAATGGTTTATAGCCAATTGCCGCATCGCTGTCAACTCAAAACCACCTTTTATTCCTCGATTTACCACCAAATCCGACACTGAAAACCAAAAAATGACACTGTCATTCTGAGCGGATTCATACTGAGCGAACCTGTCCTGAGTGAAGTCGAAGGAATCCCCACCAACCATGAACCCTGCCTGTCGGCAGGCAGGTACGAACTATGAACCAAGAACTATGAACTCAAAAATGCTGCGCATTTTTGCATCATTTCTAAAAATTATGTTCTTTCATACTTTGCTCTATTTATATTAACTGAGATTTCATCGCCATTTAACTGAGCAGGCATAGTCGAGCAATTTCTTAAAGTATGATAAATTCATTAATGGCAATTCTATTTCGCTGCCGGCGAGGACTGTATCAGTATTAGTTCTATCAAAAACAGGTTCTGACAACATATAAGGGTCGTAGACTGAAGTTGCTTTTTGGATTAGCCTTTCGATTCTATTGGGCTTGTGACTGATAAAGCTGTCGGCTTTTACCAGTTTATAGCGATTTAATCCAAAAATACGGGAGAAAATCTGGCCGAAATCTTTCATAGTTAACGGCACTGGGTTAGTAATATGATAAGTACCGGAAATGCCGCAACTAATGATACAAGAAGAAACTTTCGCAAAGTAGTCTACCGGTATAATATTTTTTGTTACGTCAGGTCTGGTTGCGACACGGATACAATTGTTCCCCAGGCGTGGCACAATGAGAGTCAGAACTCGCATATAATCATACAATGAGGCAAAATGCACAGTCCTTCCATACTGAGAGTCTCCCATAACGATACTCGGCCGCAGAATAACTGTAGGCATAGAATTCAGTTGAGCCCAATTGTGTACGAGCATTTCTGACCTGCATTTTGTGTCCTCGTAAATGTTATTAAAGGATTGGCCAACATCAATTTCATTTTCTTTCACTACACCGGTGCGTTTACCGGCAATATAAGCGCTGCTGACGTGAACCAGTGGTACGGACAGGTGGCTGGCCAATTCCAGGACATTAAGTGTACCGTGGACGTTCATCATTTGATGAGACTCACCGTCATCACCTAAAAATTTGGTACACGCGGCACAGTGAACGATTTTGGAAATCCGTTTGAGACTTTTCCTGTCCGACTCAAGCCCAAGCTCCTTCTTGCATATGTCACCATGGATTATCTCGATATTATCTTTAAGCTCTCTGCCTCCCGCAATATCAAGTATCCGATTGAGTCGCCGCCCTGCAGCTTTGCTGTTCTGGTCGCGCATCAGCGCTAAAACTTTTTTTCCATGCCGCAACATTTCTACGGCAAGCCAGCTTCCAAGGTTACCGGTTATGCCGGTCAGTAAAACAGTGTCTTTCGTATTTTTCATTCCTGCATTTTTCATGTGTTCAAACACATCCGGTGCCCGCATAACAGCAGGCACAGAGATACAGACAGTCGTGCGTAAGGCGCAAGATTATGTCCCAGACATCGGCCTGTGAAATATATTATTGCTATGAGGCTGGTTTTTGCAATGTAGAAAATGGAGCACACCGCCTAACGAACCAATACAACAGCTCCGAATTCGTTTTCGAAGCAGTTTTGCCATTGCCTAAACAGCTTAACTCTTCAACCAGCTTGCTTCTAAGATCGCCTTTTCTTTAATTCCTCGAGATACCTTGCCGCGGCATCTTTACCGCCTAATCCAAAGGCAAGCGCCAAAGCAAGGCAAACGCCGCCAAGGATAATATTGAATGTAGCCGTTACCAAAAGAGGGGCAATACCAAGCTGTTCTAACGCAATTGTCACTGCAAAAATTATAATTGCCCACCGGCTTATGCCGGCAAATATCTCCGGTTTGGGCAAATTGGCATTGCCTGCTGCCGTGCGAACTATTCCTGAGACAAAACTGGCTAAAAACATAGCAACCACCAGAACAAGCAGGGCTGCTATCACATTCGGGACGTAAGCAAATAAGCTTGCAAGAACATCGGATGCCTTGGGCAGCCCCAATGCATCGACTGCCATCACTAAAACCATAATAATAATCAGCCAATAAACTATGCCGCTTACCACTTCTCTGGCGGTAATTTTCAAATCGCCTTTTCTTAGAATTTCTGATATGCCCGCCTTATCCGCCAGCGTATCGAAACGCACTACCTTAAGCAACCAGTCAATTATCCCTTTGATTGCCTTGGCCACAATCCAGCCTACTATCAAAATTACTAATGCGCCCGCCAGGACAGGAAGATAGGCCAGTATTCTGGTTAACATTTGGCGCACCGGCTCAGCTATAAGATTGCCCCATTCTAATACTGCTAACATTTTTGATACCTCCACATTAAATTGTTAATATTTTCTACCGGTTTTTATTTGAACACTCTTTTATACCTTTTCTATATTATCTCCTATATTAACTCCTATATTATCGGCGTTACTGTTCGACGTTAATTAAAGATTCCTTCTGTGGTTTTAAGGGTTTCAACGCCGACCACTTTCAAAATCATCTTAAAATCCTTGCTAAATAAATAATGACTGGTGGCTCTCGAACCCTCAACCTTCGGAGCAACAGTTCTTTTGTTGCGATACAAGTGCTGATATAACAGGGAGTTACAGCTGGATTTTAAGACAGTCCCCCATAAAGCAGCAGTTGGTGTATTGGCATTTGCCGTTGTTTGACTTTCCAAAGCAGGGCGTATTGCCTTCTGCTTTCTGGATGGAGTGGATAAGTTCGGTCTTTTTCATTTTGTTACTGCAGTTTATTCCGAGCGCTTTTGCTTTTTGTCTTATTTCGTTGATTTTCATAATCGCGTCCCTTCGTTATTTTAACCTTAAAAGCTGCATGTTACCCGGGATTTTCTAATCTGTCAACACCTCTAAAATTCTAAATTCCGAAGCCAAATGAAATGACGAAAACTAAATGTACCAGCGGCTTGTGTTACGTCCCTTAGGGACTACGCAGAGTAGCGAATGCTAACCTATTTTATAACTTGGACTTGTATTTTTTTAACCATTTTCTGCTGTCTTTTTCTCCGTCGGCTTATTGTCCCTGCCTCTGGCTCGATTGGGGTATCTTTTGAAGCTATTTGGATGGCTTCGAGTGCTGTGGCGGCGAATAAATCGGCTCCAATTTCCTGCCAGAGCCCCTCTGCACGGTTAAATAGCCCCCCTGATACCATTATTCGCATATTGGGCCAAGCGTTTATACCTTTTATGAAGTCGATAAGCTGCCGGATGTCAGGCGCCTGTTTTGGGGTGCCGCCGTAGATTAGCAGTATATCGGGAGCGTTTTCGTGTATGAATGTAAGGATATCGTCGTTTGTTAGGCCGCCGCCGAGGAATTTGACTTCCCAGCCGTCGCTTTCGAACAAGTCTGCCATTATTTGAGCTCCGAGTTCCTGCAACTCGGCGTGGGCGCAGGAAATCACTATCTTCTTGTTCTTGCGGGGTTTGCGCGGCAGCTTGTTCTGAAGCTGGTCCACAATTGTGCGGTTAATTCGGGTGGCTAAATGTTCCTGAGTGGATGTAATTCTGTCTGAGCGCACTAAATGCTCGATTTCAACCATAATAGGCCAGATTATATCGGAATAAACGGAATTGGCGGGGGTGCCGGTTTGGAGGGATTCCTCTATGACGGTTCGGCAGGCCTTTCTGTCACCCTTAAGTAAGGTGTCTAAATACCGTTCAAGAACAGCCTCTTTTGCCATAATTTAGGTCTCCAAAATAGTTTTCTAATCGTTATATTTTGCCTATATTCACAATTTTATGTGCCTATCGAGGCAAAATGTTAAAATAGGTAATATAGCTATCGGCGGCGGGCAAGAAAAAGCTTTAGTTAAAATGGGTAATCTGGGCAAATTGGGATAGCACCAAACGCGCATGTTCGTGTAAGAAACGTTCGAAAACGTTTGAAAATAGTATAGAAACGTTCGAAAATTGATATGAAACGTTTGAAAATAGTATAGAAACGTTTGAAAATATTGGACAATTTTTTACCCCCCCTGCGCATTTGATTGAAATTTAATTAGCCACAGATTTCACAGATTTCACTGATATATTTAGTCATAAAAAAGCACAAAAGACACGAAGAAAATTAACCACGGATTTCACGGATTTTCACGGATTTTTTTAGCCACGAAAAGGCACAAAAGACACATAGAAAAATCAGCTAAAGGTTACCTAAGTTCCTTCGACTCTGCTCAGGACAGGTAACAGAGAATTTTATGATGGTTTTTGGATGATGGCGATTTCGTCGGGGGAAAAATTTCAGTAGGTGGCAATGCCACATAGCGCGAAAAAGAGCAGAGATTTTTTTGGGGCGGATTTTTTTAAGATGACTTTTCGATGATGGCGATTTCGTCGGCCGTCAGGCCGTAAAGTTTGTAAACCATCTGGTCAAGCAGCCCATTCGTCAGCTAAAAGTTCTGCCTGCTTTAAGACATTTTCCGTTGCCAGCAATTCCATATCCGGCGGATAACCGTACTGGCGAAGAAGTCTTTTTACGATTACCTTTAATTTAGCACGGACGCTTTCTTTTATTGTCCAGTCAATAGAGGTATTGGATTTAACTCGTTGAACCAAAACCCTTGCCAAGTCCCTCAGCTTTTCATCACCCAAAACATCTCTTGCACTTTGGTTATTCGCCAAGGCGTCATAAAAGGCCAGTTCCTCATTGTTAAGTTTAAACTGCTCACCTCTTTTGTCGGAATCCCTTATATCCTTTGCCAGCCGGATAAGTTCCTCAATAACCTGTGCCGTTGTAAGCAGGTTGTTTTGATATTTCTTTATTGCGTTTTCGAGCATTTCAGAAAACTTTTTGCTTTGAATCAGATTTTTCCTTGTCCGAAACTTTATTTCATCATTCAAAAGTTTCTTCAATAACTCCAAAGCAAGGTTCTTTCTTTCCATCCCCTGAATTTCCCTTAGGAACTCATCGGAAAGAATCGAAATATCCGGCTTCTTGATGCCCGCCGCATCAAAGACATCAATAATTCCTTCTGAAACAACCGCCTTATCGACAATTTGCCTTATGGCCGTTTCAATTTCTGCATCGGATTTACCCGTCCCCGTCGGCTCAAACTTCGTCAATCTTGCCTTTACCGCCTGAAAGAACCCGACATCATCTTTTATTTCCATCGCCTTTGGATGCGGCACGGAAATGGCAAACGCCTTTGAAAGGCCAACGACTTCTTTTGTGAACCTGTCTTTGCCGTCCTCCAGACTCAATATATATTCCTGAGCCTCAAGGATAATGTTTAATTTCTGCTGTGTATTCGCCTTGAAAAATCTCTTATATTCAAACTTCTCAAACATCTGGCAGACGATTTCGAACTCCTCAAGCATTTTCGCAACCGCCACTTCCTGATCCAAAGTCGGCGCCCCTTTTCCTCCGCTTATGGTATAAGTCGCAAGGGCAATTTTCAAATCAGAAGCAATACCAATATAATCAACAATAAGTCCGCCGGGTTTATCGCGGAATATCCGGTTCACCCGTGCAATCGCCTGCATTAAGGTATGTCCTCTCATCGGTTTATCCACATACATCGTATGCAGACAGGGAACATCAAAGCCCGTCAGCCACATATCGCAGACAATAACAATCTTCAAGCGGTCGTCAGGGTCTTTGAATCGCTCAGCGATTTCTTTTCTTATTTCTTTTGTTGTGCTGTGAACCTGCCAGTTTTCAGGGTCAGATGATGAGGAAGTCATTACAACCTTTATCGCGCCTTTTCTTTTGTCTGTATCGTGCCAGTGGGGTCGTAATTTGATAATCGCATCGTATAATTCAACGGCAACCCTTCTGCTTATGCAGACAATCATTGCCTTCCCGTCAAAGACCTCCTGCCTTTTTTCAAAGTGGTCAACTAAATCAGCCGCAACGCTTTTCAGCCGTTCTTTATGACCGACAATCGCTTCAAGCTGCGTCCATTTTGCCTTTGCCTTTTCCGATGCGGTTGATTCCTCGCCTTCGGTAATGGCCTCGACTTCCTCATCGAGTTTTTCTGCTTCCTCCGGCTTTAAGTGGACCTTTACAAGACGTGATTCATAATAAATTTTTACCGTTGCTTCATCAGCTATCGATTGCTCGATATCGTAAACATCTATGTAATTTCCGAAAACAGCCGGTGTAGAGGCATCTTCCTTTTCAATCGGCGTTGCGGTAAATCCGATAAATGATGCTTTAGGCAGGGCATCCCTTAAATACTTTGCAAAGCCGTAAGTAGTCCTTACGCCGCCGTTTTTATCTTCAATATTCTTTGACTTAAAGCCGTAATGGCTTCTGTGCGCCTCATCGGCAATAACAACGATATTTTTTCTTTCGGATAAAAGGTCATAAGCGGTCTGGCCTTCTTCGGGTGAGAACTTTTGAATTGTCGTAAAGACAATCCCCCCGCCTGCCGTCTTTAACAGTGTCTTTAAGTGCGGGATACTCTCTGCCTGAACCGGCTCCTGTCTTAAAAGACCTCTGCAACCTGCGAATGTATCGAACAACTGGCCGTCAAGGTCGTTTCTATCGGTAACAACAACGATTGTCGGATTATTAAGCTTCAAAACAATCTTGCCCGTGTAAAAAACCATCGACAAGCTTTTTCCCGAACCCTGCGTATGCCAGACAATACCTGCCTTCCTGCTCCCTTGTTGTGAAGCCGCAGAGATTGTTGATTCGACCGCTTTATTGACGGCGAAATACTGATGATATGCGGCAAGCTTTTTAACGGTAACAACAAAGCTTTGCCCGGTCTTTTTATCTTCCTTCTTTGTCTTTTCAAATACGATGAATTGCTTTACTAAATCAAGCAGTATGTCTTTTCTTAGCATCCCCTTAATCAGTGTTTCAATCTGAGGGATTGTTGCCTTATCTTCCCGGACACCATCAACGGATTTCCAGGCGGCAAATCTGCTAAATTCAGATGATATTGTACCTGCCTTTGCATCAAAGCCATCGGAGGCAACTAAAATGGCGTTGTAATAGAAAAGAGACGGTATAGCGTTCTTATAATTCTGTAACTGGGTGAATGCCTTTGCAACTGTTGCGTTTTCATCGGCGGGGTTTTTAAGCTCAATAACAACGAGAGGCAGGCCGTTTACAAACAAAACCACGTCCGGGCGTTTTGTTATATTGTTTTCCGTCACCGTGAACTGATTACAGGCCAGAAATTCATTATTTCGTATATCCTGCCAGTCCATCAGCCAGACCTTATCGCCCCTTATATTGCCCTCGACCAGATACTCAACTTCGATTCCTTCAGTGAGCATTTTGTGGAACGCTTCGTTATTATCTATGAGGTTCTGGCTCGGCAGATTAAGAACTTGACGTAATGCCTGCTCTTTGGCTTCATCGGGAATTGTGGGATTTAATTCATCAATGGCGTTTTTGAGTCGCTTTAGTAAAACAACCTCGCTTAAATCCTTCCGTTCCTCCTCCTGTTCTTCGGGCGAAAGATAATTAAACCCCTGATTTTGCAGAAGCTCTACAACAAATTCTTCTATGTCTGATTCGAAGATGGGGGTCATGGCTTCACTCTTATTTCCCCCTTCATCAGTTTCGGCAAAAGGGCGTCGCGTAGCTTTGAGAGGGTTTGGATTTGGGAATTGTTATTTCGTATTTTGTTAAATATTGGTTGAATTACCGAATCGAATTTTTCAAGGACTTCTTTATCCGGCAAGACTATTCCGATGTTTAGCAGATTCTCCTGGTTTATTTTTAATTGAACCGCACCTGTAATAATGCCTGAAACCGGCATTCTTTTTAATAGTAAATACAAAGTCTCTGTACTCCAGCCATTTTTCCCTTGTAAAACATGCGCATGATTATTTACCCATATCTTCCCCCAGACATATTGTAAGACAGCATAACCCCGATCATCTATTACGGAACCGTCTTCTCCTAATAACACGTAGATGCCATCAAAAATATAATCGTCAATATAATCCATTATTTCAGTGGCACCATAATAAGGATATTTGCCTTTTCTTTTTGCTCTTTCTTCACCAGATAAAGGGATTCTCTTTGAATCAAAAACTGCAAGAATCTCTCCCAGCTTTCCCATTCTCCATCCTTCGGGCAGGCCGGTTTTGCTGTTTATTTTTAACTCTTCACCTTTAACTTTGAACTTTATAAACCATTCCTTAAAAATCGTCTGGGCGCTGGATTCGAGCGTCTTATTCTGCCGACGAAGTAATTCTATCTTGTCGTCAAAACCTGAAAGAATCGCAGCAATGGCCTTTTGTTCGGGCAGAGGGGGAAAAGACCATTCAGTTCCTTTTAGAAAATCCCAATCGGCTCTTGGCATTTTTGTTCCTGTGCTTGCGCCAGTTGATTTATCTATCAGGACTGGATTTGCCATAAAATAAAACAAAAAGTTCTGGTCATACCCTTCTTTAGCTCTTATTACCCAAATATCAGTTGAGCAAACACCATCAAAACTTGCTTTCCAAACCTTGCGAAAATAAGGCCTTAATTTCCCGAATAAAACGTCACCTTCTTTGAAATAAAATTTATTGCTCTGTAAAGATGATGAACAGCCAAAACCGTTAATTTGCAAATCGCCCTGATTGATATGTTCTAAGCCAATATATTTTTGGTCTTCATCACCGACCATCCATTGGTCTTTGGCTAATTCTGCCACTTCTCCCAGCGTTGTTTCTTTCCAGTTATTCACTATATCCCAGCCCCTCCAGATTTTTCTTTATCGCCTTGTTGAGTTTGCTTTCTTCCTCAATCTGCCCAGCAAGGTCGGCGGTTAATTTTTTCATCTTCTGTTCAAACGGTATCCCATCATCCACTTCGTCCATGATCCCGACATATCGCCCCGGCGTTAAGACGAAATTATGCTTTTGAATTTCTTCCAGTTTAGCTGATTTACAAAAACCTTTGATTTCCTTATATTTGCCATTCTTGTTTCGCCAGTTATGGTAAGTGTCAGCAATTTTCCTTATGTCTCCATCGGAAAATTCCCGGTGTGTCCGGTCTCTCATAAAGCCGATTTCGCCTGCATCTATGAAAAAGATTTCGCCGCTTCTTTTCCTGTCGCCGTTACCGGTTTTCTTTCGGGATATAAACCAAAGACAGGCGGGAATCCCGGTATTATAGAAAAGCTGCTTCGGAAGTCCCACGATACAATCAACAAGGTCATTTTCAATAAGCTGCTGTCTTATGTCTCCTTCGCCCGAAGTCTGGCTTGAAAGCGAGCCGTTTGCAAGGACGCAGGCCATGATGCCTTTGGGGGATAAATGATAGATCATATGTTGCAGCCACGCGTAATTGGCGTTTGAAGCCGGAGGGATTCCGTATTTCCAGCGTGCGTCTTTTGCCAATAATTCGCCCGACCAGTCGCTATCGTTAAAGGGGGGATTGGCAAGGATAAAATCGGCCTTTAGGTCCTTATGGGCGTCATTAAGAAAAGACCCTTCATTGTTCCATTTTACCTGTGAGCCGTCTATCTGGCGGATAGCTAAGTTCATCCGGCAAAGTCGATAGGTTGTCTGGTTTGATTCCTGACCGTAGATGGAAATATCGTCTATTTTGCCCTGATGGGATTCGACGAATTTTTCGCTCATTATAAACATCCCGCCCGAACCGCAGCAGGGGTCAAAGACCCTGCCTTTATATGGCTCTATCATTTCGACCATAAGGCGAACGATTGATTTTGGCGTATAGAATTGTCCGCCTTTTTTGCCTTCGGCATTGGCAAATTCGCCAAGGAAATACTCATAGACATGGCCTAAAAGGTCTTTTGCTTTGGCCGCCTCATCGCCAAGTGCGATATTACCGGTTAAGTCGATAAGCCCGCCCAAGGCGGCCTTATCGAGGTTTGGCCGGGCAAAAACTTTGGGTAATATGCCTTTGAGAGTCGGGTTTTCCTTTTCGATTGCCTCCATCGCATTATCGACATCTTTTCCGATAGAGGGCAGTTTGGATCTTGAGTGAAGATAAGACCAGCGGGCAGTCGGCGGGACGAAAAAGACATTTTCCGCCCGGTATTCGTCGGCATCTTCAGGGTCTGCGCCTTTATAATCGCCTTTGCCTTCGATGAGCTTGTTATGAAGCGATTCAAAGGAATCGGAAATGTATTTGAGGAAAACAAGCCCTAAGGCGATATGCTTATATTCGGCGGCGTCGATATTCTTTCGCAGTTTATCCGCCGCCAGCCAAAGGGTTTGTTCGAGACCATTAGTTGCACCATTATTTTCAGCCGATTTGCCTTTAGCCATGCAATTTCTCCGCCATTGGAATAAATCCTCGAGATTTTCCGGTAAATTATAGAGATAGGGGTATTGTAAACGAAGGAAGGGAGGGAAGCAAACTAAATGAATTAGCGAATATGACCGCCAAAGATAACCCCCATCGCGCTAACAACAGCAAAACGGCAACTCTCTCGAAGTAAGGAGGAAGAAGCGAACCTCACGCAGGCGACCCCACGTGAAACGTGGGGCTAAATATAACTATATTTGAGATTGCCACGGCCTTCCCCGCCTACGGCGGGTAAAGGCCTCGCAATGACAAACACCGTCAGTTTTTGATTGACGGTTGGGGGGTAGGAAATTACTATTTATTATTGACGATTGTCGATATATAATGGTGAGATTGCCGTGTTCCTTCGACTCCTTCGAGGCAGGCAAGCTCAGGATAAATTCGCTCAGGACAAGTTTGGAGAGAAAAATTATGATTGGGACACTTGGGGCTAAGGCGATAGAAGATATAAGTGATATGGGCCGGTTCGGCAGATTTGTCTGGCGGGCGATATTGGCATCCGGCTGGAGTATAACCAGAGCAACAACGTATCCCCTGATATGGGCACAAATGAATATAATCGGTGTTCGCAGTGTGCCGGTTGTAATGGTAACGGGAGCGTTCGTAGGGATGATATTGGCGGTAATGGCATACGACCAGCTTGCCGGCATGGGGCTGGAAGAACACTTAGGAGTTTTAATTAACGTCTCAGTTGTTAAAGAGTTAGGCCCAGTTCTTACGGCGGTGATGTTGGCAGGGCGGGTCGGCGGAGCTTTGACGGCTGAGCTGGGGACGATGAACGTTACCGAGCAGATAGATGCGGTCAGGAGTATGGGGACTGACCCGGTACGGTATCTGGCTGTTCCGCGGCTTCTGGCGTGCCTGCTTCTTACGCCGGTACTGATTATCTATGCGGATTTGCTTGGAGTATTGGGCGGATATTTCGTGGGTGTTATTCAGTTCGGGATTAACAGTCAGGGGTATTGGAACTTTAGCGCATACGGGGTAGAGCTGTGGGATGTGGTTGTCGGGGTTGTAAAGGGATTTTTCTTCGGTGCGGCAATTGCGGCAATCAGCTGTTATAAGGGCTTTACGTGCAAGGAAGGTGCGCAGGGAGTAGGTCGAGCGTGCACGGAGGCATTTGTGGCCAGCTTTATCTCTATATTGGCGTTGGATTTTGCACTGGCAGTAATTTTCAAAGCGATTTACAATACGTTTTGGCCTTTGAAGAGTTTAGTTGGGTAAGAAAGTGCGTATAGAAGAGAGTTAAAAGTGGTAAAGGCGGAAGACAATAAAGGGACGGCGGAGGGGGGCGGTGACGGTATAATCGTTGTTAAGAACCTTACCAAGAAGTTCGGTAACAATATTGTTCTGGATAATATAACACTATCGATAGAGAAAGGCAAGACGACGGTGGTAATCGGGCCGAGCGGATGCGGCAAGACTGTTTTGATAAAAAATTTCATAGTGCTGCTTCGGCCGAGCTCCGGCGAGGTTTATTTTAAGAACAAGCGAATAGATAATCTGCCTGAAAAGGAATTAGACGAGATACGCACCCATTACGGTTTTCTTTTTCAGGGAGGAGCGTTGTTTGACAGTCTCAACGTAGCCGAGAATATAATGTTTCCGATAACGCAGCATTATACGACAATTGATTGGAAGCAGGTCGAGGATATCGTCAAGACCAAACTGGCAATGGTTGGTCTTGATGGTTTTCAAAAATTTTATCCTGCGAATCTTTCCGGCGGTCAGCGTAAGCGGGTGGCGTTGGCAAGGGCCATTGCGTTGAATCCGGAAGTGATTTTGTATGATGAGCCGACGACGGGGCTGGACCCTATTCGTGCAGATGTAATCAACGAGCTTATTTTGAAGCTTCAAAGAGAACTCGGCGAGACGACGGTTGTTGTTACCCACGATATGACAAGTGTGTATAAGATAGCGGACCGAATCATTATGCTCCATAACGGCAAGATTATTGCCGACGGCGATGCCGAGCATATTCGTAACCATCCCCATCCTGTAGTTCAGCAGTTTATCACCGGCCAGGTCAGTGAGGACGACCTTGCGGTTCTGCGTGCAAGCGGCACTGTTTCGAAGGCCCAATTCCTGCCTCGAGATTTTGAGGAATAATAGAAGCGATGTACGAGAGAGCTGAGGACATCGCTGGCGATTTGGCCAAAGTTGTGCGAGGAGATGTTTTCGCTGACATATTACACAGGGCGGCATACGCCAGCGACGCCAGCATTTATCAGATAATTCCCGGATGTGTTGTTGCGCCTCGTGACGCTGCGGACGTAGTGGCTGTTGTGAAATATGCCTGCGCCCACGGTGTAGCGGTAGCTGCTCGCGGCGCGGGCAGCGGGGTGGCCGGCGAGTCGCTGTGCAGCGGTATAGTCTTCGATATGAGACGATATATGAACAAGATTATCAGCGTGGAAGACAGCGGTGCGATTGCGGTTTGTGAGCCGGGTGTGGTACTGGACGATTTGAATAATTGCCTGGCGGACTACGGCAGGAAAATCGGGCCTGACCCATCGAGCAGTAACCGCGCAACGGTAGGCGGGTGTGTGGCTAATAATGCCACAGGCGCTCATTCGCTCGAATACGGCTATATCGGTGACTATGTGGAAAGCGTTGAAGCGGTCCTGGCTGACGGCAGTGTGGTTGAGTTCAAAAATGATTTCGACCCGGCGGGAGAAGAGGACGAGAAACTTGCTTCGATTGCAAAGGGGTGTAAATCTATCCTTTCGGGCAAGGAGGCGGTCATAGCCAAGGCGCTGCCGGAAACAAGGCGAAATCGCAGCGGGTATGCAATAGCCGGAATTTGTCATAACGGGAAGATAGATTTGGCACGGCTGTTAGCAGGCTCGGAGGGGACGCTGGGCGTTTTTACGAAAATCGCCTTTCGGACTGTTGCGGTTCGCGGTGCAAAATCGCTGCTGCAGCTTGAGTTTGATTCGTTTGAAAAGATGGCACGGGCTGTGCCGATTATTGTTGACAGCGGGGCCTCGGCGTGTGAGCTGATGGATAAGACTTTTATTGATATGGCGATTGAGGCACTGCCTGAGCATCGGGATATTTTGCCTACCGGCGGCGCCGCTATTCTTTTGGTTGAGCATACCGGCGAAACGGCGGAGCAGGTGAGAGAAAAGATAGAAACTACTGATTCGAAAGTTGGGAAGCTGGCGTGCGGGCGAAGGATTGTTTTTGAGCCGGAGCAGCAGAAGCGATTGTGGAAGTCACGCAAGGATGCAGCGGCACTGCTTGAGAGGCGAAAGGGGAGAAATCGCCCGGTTCCATTTGTTGAGGATGTCTCTGTCGGAAACAGACGGCTGGCGGAGTACATTTCGGGGCTTGAAGAAATCGGCAGGCGCTATGATATTGCGATGTCTTTTTATGGTCATGCCGGCGACGGCGAACTGCATGTGCGGCCATACCTGGATTTGAGCGACCCGGCTGATGTAGAGAAGATGCGGTCGATTGCGAATGATGTTTTCGAGCTTGCGTGGTTGCTGGGCGGGACAATCAGCGGTGAGCACGCAGTAGGGCTGGTGAGGGCGGCTTTTTTGCGGCGGCAATACGGTGATGAATTTTATGAGCTGCTGCGGGTGATTAAGAATGTATTCGACCCCGATGGTTTGATGAATCCCGGTAAAATCATCAGCGATGATGCTGAGATTATGGTCAGGAATTTGCGGGCTGAGCATAAATGGGTGCCGGAGAGACTTAAAACGGATTTGTATTTTGGAAAGGATGAATTACGCTCCGAGCTTGAGCAGTGCAGCGGCTGCGGAGTTTGCCTGAGCGGGGAATCCGATTTGCGGATGTGCCCGGTGTTTCGTGCGGTGGGCGAGGAGCTGGGCAGCTCGCGGGCAAAAGCGAATATACTTCGTTTGTGGGCGACGGGGCAGTTAGAGAAAAAGGATTTTGAGTCGCCGGAGTTCAGGAAATTTCTGGATTTGTGCGTTAACTGCAAGGCGTGCTCGGTGGAATGTCCCGCAGGGGTTGATGTTTCCAGACTGATGGCGGCAGCACGGGCGGAATATGCCAGACGGCGGGGGCTGAGACGTGCGGAGCTGGCGTTGAGCCATAACCGGTATCTTAGTATGTTAGGCAGTATTTTTTCGCCGATTTCAAATTTCTTTATGCGGCTTTCGATTTTCAAGTGGTTTCTGGAAAGAATCAGCGGGATAGACCGGCGAAGAAATATGCCCTCTTTTGCGGGCAGGTCATTTCTGAGGGCGGGACGTAAATATTTGACGGCTTGTGAGGCGATAGAATCGCCGGTTGAAAAGATAGCATATTTTGTGGATACGTACGCAAATTATAACGACCACGAGCTGGGATTTGCGGTGCTTGAGGTTTTGCGGCACAACGAGATTGATGTGGTTTTGCCGAAGCAGCGGCCTGTGCCGCTGCCGGCGATTGTATATGGAAACGTAAAGAGAGCACGCAAAGATTTGGCGTATAGTGTAAAGTATTTAGCTGAGGCGGTTCAAGAGGGGTACAAGATAATCTGTTCCGAACCAAGTGCGGCGTTGTGTCTGAAACAGGAATTGAGGTATTTTGTTGCAGGGGAAGATGCGCAGCTTGTTTCAGAGAATACGTATGAACTGATGAGCTATCTTTTGGATTTATTTAAGGCGGGCAAATTAAAACCTGTTGGGAATCCCATATCGCGCGGTTTTGTTTATCATCAGCCTTGTCATTTAGCTGCAGTGGGTGATAGGCAGGCGAGTGTAAAACTCCTAAAAGAATTATGTGGCGTAGAAGTTGTTGAGCTTAAGGCCGGTTGCTGCGGTTTATCAGGGACGTTCGGGTTTAGTAAGAAAAATTATGAACTTTCGGAGCAGATGGCTGCGAGATTAAAGGAAGCACTGGAAAAATCGCCTATTAAAGAAGTCCTGACCGAATGCGCTGCCTGTAAAATGCAGATAGAGCATATAAGCGGGGCAATGGTGGTGCATCCGATAAAGGTACTCGCGGAAGCATACGAAAGTGAATATAACGGATAAGTGCGAAGAGACAATAAAGGGTTATGGAGGGCATTTGGCGCAAATGGAGCGGAAGAGGGTGGTGCTGAGGTAGCGGTCGCCACGGTCGGGAAGAATTACGACGATTGTGCCGGAAGACATATCTTTTGCTATTTGTAAAGCACCGGCAACGGCGGCACCGCTGGACATTCCAACGAAAATCCCTTCATTGGCGGCGAGGGCACGAGTGGTTTCAAAGGCCTGGTCATCGTCAATGGTGATTTTTTCGTCCAAAACCTCCGGGTCGTAAATCTTAGGGACGATGGATTCTCTCATATTTTTAAGTCCCTGAATTGTGTGACCTTCGGGCGGCTCAACTCCGACGATTTTGACTTCCGGTTTTTTTTCTTTGAAGAACCTGTTTACGCCCATCAGGGTCCCGGTTGTCCCCATACCGGCAACAAAGACGTCAATTTTCCCCTTAGTCTGGGAGAAGATTTCCGGGCCGGTCGTCTCGTAATGGGCGAGGACGTTATTCTCATTGGCGAACTGGTTGGGCATATAGTACCTGTCCGGGTCGGCGTCGAGAAGCTGATGTGCCTTTCTTATGGCGCCATCGGTGCCCTCTTTTGCGGGGGTAAGGACGACCTCGGCGTTTAGGGCCTGCAGGATACGCTGTCTTTCGGTGCTGACACATTCGGGCATACAAAGTTTGACGTGGTATCCTTTAGCGGCGCCAATCATCGCCAGGGCGATTCCGGTATTTCCGGATGTCGGTTCGAGAATGATTTTGCCTTTGGTGAGTTGGCCCGCAGCTTCGGCTTTTTTTATCATCCAATAAGCAGGGCGGTCTTTGATGGAGCCGCCAGGGTTGGTCCCTTCAAGCTTTCCGAGGATTCTCACCTTTGGTCTTTTGCTGTTCAGCTTATTGAGCTCTACAAGCGGCGTATTTCCAATGGCAGATAATATGCTCATAACGACCTGTCTCCAAGTTTAGTTAAATGGTAATTGGTAACTGGTTACCATTAGCTAATTGATTTATGTGGATTATTCTATATATTAGATTAAAGAAAGTAAAGTCGATTTAGGGTGGAATTGGCGGTTATGTCAATGCAAAGGGACAATGGTGGAATGGATTCCCGCTTTCGCGGGAATGACAAAAAACGGGCGGTGCTGTGGGATGCCGCGGAGGGTAAGAAGGTCCGGTGTAAGCTGTGTGCGCATCGGTGCGTGATTGGCGAGGGCAAATTAGGCAGGTGCTGTGTGCGCAAGAACATAGACGGCGTATTGTACTCGCTAAACTACTATAAGGTTTGCTCAGCTAATCCCGACCCGATTGAGAAAAAGCCATTGTATCATTTTCAGCCTGGGTCGAGCAGTTTTTCCATCGCCACGATGGGCTGCAATTTTCGCTGCGAATTTTGCCAGAACTGGCAGATAAGCCAGGCAGTTGTCGAAGACGGGCGAATTGACGGACAGGCGATAAGCGCGGACAAAATAGTTGCGGCGGCTGTTCGCAGCGGGTGCAAATCAATCGCATATACCTATACCGAGCCGACGATTTTTATGGAGCTGTGCAACGATTGCGGTCGGCTGGCAAAGAAAAGCGGGCTGGCAAATGTTTTTGTCAGTAACGGCTACCAGACCATCGAGGCAATTGATTTTACCAGGGAGTGGCTTGACGGTATAAACGTTGACTTGAAAGCATTCAGCGAAGATTATTACAAAAGGTTATGCAAGGCGCATCTGAAGCCGGTGCTCGAAGCGCTTAAATACATTGCGAAGGAGACAAAAATCTGGCTTGAGATTACGACTTTATTAATTCCGGGCGAGAATGATTCCGACGATGAGTTGAAGAAGCTCGCTGAGTTTATTGTTAATGAGGTCGGCGCCGATGTCCCCTGGCATATCAGCCGATTTCATCCGCAGTATAAGTATCTGGATTCTGCTCCAACGCCGGTGAAGGCCCTCGAACGTGCGGAGGAGATAGGCAAGGCGGCGGGGCTGCATTATGTATATATTGGTAATGTGCCCGGGTCGAAATCGGAGAGCACTTTTTGTTATAACTGCGGCAGGGTGCTGATTGAACGTATTGGATACCAGGTGTCGGCAAACCATATAACGAATTGCAATTGTCCGGATTGCGGGACA
>Ga0315282_10000859_pt1 | contig 59492 bp, 48 predicted proteins | sample YL17G07_20_MG_FD_203693 | JGI IMG/M metagenome (GOLD analysis project Ga0315282, IMG submission 203693) | Sediment microbial communities from Yellowstone Lake, YNP, Wyoming, USA - YL17G07_20 | ecosystem: Environmental > Aquatic > Freshwater > Lake > Sediment | place: USA: Wyoming | collected...
TCTTCCTGGATCTTACCCGAATCAATCAACATAAGATTCGCCAGGTCCCTGGTCGGGGCGGTAGCATATATCTTGCAGCGCAGGCCTTTTTTGATCAGGTTGGGGATGTTGCCGCAGTGGTCAATATGCGCGTGCGACAAGACCATGGCGTTGATCGTGCGCGGGTTATAATGGAAGGTGGTATTGATCTCGTAGAACGCGTCGCGATGCCCCTGGAAGAGGCCGGCGTCAAGCAGGATCTCTGTTTTTCCCGCGGTGATCAGGTGGCTTGATCCGGTGACGGTTTTTGCACCGCCGAGAAATTTAATTTTTACGGCCATAGAAAAAAATGGGGTCAGAATTATTTTTCACCCATTTTCTATTTTTGAAAAATAATTCTGACCCCATTTTCATCTATTTATCATAAGTGGAATAAAAATAAGGGGTGTGCGCCATAAACTCGGCGGCGCATGTATCAACCAGCTTGAAATCCGGTGTCAGGTTCATGGACTTTCTTAAAGCGCAGACCTTCTCTTCGCTGGAAGACAAAAGCCTGGCTAACTGCCTGTCGCTAAAACCGTATTCCTTGGCTTTTTTAAGCAGCTCCGGCGAGAGGTTTTGCTTATTTTTAAGCAGCTCGTTCTCGCAATCAATGATCTCCTTGATATTATATAAAAACCAGCGGTCGATTTTGGTCAGGCCGTAAATCTTCTCAACATCCATCCCCGCACGAAAAGCATCCCCGATATAAAAGATCCTTTCGGCATTAGGGAATTTGAGCTTCCGCTGGATCTTATCCAGGATCGCATCGTCAACTTTAATATCTTCCGGGTTGTTAAAGACAGCACTCTCCAATCCGAACTTCCTGATCTCTAATGACCTCAGCCCCTTTTGCAGCGCCTCCTTAAATGTACGGCCGATAGACATTGCCTCTCCTACCGACTTCATGGATACTCCCAGGGTAGGGTCGGCGGAGGCGAATTTCTCGAATGTAAAACGCGGGACCTTTACCACGCAATAGTCAATTGCCGGCTCAAAACAGGCCGGCGTCTCGCGGGTAATGTCATTGGGGATCTCATCCAGGGTGTATCCTACGGCCAGCTTGGCGGCGATCTTGGCAATGGGAAAACCCGTGGCTTTTGAGGATAAAGCCGAGGAGCGCGAAACGCGCGGGTTCATTTCAATGATCACCATCCTGCCGGTTTCAGGGTGTATTGCAAACTGGATGTTTGAGCCGCCGGTAGAAACCCCGATCTCGCGGATACAGGCGATAGAAGCATCGCGCATCTTTTGGTATTCTTTGTCTGTTAGCGTCTGGATAGGAGCGACCGTGATGCTGTCTCCGGTATGCACTCCCATCGGGTCAAGATTTTCAATGGTGCAGATAACCACCACATTATCCTTTAAGTCGCGCATGACCTCCAGTTCAAACTCTTTCCAACCCGTCACGGATTCCTCTACCAGGATCTCGCTGATCATGCTGGATTCCAGGCCGCGCTTAGCCCAAACCTTGAACTCTTCCATATTATTGGCGATCGACCCCCCGGTTCCCCCTAAAGTAAAACTCGGCCGGATAATTACGGGAAAACCGATTTTTCGGGCAACCTTAACCGCCTGCTCCAGGGTATGAGCCTGATCGCTTTTAGGCAGGTCCAGGCCGATCTTTTTCATCGCCGCCTTAAAAAGCTGGCGGTCCTCCCCTTTTTTGATCGCTTTTATATCGGCGCCGATCATCTCTACTTTATATTTTTTTAAAACCCCCTTTTTCGCCAACTCTACCGTCGTATTCAGGGCGGTCTGGCCGCCAAGGGTGGGCAGAAGCGCATCCGGCCTTTCTTTGGCAATGATCTTCTCCACCATCTCCGCGGTGATCGGCTCAATATAGGTCTTATCGCAGATCTCCGGGTCGGTCATGATCGTTGCCGGATTAGAATTCACCAGGATCACCTTAAACCCATCCTGCTTTAAGGCCTTGCAGGCCTGGGTCCCGGAATAATCAAACTCGCAGGCCTGGCCGATAACAATGGGACCGGAACCAATGATCAGTATTTTTTTAATATCTTTTCTCTTGGGCATCTTAACCTAGGGACGGTTCTTAAACTCAAAAGCAGAAGTGTCCCCCCTTACTTAGATTTCTTCATTAAAGATACAAACTCGGCGAATAAATACTGGGCGTCGCGCGGCCCGGGAGAAGCCTCGGGATGGAACTGCACGGAAAATACAGGCAGTTTTTTATGGCGCAACCCCTCGGAGGTGCCGTCATTCAAATTTACATGAGTTAACTCGATCTCTTTTTTGTTCATGGACTCAATATCTACGCAGAATCCGTGGTTCTGGCTGGTTATGGAAACCCTCCCCGATCTCAGGTCCTTAACCGGGTGATTAGCCCCGTGGTGGCCGAATTTAAGCTTAAAGGTCTTGCCGCCAAAGGCCTGGCCCAATATCTGATGGCCCAGGCAAATCCCGAATATCGGCAGCTTTTCAAGTAATTCCCGGACAGTTTTGACTAAATAAGGTAAAGCAGCCGGATCGCCGGGACCGTTAGAAAGCAGGAGCCCGTCAGGTTTCATTTCCAGGATCTCCGCACTTGAGGTGCCTGCAGGCACAACCGTGATCTTGCAATTTTGACTCTCCAATATCCTGAGCATATTAAGCTTTATGCCGCAGTCAATTGCCACAACCTTATACTTTCCTTTTTTATTCCAGGCGTAGGGTTTTTTGCAGACAACCTCCTTGACCAGGTCAATACCCACTAGGCCCGGAGAATCTTTGGCTTTCTTCACCAGGCTCTTTTCATCCAAATCCTCGGTAGATAAAACAGCTTTCATCGCTCCTGCCTGCCTGATATGCAAGGTAAGTTCGCGCGTATCAATGCCCTCAATGCCTAAAATATTATTTTTCGCAAGATAATCTCCGAGCGAATCCCGGGAGCGCCAGTTGCTGGCGATCTTGCTGTATTCCCTGACTACAAATCCTTCCACGAACGGCTTACAGGATTCTACGTCCTCGGGATTTACGCCGTAATTGCCGATCAAAGGATAAGTCATGGTAACGATCTGGCCCCTGTAAGAGGGATCAGTGATGATCTCCTGGTACCCGGCCATACTGGTATTAAAAACCACCTCGCCATACCGCTCTCCCCTGGCGCCGAATGAGCATCCTTTGAATATTGTGCCGTCTTCTAAGGCTAGTATCGCATTCATATTTTTTTAAGGGATTATTTAGTATTTGCTGCTGCCCTGATAAACTCCCTGAAAAGAGGATGCGCTGAATCAGGCTTGGATTTAAACTCGGGGTGAAACTGCACCGCGATAAAATAAGGGTGATTCTTCAATTCCACGATCTCAACCAGGTCCTTCTTTGGATAGATCCCGGAGAAAACCATTCCCTTCTTTTCAAATAACTTGCGGAACTTATTATTGAACTCATATCTGTGGCGGTGTCTTTCAAGAATGATATTTTTCCGATAAACTTTGGACGCTAAAGTATTCTTCTTTATTTTGCAAGGGTAGGCGCCCAGGCGCATGGTCCCGCCCAGATCCTTAATATTCTTCTGCTCGGCCAGAAGGCTGATCACCGGATACTTGGTTTTGGGCTTAAACTCCGTAGAGTTAGCATCCTTTAACCCGCAAAGATGGCGGCCGAATTCTATCACCGCGCACTGCATTCCTAAGCAAAGCCCCAGAAAAGGGATCTTCTTCTTCCTGGCAAACTCGATTGCCTTGATCTTGCCTTCAATGCCCCGGGTGCCGAACCCTCCGGGGACTAAAATCCCATCCACGCATTCAAGCAGTTTTTCCGCTCCCTGCTTTTCTATATCTTCGGAGTCTATCTTTCTGACTTCTATCTTGAATTGGTTGGTTATCCCGGCGTGAGCGATCGCCTCATAGATGGATTTATAAGCATCCTGCAAACCGATATATTTACCCACCACAGCCACCCTGACCGTGCCCTTCGGAGAAAAGAGGCGCTCTACCACATTCTTCTCCCAATCCTTTAGATCCGACGGCCGGGAAATCAAATTAAAATGGCTCAAGATTATTTCATCTAATATCTGCGCCTTAAAAACCATGGGCACCTGATAAATAGATTCGACATCCCGCGACTCAATGACCGCCTGTTTGCGCACATTGCAAAAGAGGGATATCTTCTCCTTGACCTCATCGGCAAGCGGCTTTTCCGTGCGGCAGAGCAATATATCCGGCTGGATGCCGATCTCGCGCAATGTCTGCACGCTGTGCTGAGTAGGCTTAGTCTTTATCTCATCAGCGACCTTTATGTAAGGAACAAGGGTAAGGTGGATGTAAAGGACATTTTTTTCTCCGGCGTCCAGCTTGAATTGCCGCGCTGCTTCCAGAAACGGAAGGCTTTCGATATCCCCCACCGTGCCGCCGATCTCGATCAAAACGATATCCGCCCCACTTACCTGGGCAACCTTCTTGATCCTCTCTTTTATCTCTCCGGTAACATGCGGGATGACCTGGATGGTCTTGCCTAAATAATCCCCCCTGCGCTCCCGCGATATTACCGCGTTGTAAACCTGGCCCGTCGTGGCATTGTTGAATTTGGTCATCTTCGCCCGGGTAAACCTTTCATAATGCCCCAGGTCCAGGTCAGTCTCGGCGCCGTCGTCGGTGACATAGACCTCCCCGTGCTGATAAGGATTCATTGTCCCGGGGTCAACATTGATGTAGGGATCAAGTTTCATCAATGTAACTTTTAGGCCGCGCGATTCCAGGATCTTGCCGATGGAGGCCGAGGCTATACCCTTGCCTAAGCTTGAAATTACCCCCCCGGTTATAAAAATATATTTAGCCATAATTTTATATGAAGAAGGCGTTTAGCACCGAGTATCCGGCTCCTAAACGCCCTTGTTTTATTAAGTATAGCATCGCATAATCAAATGTCAAATTATTTTTAATGAGCGTTTGACTTATGAACACGACAGTGTGAGGAAGTCAATACGCGAATTTGAACACCTTTCTCACTATTGCCACGGGCAGCCCCCGTAAGTCCAGCTACCCCCACAATCACAGATCCACGAGTATCCTCCATCAGAATTCAGCGTCGCGACCAAACCAGTATACGAACATTCACTAACTAATTGCGGAGTTTTACCTCCACCCTTGCACCTATAGACCCTCATACGTATCCATGATGCGCTTACGTCACCCCGCCGATTGAATAGTAAAAATAATGCGTACTTCTGCATGCGCTAGGAATCTGGTCTGGGGCTGTTCCTACATTAACATCAGTATTGGTCAACCCAGTAAATGAACCATTCTCTAAGTAATAAGCCATCGCGAGTTTACGCATATCTCCTAAAATCATCCTTGCTTCAGCCCCGCGTGCCTTTTCCACCGTCTTGCTGTACTGGCTAATGCCTACTGCCGCAAGTATGCCTACGATGATTATGACTACGATTAGTTCAATTAACGTAAAGGATTTGGTTGATGATTTTGATGGATAATATCTTATAGCGGATGACTTGTCTTGATTTCGAGCAGGGCGTGGAGGTAATGAATTATCCATCTCTATTGAGCTAAACGCAGGTATTCCTTGCCTTCCTTCCAGGGGTTAAGGTAACGCTCGATGCTCAAATCCTTCTCCTCAACCAGGTCAACCGGGCGCTTCTTATCGGGAGGAGAAACAATCTCAATCTTTGGCCGCTGGATATCGGATTCATTCTGGCTCCTGACCACCCCAATACTGCCGTCATTCAACGCTACCACCGCTCCGATCGGCCAGAGGCCAATGAACTTAAAGAATTTATCCAGCAGCTCCGGGTCAAAGGAGCTCCCCTTTTCCTTGTTCATGATATTGTAAACCAAATCCGGAGAATAATCCTGCTTGTAGCCCCTTCTTTGCGAAAGCGCGTCATAAACATCGCAGATCGAAACGATCAAGGAAGCCACATGTGGCTTCCTTAACAGCTCCAGGCGCGGATAGCCGGACATATCATATTTCAAATGGTGCTCAAAGCTGATAACTACCGGCAGGATCCCCAAAGCATCAACATATTTCAGCATGAATTCAGCACCCAGGATCGTATGGCTCTTGATGTTGGCAAACTCCTGGTCGTTTAACCGGTCGGGCTTGTGCAGGGTCTTACGCGAGATATACATCTTTCCGATGTCATGGAAGAGGGCGGCTACCCCGATATTCAATACATCGCTCTTCTCAAACCCCAGGCGCGAGGAAAAATACATGGAGAGGATAGAGACATTAAGCATGTGCGTATAGGTCTCCACATCATATCTTTTTACCGTCGCCAGCTTAAGCAGCTCCTGGTGCTGCGAGCCCAGGCTGTCCATGATATTGCTCAAGGAGAATTTAAGGGAAAGGTGGTCGATCTTCTCAGAGTTAAGCACCCCGGTCAAAACCTGGCCGACCTTATCCGCTGAGGTATCATAAAGATTAAGCTGTTCAAGGGCAAAGCTTCCCTTATTTTGTTTATCGTCGACTTTAAGCTTGCCTATGCTTATATTTTGCACACCGGAAACAACCAGGAGCTTCTGGGGATCTGCCTTAAACTCCTCTTTAGGCCCGGCAATAAGCCCTACGAATTTCCCCAGCTCCTCCTTGCTTAAGCCGCGGAAAAAAGCCAGCCGCTCGATATTTCTCTCCTTTAAATAGAGGATCGCCGATTTTAAAAGCCTGCTTAGATCAAAGAATATTTCTTTTTCAAAGGCCAGCTCATCGCCTACGATGCCGATGACCATTTCCGGCCGGCCCCTTAAGACATCCTCAAAGGCAGCGTAGGCCTTATCCAGGGACCTCTGGAACGTCGGGTGCACTGTGCCGTAGAGTTTGGCGGTCTGAAGGCAGGTGAACAGCTCTTTAAAGGCTGTTTGAATTTCAGCTGACATTCCACTCCTTTAATATCCTGGCGGCTTTCTCGCGAAGCCGCCTGTTCCAGAAAAATCTTCTCCTCGCCAGGCCCTTGATATAAACGCTTGCCTCTTTTAAGCCCAGCGAGTAAACCATCTGCATATTCTCAATAATAACCCTGTTCCTGCGGCCCCATTGGCTGGGAAGATTAAGCAGGAGCTTGAGCGCCTCCTCCCTGCTTCCTGTGTCAAGGATTAAAGCCGAAAGCGCACCCTTCTTCAATAATACCGAATCCAAGTTCAGTTGGCGGATAAGAAATGCCGGGTCAATGTTCTTGCCCTTGCGCATGGCCTCCAGGACCTCAAGCTTTACCAGCTGGTTAGCGGAGGAATAAATATTTTCCAATATATCCAGCGTCGCAGGTACCGAGAGCTCCCCCAGCGTTCCGATCAGGTTTAGGAGAAATTCCATATCCTGAAATTTTTGCTCAAGCCTGGCGTAAAAGGCATTGAGGTCATCCTTAAATAATCTCAAAAACAAGCTTAAAATATATTTGTCCGCTTTCTCCGCGGTAAATATTTTATCCAGGTAGACCTTGGCCTCATGAGCTGGAGAGGAAACCATCTCCAGAAGAAATTCCTGCTCAGGGGCCAGGGCCCCGCTTAGGACAATATTCTCCACGGAAACGGAAAGTTTTGTTTCAAGTTCAGAATAGGCATTCTTACCCTCTGCCTTCCTTTTAATCAACGCGGCCCATAGCCCTTGCAGGAAACCGGCATCATTCTCCTCCAATGCCCCGGCCAGCTCTTTTTCCAGGATCCCCTCTATCAGGCGCGGGTTATCACTCTTTCCTCCGGCTGAAAATATACTTAGAACTATATTGCGGTAATTTTCCAAAAGCCCCTTATGGTCAAAAAGCAGCTTGCCTGAGAAGGAGATGCTTTTAACCAAAGATTCCAGGGTATTGCGATAGACCGCCGACAATGGATCTTCGGAGACGGTGTTCAAGAGCTTGCGGATCTTCTTTACCGCTCCCGGATTATCCATTAAGTAATGCGCCTGGTCCCCATCTTTTAAAAGGTTCCCGGCGATCCTGCCGGGGTCCTCCGAATTTGATATTTTAGAGAATATCTGCAGGCTTAAAGCATCAAAATTATCCTCCCGCAGGATGCCGTCCCAAAGCAGGGAGCTAAAATCATCCTCCCCTAAACCGACAAAAACCGGCTTAAGCTTAGCCAGCTTATCATCATTAAGGTATTTTTTATTCCGCAGCAGCCATAAAAAAATTTCCTTCGCGCATTTATCAAACTTTTCCCTGTTCGTGCCCCTTAAAGAGATCATAAAATCACTGACTTGGTGGGATATGCCTTCGGCATCAAAAATATCCTTTTCGTTGACCCGCCTGATAAGCGCGCCGAAATCATCGGCAAGCCTGTTTAATTTAACCGAGTCATTGTTGCGCACCGCGTCCTTAAGCATATAACCCCAGATATCAACCCCCTCCTGGCCTTCCCCCTGCAAAAGCGTGGAGTAATCCAGCTCCCCTACGGTAAAGTGCGTAAGCTGCCTCCTTAATAAAAGCGCACCGATGCCGCCGTTCTTAAAGATCTCCTTTTGCGGCAAGGCAATTATGGAAAAGAACTGGACCAGTTCCTGAATGTCGGAGCCTCTTCTGATCTCCAGGCTTTTGATCTTACGCTGATGCAGGAGACGGGCCAAGTCGTCATAGAAACCGCTTTTAACCAGCTTCTTTCCGTCTGCCACAAGCCCCGAGTCGGTTACCCCGATCTTAAGCGGACTGAAGACGGAAAGAACCATCTCAAGCTTGGTTTTGAAATTTGCCACGGATTTAATGAAGTAAGGATGGTCTTTGGAATAAGAAAAAGCGTTGGTAAGCACGACTCTCAAAGTGCGGAAAAAATCTTCAAGGATTTCTTCTTTGTTCATTAGCGCTATTTTACAACCAAAGAGACAATCCTGCAACTAAAAATGCAGCGAGGGGTGGCGCTGGAGAGGGGCATCCCCGTTCCGAAGACAAACTTGCCCGCAGGAATGGGGACACTTCAGCGACAGGACCCCGGGGGGAAATAGTGCAGCATTGCCTGGGCGGCTTTCTTGGCCATGCCCATAGCTTCAATCACCGTGCCTTCTCCTCCGACGATATCCCCGCCGGCAAAGACATTCTTGAGTGAAGTCTCCATGCTCGCGGGGTCAACTACGATATCTTTATATTTGTCGGTTTTTAGATCCGGTGTTGCGCTACTTAAGACCCGGTTTGCCTGCAGGCCGACGGCGATAATCGCCAGGTCACAAGAGATGGTAAAATCGCTCCCCTCCCGGGCAACGGGCCTTTTTCTTCCCGAGCTATCCGGCTCTCCGAGCTTGCAACTTAAGGCATTTAATCCCCGGACAAAACCATTCTCATCGCTGTAAAATTCCTTGGGCTGGGTCAGGAATTTAAATTCAATCCCTTCCTCCCTGGCATGCTCGATTTCAAGCCTCCTGGCCGGCATCTCTGTTTCCGTGCGGCGGTAGATAATAGAAACGTTCGGCTTTATCCCGTTCATTTTTTGTAAACGCAAAGCGCTTCTTGCGGCATCCATAGCTGTATTGCCTCCACCGATAACCAGGACATGCTCTCCGATATTCACCGGTGTGTGGTATTCCGGGAATTTATAAGCGAACATAAGGTTTACCCGGGTCAAAAACTCATTGGCCGAATAGATATTACAGAGGTTCTCTCCTTTTATGCCCAGAAATGACGGTACCCCGGCGCCCAATCCCAGGAAAACCTTGTCAAAGCCCTGTTGGAATAATTCATCCAGGAGAATGGTCTTGCCCACGACAACATTATTCTTAAATTCCACCCCCAGTTTCTTCAAATAATTGATCTCGTAATCAAGTATCTCATCAGGCAGCCGGAAATCCGGTATGCCGTACCTTAAGACCCCGCCGCAGCTCTGCAGGCTTTCAAATATAACCACCTTTACCCCTTTTCTGGCCAGCTCCCCTGCGCAGCATAATCCTGCCGGCCCGGAGCCGACCACCGCTGCCTTAACCTTTGATAAAGCGGCATCTTTTTCTGACGCTACCTTAAGATTATGCCGCATGCCGTAGTCCCCGACAAACCTTTCCAGGAAATGAATATTGATCGCTTCGCTGCTTGCGTAGGCAAGCTTGCTTTTATTAAGCACGCAGGCTTTACGGCACTGGTATTCTGCCGGACAGACCCTGCCGCATATAGAGGGAAAATTATTGGTCTTGCGGATGGTAAAATAAGCGCCCCTATAATCTTTCCGGGTGACCTGAAAGATAAACTCCTTGATATCAATATTTACCGGGCAGCCTGAAATACAGGTAGGATTCTTGCATTGCAGGCAGCGAGCTGCCTCGGACAAAGCCTGACTTTCGGAATATACCGCGACCACTTCATCAAAACCTTCCGTTCTATTATCGGCGGCTAACTCTTTAGCTTTTACCGGCTCTTTTATCATCAGCTTAATTTCAGTTTGCAAATATGTTTTTCCTTATCCAAATACATGCAATTTCTCTTGCGCAGCTCATCCCAATCTATTTTGTCCGCCTCAAACTCCGGCCCGTCAACACAAGTGAACTTGACCTGGCCTGCCACAGTCACCCGGCAGCAGCCGCACATGCCCGTGGCATCAACCATAAGGGCATTAAGCGAAACTATTGCCCTGGTATCAAAAGAGCGGCTTATCTCGGCGACCTTCTCCATCATGGGAATAGGGCCTACGCTGTAAACCAGGTTATATTTGCCCTCTTTAAGCAGTTCTTCCAGAACATCGGTAGTAAATCCTTTGCGGCCACTGGTGCCGTCATCGGTTACCGCGTATATTTTATCCGCCGCTTCCTTTAATTTATCTTCCAATATCAACAGCTCTTTGGTTTTTGCGCCGATGATCACCGTAATATCATTTCCCGCCTCTTTTAGCCCTTTTGCCACAGGGTAAATTTCAGCGATCCCCACCCCGCCGCCAATGAGGATAACCTTACCACAGGCCGCAAGGCCGTGGTTTGGCTTCCGATTGCCAAAGCCATAATCTTTGATCTCGGTGGCATGGCCCAGTGGCCCAACCAAGGCGTATAAATTATCCCCGGGGCTAAGACCGCCTAATGTCTTTGTGCTTAAGCCTGCCTCCTGGAAAATAAGGGTAATGCTCCGGGCCTTCGTATCCGCCTCAACGATAGTAAGCGGGATCCGCTCCCCTTTTTCGCCGGGCATTACCACGACAAACTCACCCGGCTGAGCCTTTAGGCTTATCTCCGGGGAATTTAAAGTTAATTTTACGATCCTTGTCCCGGAAAAATCGGCTAATACTTCTTTAGATATGATCTTCATACATATTCATCTCTTACTCCATCCGCGACATGCGAAAAGAAGGATTTTAACTTATCCTGTTCAGATGGCTCAAGCTGCTCAAAATAGCGGCTAATCATCGCGCAACCTGCCGTTTTCACCGGCACGGAAGCAAAATCATCAAGATATTCTTTCAGGGTGATCAGGGCGTTCATGCTGCACTTGCCCTTGATCGTCCCGGGTTTGGCCAACTTCATAAAACTCTCTCCCGTCCTTTCCATACGGTAACAAGCAGCGCAAAAGCTAGGGATGTAATCATGCGTGATCAAGGTACAAACTATCTCGTCTAAACTGCGGTGGTCGCCAAGAGAAAACTGGCCGCTTGCCTTTTCCTCCCCCGCAGAAACATATCCTCCCGGAGAAGTTGAGGATTCCGCGCTGATCTGCGAGACACCCAGGCTTAAAAGAGCATCGCGCATCGCCGGACTCTCGCGCGTTGACATGATTATCCCCGTGTAAGGGACAGAAAGCCTTAAGACTGCGACCACTTTTTTAAATTCATCGTCAGAGATCTTATGCGGTACGTTAAAAGATAACTCCGCGCCCGGAGCCGGTTCAACGCGCGGCACAGATATCGTATGCGGCCCCACACCGAAGCTCTCCTCCATATGCTCAACATGAGAAAGCAGCCCCAGGGTCTCAAAACGGTAATCATATAAACCGTAAAGGCAGCCTACGCCGATATCATCGATCCCGGCGCTGAATGCCCGGTCAACGGCATCGATACGGTTATCGGGATCGCTTTTCGGGCCTTTCGGATGCATGCGGCGGTAAGTTTGGTCGTGGTATGTTTCCTGAAAGATCTGATAAGTGCCGATGCCGCTGGCCTTAAGCCGTTTAAACTCATCAATTCCCAGCGGAGCGCAATTGACATTGACCCTTTTTATTTTATTGCTGCCTGCCTGGGCCGCGTAAATAGCCCTGACCGCTTCAATGTAATAATCTATGTTGGATTTGCCTCCGGGGGCAGCCTCGCCGCAGACCATAAGTATCCTTTTATGCCCGCGCTTTAAGAGCCACTCTGTCTGGGAGCCGATTTCAGGGACGGTTAAGGCCTTGCGCCTGATCAACGGGTTATCCGATTTAAAAGCGCAGTAAAGGCAGTTATTCACGCAGAGGTTGCTGATATAAAGCGGGGCAAAAAGCACCACCCGCCTGCCGTAGATGGCGTCTTTAACAAAACTTGCCGCCTCAAAGATCATAGCCAAATATCGCCCGTCATCCACCGCAAGCAAGCTGGCTGACTCCTCCAGGGTAAGCCGCTGAAGAGCGCGGCTTTTATCCAGGATCGCGTTAAGCTTGGCGCTATCGGAATTTTTTGCCTCAAGCAATAAATTATTTATCTCTTCCTCGTTAATGTATTTCATAAAACTAAAGCCCCTCCAAGTCTGTCGGCGCCCTTCCCAAAGAGCGCAGCAGGGAAACCGTAGATTCTATTTGAGCAGAAATATCCTCGGATTGATGCGCCCTCTCCGGATAAATAGAATAAAACGGCCGGTATTCCAAAGGTGTAACATTAAGCATAAGCGAATTTGCGCCGCTGGAAAGCCCGCTCTTTGCCGCGTCCCCGCTTAAGGTCTCGAGCGCCGTGGTCACTAAAATTTTAGCCCGGCTGTTATCAATGATCCTGGCAACGGCTAGAACTTTAAACACCTCCTCCGGTTGCACGGGTTTTATCTCTGAAAAAGGAGTATTCGGATGCGGGATAAAGGGCCCGAAGCTAAACATCTCCGCGTGCAACTCCTTAGCCAGGTATATATCATTCAAGATATCCTCTTTTGTCTGGCCGGGCAAACCGATCAAACCTCCGGTAAGGATAAGATACCCCATAGTATAAGCCCGCTGCAGATGCGTAAGCCTGCTCTCTAAACTCATACCCGGATGCATATCCTGATAAAGCTTGGGGTTTGATGTCTCAAAACGCATGAGCAAGCCCCTGGCGCCTGCCCGGTAAAGCTTTTCCAGCCCCCCGATACCTGTCTCTCCAAAACTGATAAAAATGAGTGCCGGGAACCTTTCTTTTATCTCCTTAATGATATCCGCTAATTCCTCAATCCTGTATCCGGGGTCTTCGCCGCTTTGTAAAACCAGCGATTTAAAACCGTAAAGCTGCGTAGCCTCTGCGGCGGCCTTTAATATTTCATCCTTTGTCATGCGGTAGCGGCTCAAGCCCTTATTATGATATGATATCCCGCAATAGCTGCAGCCCTGGCGGCAATGGTTGGATATTTCAATTATCCCGTGCACGCAGCAGGAGTTTTTGAAGTATTTCTGGCGCAGGAAATTGGCTGTTTTGAAAAGCAACGCAAGCTTTTCTTTATCTTTTAGCCCCAATAAATACAGAAGCTCATCTCGCGCCAGCTCCCTGGATTGGCTGGCTTTATCCAATACCTCAAGAAGCCTCTTATCCGCGTCAGTATCGCTTAAGGACAAACGGGAGAGCTTTAAATCCACCTCCTGCAATTCAAAAAAAGTCTCCTTCCATACGGAAAGAATACTTTGCGCTTCAGAGTCAGAGATCTTGCTGACCACAAACCCGCCCTGGGCGTAGATGTAATCCCCGACCTTAACCTGCGCCAGCTCATTGAGCGCCTTACGTTTCTCGCCGAAATAATCAACGATCACCGTATTCTTCTCTATTCTCTCTATTTTGCCCGGTATTGCGTAGCACATTTTAGGTTAGGGACGGTTCTTAAGACAAAGCAGAAGTGTCCCCGGTATGGGGACAGTTTTCCTTTGATTTGAGAACCGTCCCTATGAATTCGTTGATTTGTTCTGTTGTTTTTTCCAGGCTCTCTTTAAGCGGCTTACTTAAGGATTCGCCAAAACCAACATCCTGGACCTGTATGCCGGCAACATAAATCTTGGCCTTTATCCCCAGATCACGCGTTAATCTGAAAATATCCTTGAGATTGAGTTCATGGGAGGAAACTGCGAGCTCCTCTTTTACAAAAGAGGCCTCATCCAGGCTGAATATCTTCAGCTCCCCTGCTGCCAGGCCCGAGGCAATACCGTCAATAAGCAGGGCCGCGTCATAATTTCCCAGCCGGTGTATAAGGTCAAAGCTGGCGATGCCGAAGTTAAAGTAATCTATCCCGGCGCGCTTATAATTATTAAGGAGAGACTCCAGAATGGTCACCCCTATTCCGTCATCTCTCCTTAAGCTATTACCTAAACCTATTACCGCTATCCTTTTAGACAAATTTTACATCCAGAAGATGCGTGGCGCAGGATATACAGGGGTCATACGCGCGGGCAAGCATCTCAAGTGCAAGGGTAATCTCACTTTGGGTTTTTTTGCCCAGCAGCTCCGGTACGATCTTACGCATATCATCCTCTAAATTACCCATATTCTGGTTGGTGGGGATCACGCAATTGGCTGCGGTAATATGAGCGGAATCATCTATAGTGTATTCGTGGAATAAGGAACCCCGGGGGACCTCAACGCACCCTATGCCGGTGTTTGCTTTATATTTTATTTTGCCGATTTCGCTTCTCTTCGGCCAGGAGGATACAATCACCCTCTCCTCCCTCAACCCGTCTTTCAGGATCTTTTCAAGTATGGTGATGGATTCCTCCAAACAATGCACCCACTCCACCAGCTGGGCTGCGGTATTAAGGTAAGGGTTATGGCATGGGGCTTTTAAGCTCAATTCCTTTGCCACTGCCTTTGCCTTCTTGTGCAGCTTATCAAAATTATTGTTAAAACGCGACAAGGCCCCTACGGCGTAAGACTGACCGTTGATCTTGGATATTTTGGCGCGCGAATAATCCACTACCGATTCCATAAAAAGCCTGCGGTAATCAGAGACATTGCTCTTTTTCCCGTTTACCGTCAGCTCCCCGTCATACATGGCATATTCTTCATCGCTGGTCAGGGACATATATTGCGACGGCCTTTGGAATTCCGGGAACTTCAGAGTCTTAATGATCTTTACCGTTTCCTCGCCGTCCTTGCGGGATGCCAGCATCAGGCTGTATAATTTCTCCAGGCCTTCACGCGAGGGAAGTTGGGTAAGCCCGCCGATAACATAACTTATGGGATGGATATGCCTGCCGGCAAGCACCTCTCCGGCGTAATCGCTCATCCGCTTCATACGCAAAGCCATATCAATGACCGGCCGGTGCGTCTTGACCAAAGGCATGATGCTCTTTACCCCCAATAGATCCGGGGCAACCAAAATATAGATATGCAGGATATGGCTGTCCAGCATTTCGGTATAAAGCGAGAGCTTCCTGAGCATAATCGTCTCATCCGAAGGCTTTACTCCCAGGGCATCCTCTGCTGCTTTAATGCTCGCCAGGGTATGGCCGCAGGCGCAGATGCCGCAGATGCGGCTGGTCAGGTGCTGGGCTTCCCAGATAGACCTTCCCACCAGCATAGACTCAAAGAAACGCGGGGATTCAATTACCTGAAACTCGCATTTGGCCAGCTTTCCCTCTTTTACATCAACCACGATATTGCCATGGCCCTCCACACGGGTCAAATAATGTACATCAACTTTTACGTTTTGAGAATCTATCTTACTTGAGCTCTTGGTCATATTTCTCTCCCATGGAATCATTATATAAGGTAAAACTGTTCAGGATATCTTCAACTTTGAGGCCGTATTTCTGCAGGATATCTTTGGCTGCATCGCTGGCCGGATTATCCACTAAGCCGCGGCATCCGTAACACCTGTTGCCGTTATTGATGCACCAGGAATTACACCCGGCGCGGGTTACCGGCCCCATGCATTCCTGGTCCTTCTCATAGCGGCAGACATTCTCATTCATTTTGCATTCCACGCAAACAGCGTAATTAGGCAAAGGATAAGGCTTGCCCATCAGGATAGCCTTTAAGACCGCGATGATCTCCGGGATATAAGGAGGGCAGTTAAGTATGTAATAATCCACTTTTACCACCGCGTCCAACGGCATGGCCTTGATGGAATTAATGGTGCCTGCCTTATCGCCATACACCCTTTTTTTGGCAAGTTCAAGAGGCGCGCGGTTTTTGATCCCGTTTACCCCGGCGATAGCCGCGCAGGAGCCGAAGGCCACCAATATCTTTGCCTTCTCCCTGATCTTCTTGATCCGCGTTACATCATTATCGGTCGTTATGCTTCCCTCTACGATAGCGATATCGTAATCCTGCCCCTCCTCCGACATGATCTCCCGGAAGCTGACTATATCAACCAGCTCCGTCAGTTCAAGGAAGCTCTGGCCCATATTGGCAAACTGCAGCTGGCAGCCCTCGCAATCCGTGAAGTCAAAAAATGCCACCCTGGGTTTAGACTGCTTTTTCATGACACTCTCCTTTAAAATTTTTCAGGTCGCTGTAAGTAAATACCGGGCCTGACTGGCAGACATAAACCCCTTCTATCTGGCAGTGCCCGCATTTACCCAGGCCGCAGCGCATCCGCCTTTCCAAAGAAACGATGATCTGGTGATCGGGTATCTTCTTCTCCAGCAATTTAACGATGACAAACTTATACATGATCGGCGGGCCGACCACAACCCCGTAGGTGCGGGTGGGATTTATATCAACCCCGGGGATTAATGTGGTGATCAGGCCGACATTCCCCTTCCAGTCCGGGTCTGCCCGGTCAACGGTACAGTTGAATTTGATCTCCGACCTCTTCATCCACTCCTTAGTTTCCTCTTCAAATAAAAGCTCTTTGGGGCTCCTGCAGCCAAGCAGGATCTGCACATTGCCGAAATCATTGCGGTTATGCATAATATACCTGATCAAAGAGCGCAGGGGCACTATCCCCAACCCGCCGGCAACGATCGCTATATCGTAACCGAACATATTATCAATGGGAAACCCCCTGCCGAAAGGCCCGCGGATGCCCAGGATATCCCCTTTTTTCATCTGGTGCATTTTATTCGTAAAGCTCCCGGCATTCCTTACCGTCAGGTCAAAATACCCTTTATCCGTAGGGGAGGAGCAGATGGATATCGGGGCTTCGGTATAGCCAAAAATAGAAACCATCACGAACTGGCCCGGGGTATGCCCCAGGCTGATCTTATCCTCCAGCTGGATGCGGAAGAATTTCTCCTTGTCGGTAACCATCCTGGCTTCAATGATTTTTGCTTTCATCGGCAGGTAAGGGGTGGTCCTCATTTTTTCTAAAAGTATTTCGCGGTCAAGCATATTATCTCCTTCCCCACAAGGGGACACCGGCGCAATTCAAATAAGCGCCGGGTGTTGGCACAGTAAGTGCATCTAGTTATTTATCAGAGCCCTTCCTCTTTAAGCAGGGAATTCACCGTCTCAATCAGGCTGATGTCGGCCATACAGGTCCTGGTGCACCTTCCGCAGCCGGTGCAAAAATACCGGTTATACTTATCAACCGGATATTTGAATTTACGATAATACCTGTGCCTCTGCCGGCCGTCCCTGCCCTTTCGGAAATCCTCCCCTCCGGCGACTTTGGCAAAATCATCCATCTGGCAGGAATTCCAGATGCGGTACCTTACCCCTTCGTTTAAGGACAGCTCCATCTCATCGGCGGTATCAAAACAATAGCAGGTCGGGCATACCGCGGTGCAGTTGCCGCAGGCAACACACCTTCTGCCTACATCCTTCCATACATCGGAAGCAAATAATTTATCAAAGGCAGCGTAAACTTTGGGAAGCGGAGCGGTAAATTCCTCTTTAAATACCTTCTTTTTAGCCTCCCTGACGCGCCCCAACGCATTCATATCCGCTTCCGTAGCCTCTTTAATGTAATCCAGCCCGCTAACCAGCTTTTCCCCTTTTTCCGAATTGATGTGGATAATGAATTTATCGCCTATATCTACCATCATCAGGTCATACCCTCCCCGGGGTACATGGTTGCCCATGGAGGTGCAATTTGCGTATTCATCGCAGTATTTCAGGCACTCTATGCCGATAATGGTCATCTTGTCTTTCCGATTAAGGTAATTCGGGTCCTCCGGAGCATCCCTGAAAGCCACATCCATGCACTGGATCCCGGCGATATCGCAGGTGTGCACCCCGAAAAGGATGAACTCGTCAAATTTATCGATGGCTTTTGCGGTTTTAAAGGGTTGGGAGCTGAATTTAAGCAGTTTTTCTTTTTGGGGAAAATAATATTTCTTCGGGGGAAGGATGGTCGGTATGTATTCCAGACAGACCTCCTCAACCTCTTTTACCGGCCGGAACACAAAAAGGTTCTCCTTTTTGCGCGGGGCGTAGAGCTTAGCCTTCCCCTGAAGATGCTTTAGCCAATGGTTAAGATCTGTTTTCTTTAAACTTGCGTATTTCACTTTTTCCTTTCCTCCGTTTCTTCTGCGCAGAAGCGCGTACCGGCCTCTCCGCCCAGGAAGGGCGCACTTGGCAATCCTTTATGCCAAGGCGCGATAAGGCCGGGTGCTGCGAACTCTAACCCGGTGATCTCCAGCTCCTGGCCAAAAGGTATTATATTGACCTCAACTTCCAGCCCCTGCCATCTGGTGCCGGCAACCGCCTCTTTAAAATGCTCCAGAAGATGCTCCTTGCTTAAGGACCCGAACTCGGAAATAGAGAGGTGAACCTTCTTAATCTTGCGAGAAGATAACCTTTCCTGATCCTCAAGATATTTAAGGATGCTTTTAAAAAGATGGGTGTCGTGCATAAATCAGACAGGCAAAGATTAGTTAAGTATAACAAAAAAACCGGATAAAACAAGAAAAAAATTAAAAAATTTGAGCACCTTTAAGTTTTTGTTTAGCGAAATACTTGCGAGTGTTAACGAGCAAGTATAATCCTTATATCTCCAAGATAATCCTTGCAATTATCCGCTCTGCGATATATAATTCTTCGTTAAAAAATCATTAACCGTTAATTGCCTAATATTTAATCATGCCTAAAAAGATACTTGCCGGAATGCAGAAGCCGCTGATTATCATGCTGGCGGCATTACTGATCGCCCTCGGCGGCCCGAAGATGGGTCTCTCCCTGCATCAGTCGATGGTCGCCGCCATATTTTCCGTCTCCATTATCGGGGTATTGCTTTACTGGGAACTCCGGTTAAGCTTTGTCTTCCTGGGGTCCGGCCTCATGCTTCTTTCCCGCTCAATAGACCTGGAGAACCTCATAAAGTTTGCTTCTCTGGATGTAATCCTCTTCTTAATAGGCATGATGATCCTGGTCGGCATGCTCAATGACGCCGGTTTCTTCTATTGGATCGTCACCCGGCTGATAAGGATCAAGAACATAACCGGAGAAAGGCTTTTTATGTTCATTATGCTTCTATCGGGAGTATTGTCGGGCCTGATGGGAGAGGTTGCCTCCATCATTATAATGGTAAAGATAATACTTGATATATGCCACCTCATAGATGTTGATCCTATTCCTTTGATCCTGGCTTCTGTCCTTGCCACCAATATCGGCTCTTCGGGAACATTGCTGGGCAACCCTGTGGGCATCCTGATCGCCGCGCGCGCGAACTTGAGCTTTGAAGATTTCATGAGGAATGCTTTTCCGATCACTGCCATAGTTTTTATCGTGACCGTGGCGATCCTTTCATTATGGTATAGAAAGACCATAAAATTGATGGATGAAAGGCTCAAACCCCTGAGAGAGAATAAGTTCTTCATCTCGCTGATCACGATATCTACGGACACCAAAACCAAGGTAAGTATAGGCATATTCTTCGCCACGCTAGTGACCATCTTCTTCCATCGCAGGATAGAAACTATTTTTGGCCTTGAGGAAAACAGCATCCTTATGATAACGCCGATAGTCTTTGCCGGGATTGCCCTGCTTTATCGCCGGGACAGGATGCGCCATTATGTTGAGCGGGAGGTGGAGTGGACATCGGTTTTGTTCTTCCTGTTTCTTTTTGCGCTGGCAGGAGTCGTAAAATTCAGCGGCATTTCGGATGTGATCGCCCGCGGCCTTATAGGAAAATTCGGCCATCCGGCAAACCTCTTATCAGCTGTGCTTATCTATTCAAGCGGGCTGCTTTCAGCTGTGCTTGATAACACGGTTGTGGTAGCCACCTATATTCCGATCGTGCAAAGCCTGGGAAGCCTGAATATCAATATGGGTCCTCTTTGGTGGGCGATATTGTTCGGTGCCTGCTATGGCGGCAATATTACCATTATCGGGTCTACTGCCAATATTATTGCTATGGATATCCTGGAAAAAAACCGCGGGGTCAAGATAGGCTTTTATCCATGGCTGAAGATCGGCTTAATCGTAGGCATAGTTACGACCACAGTCGCCTACCTTTCGATCATCCTCCTAATACACTAACCTTATATTAATTAGGGACGGTTCTCAAAACAAAGGAAAAGTGTCCCTTTTTTAGGGGACAGTTCTGCTTTGAGTTGAGAACCGTCCCTGAATTTATTCGGTCTTGGTGGCGATATTCAGGTTTTTTACGCCCAGCTCGTTGAAAATATCCAAAAGCCCGACTATATCCTTAAACCGGACCATCTTATCCGAATATAAGATCACTTCCAGCTCGGGATTTTCCTGATGCATCCTGGTGACATCCGCCTTAAGCGTTTTTCTTGAGGTTAGCTTATTATCCAGATAGATCAACCCTTCACTGGTGATCATGATATTGATCTGCCTGGCCTCCTTCATCGGCTTGCCGGTTGAAGAGCCGGGGAGATTGACCTGGATATTCGACTGTAAGACCAAAGGTGTAGTGACCATAAAGATAGCCATGAGCACCAGGATTATATCCGTGAAGGGAGCGGTATTTATCTCGGTAAACGGTTTTTGCCTTCTGGCAGGATGGATCATTTCTTTATCGCGCTGATCAGGTCCATGGTTTCGGAGGCAGCCAACTCCATATCCTTGATAAAATCATCTATCTTCTTCATGCAGTAATTATAGGTAGCCACCGCCGGCACCGCGATGGTAAGCCCGGCGGCAGTGGTAGATAACGCCTCGGATATACCGCCGATGATCACGCTTATGCCGCCTGAGCCGCTGATGGATACGTCATGGAAGGCCCTGAGTATCCCCAATATCGTTCCCAGAAGCCCGATGTAAACCGCTACACTTCCGATCGTGCCGAGTATAGAGGTGAAACGCTCAAGCATGACGGTCTCAATGATGATCTGACGTTCCATGTTGTTGGAGATCTCTTTTTCGCTGTAATCAAAAAAACTTAATCCTGCGTAAGCTACCTGGGCAAAAGGGGCGTTACTATCCTCGCATATCTTTATCGCCGTATTTACCCCTTTTTTCTTAAGCTCCTGCCGGACCTTTAACATCAGGTCCTTGCGCTTTAACCTGGATTTCCTGCGGTAAAAGATATACCTCTCCAGGATAATGGCCACGGATAAAACCGACAAGGCCAGAAGCACCACCATGGTGACGCCGCCCATCTTGATCAAATGCCATATATTCATAATTGATTCCTTTCGATAAGGCCCAGAAACCGGGTTAGGGTATATTTTACAACAATTATTGAAGAATGTCTTGGTTTTTTTCGCGGGGACGGACAAATTTGAAATATTCGTTACACTGTAGCCTGCTGGTTTTGGAGCGAATGTCGATTTTAGCAAAAGCAGCTTGAGCGGCAAGGGTATCCCCGTGGAGCGAAGCGACAACACGGGGACGGCGAAGCTGTTTGAGTGGTTTTTGCTGGAGCAAAAACCACGAGTTCTGCAGCCGCCGAGCCGCAAAAGACCTTTTGCGTAAAAAAATCGACCTGAGCTACAAAACCAGCAGGCTATAGTGGAACGGAGGAATATTATATTTTTATAATTGCGGAAGGGTTGAGCTGCTCATAAGGTATTTGTCTATATGATAAGCGGCCCTGCGGCCTTCGGAGATAGCCCAGACGATCAGGGACTGGCCCCGGCGCATATCCCCTGCGGAAAAAACGCCTTTTACCGAGGTCATGAAGTTTTCATCGGTCTTCACGTTGCCTCTGGCGTCCAATTCAAGCTGCAACTCTTTGATCGGGCCTTCTTTTTGCGGATAAAGAAAACCCAGTGCTAGCACTACTAAGTCTGCCTCCATCTCAAACTCACTTCCTGCCGTCTCCTTCATTACGGGACAGCCTTTGGCATCCTTGGTAAATTCCACTTTCACGCAGGATAGTTTTTTAAGTTTTCCGTCCTGACCGGTAAATTTTTTAGTCAAGACTGACCAGTCGCGGCTCCCGCCTTCCTCATGGCTGGTAGAAGTCTTAAGCAGCAGAGGATATTTCGGCCAAGGAAAATCTTCTGTGCGGCAGGCCGCAGGCATCGGCATGACCTCTATCTGCGTGACGCAGGAAGCGCCCTGCCTGTGGCTGGTACCCACGCAATCAGCGCCTGTATCACCGCCGCCGATAACCACCACTTTCTTTCCTTTAGCGTCAATAAACTCTTCTTTACTGAATTTCTCTCCGTTTATTCTTTTATTTGACTGTATCAGGAAATCCATGGCAAAATGTATCCCTTTTAGCTGCCTTCCTACTATCGCCAAATCCCTTGGCTCCCGCGAACCGCAAGCAAGGCAAACCGCGTCAAATTCCTTTTTAAGCTTGGATACGGGATAATTTGTCCCTACGGACACAGAGGTTTTAAAAATAACCCCCTCTTTTTCTAATAACTTTATCCTGCGGTCCAATATCCACTTCTCCAGCTTAAAATCCGGTATGCCGTAGCGCAGGATCCCGCCGATCTTATCGTCCCGCTCAAAAACGGTTACGCTGTGTCCTGCTTTATTTAATTGATGGCCGCAGGAAATACCCGCAGGCCCTGAGCCGATAACCGCTACTTTCTTACCGGTGCGTTTCTTGGGAGGCCGCGGCTTAATGAGATTATGTTTAAAGGCATATTCTATTATACTTTCTTCATCCTCCCTTATAGTAACCGGGTCGTCATTTATTCCTAAGACGCAGGCATACTCGCAGGGAGCAGGACAGATCCGCCCCGTTATTTCCGGCAGGTTATTGGTCGCATCCAGCAGGCCAAAAGCCTTTTCCCACTGATTGTGAAACACCGCGTCATTCCAATCAGGGATATAATTGCCTACGGGGCATCCCCAGTGGCAGAAAGGTATGCCGCAGTCCATACAGCGCGAGGCCTGCTCTTTAGAATGCTCCGGCTTAGGCACAACCAAAACCTCCGAATAATCCTTAACCCGCTCGCATACCGGCCGGTATTGACTTGTCTTTCGCTTAACCTTTAGAAAACCTTTAATGTCACCCATTTTTATCCGTCTGAAACTTCCTCAAGCTCAAGCTTTTTCTCCACTTTCCGCTCTTCTAAGATACGCTTATATTCTAAAGGCATAATTTTTACAAATTTCCTGAATTCTTCTTTGAAATTATCTAAAATCTTTTTGGCAACCGGGCTTTCTGTATAGTGCATATGAGCCGCAAGAAGATTTTTTATAGTTTCTAAGTCATCCTCAGCGAGCTTCTGGAACTCTACCATCTCCATGTTGCACTTTTTCCTAAAATCCCCTGCTTCATCATAACAATAGGCAATGCCCCCGGACATACCTGCTCCGAAATTCCTTCCCGTCTTACCCAGGATCACCGCTCTTCCCCCGGTCATATATTCGCAGGCATGGTCTCCCACGCCTTCCACAACCGCATGTAACCCGGAGTTCCTGATACAAAACCTTTCTCCGGCAACGCCGCGGATAAATGCCTCTCCGCTGATCGCTCCATAAAAAGTGGTATTGCCGATAATTATATTCTTCCCCGGATCATATTTGGCTTTTTTGTCAGGATAAATAATGATCCTCCCTCCGGAGATGCCTTTTCCCATGTAGTCGTTGCTCATCCCTTCCAATTCAAAAGTAACTCCTTTGGCCAGCCAGGCGCCGAAACTCTGGCCGGCAACCCCGTTAAATTTAAAATGGATCGTGTTCTCCGCAAGGCCGCTCTCCCCATAACGTTTACATACTTCACCGCTTAGCATAGCACCTGTCGCCCTGTTGACATTTCTTATCTCTAATTCTTTTTTTACCGGGGTAGTTTTCTCTAAAGCCGGCTTTGCCAATTCAATTAATTTCAAATCCAGGACCTTATCTATGCCGTGATCCTGTTTCATAACGCAGTGCGTGCCGATACTTTTAGAAACCTGCGGCTTATAAAGGATGCGGGAAAAATCTATGTGCTTTGCCTTCCAGGGCAGGATATCTTTTCTTACTTCCAAAAGGTCGGTGCGGCCGATCATTTCATCAATTGACCTTAGGCCAAGCTCGCTCATAATCCGGCGCAATTCCTCTGTGACAAAACGAAAATAATTCGCAATATGCTCCGGATGGCCGCTGAATCTTTTCTCTAAAATCTCATCCTGCGTGGCAACACCCACCGAACAGTTATTTAGATGGCAGTGCCGAAGCATAACACAGCCAAGTATAATTAAGGCCGCGGTGCAGAAACCATATTCTTCAGCGCCCAAGAGAGCGGCAATGGCCACATCGCGGCCTGTGCGCATTTGCCCATCTGTCTGAAGCCGTACCCTGCTCCTTAAGTCATTAAGCACTAATGTCTGATGGGTTTCGGAAATCCCTAATTCCCAGGGTAATCCGGCGTGCTTAATTGAGCTTAAAGGTGAAGCACCTGTTCCTCCGTCACCGCCGGAGATCAGGATCATATCCGCGTGGCCCTTGGCAACACCGGCTGCGATCGTGCCTACGCCGATCTCGGAAACTAATTTTACACTTATGCGCGCTTGAGGGTTGGTATTTTTTAGATCAAAGATAAGCTGCGCTAAATCCTCAATTGAATAAATATCATGGTGCGGAGGAGGAGAAATAAGCGTAACTCCCGGAGTGGTATAACGCGTGCGGGCAATAGTCACGCTGACTTTATGCCCAGGCAGTTGTCCGCCTTCCCCCGGCTTTGCGCCTTGAGCGATCTTTATCTGCAGCTCGTCAGCGTTAACTAAGTAATTAGTAGTTACGCCGAACCTGCCTGAAGCGACCTGTTTTATGGCGCTGCGCCGGGAATCTCCGTTAGGCATGGGGGTAAAACGAGCCGGATCCTCTCCGCCTTCTCCGGTGTTTGATTTTGCCTTAAGCCGATTCATGGCAATAGCCAGGGTTTCATGCGCCCCTCTTGAGATTGAGCCAAAGCTCATCGCTCCGGTAGCAAACCGTTTGACAATCTCTTCCACCGGCTCAACTTCTTCAAGGGGGATTGGTTTTACTTTCTTAAATTGCAATAAACTACGTAGAGTTGTCGGCTGCCTGGATTGGTCATTTATCAAACTGGAAAATTCCTGATATTTTTTTACGTCATTATTACGCGTGGCATCCTGTAAAGCCGCTATACCCTCTGGATTCCAGAGATGGAATTCTCCGTCTCTTCTCCAGTGATACAATCCTCCGCTGGCAAGCTGCGGAATTTCCGTAATCCTGTCAGGATAAGCTTCTTTATGCCGTAAAATTGTTTCCCGGCCGATCTCCTCTAACCTGACCCCTCCGATCCGGGAGACCGTGCCGGTAAAATAGTTATTAATCACATCTTCATGCAAGCCGAGGGCCTCAAATATCTGCGCTCCGCGATAACTCTGCAGGGTGGAAATACCCATCTTGGAAAGTATCTTTAAGATACCTTTATCAATGGCTTTTATATAGTTGTAAAGCGCTTGCTTAATATCCGGTTTTACTTCACCCTCTTTAACCAGATACTCAACCGCCTTAAAACCTAAATATGGATTAACGCAATCCGCTCCATAACCGAAGAGAAGGCCGAAATGATGCACTTCGCGGGGTTCAGCGCTCTCTAAGATAATACTGATCTGCGTACGCAGGGAATTTCTTACCAGGTAATGGTGCACTGCTGCCACTGCCAAAAGCGCAGGCAGCGCGGCATGCCCCTTATCCACCCCCCGGTCGCTTAATATGATAAAGGTATAGCCGTCTTTAATGGCTTTGGCCGCAAGTTTACAGATATTTTCCAGCGTCCTGGTAAAGCCGTCTTTTAAAGATACGCTGAACAAAAGTGAAATGGTTTTTGTCTTAAAGCCGGCTTTTTTAATTTTCTTAATGGTTTCCAGTTCATTATTGGTTAAAATCGGCTGCCTGGCCAATAATTTATGGCAATGCCCGGGAGTTTCCTCAAAAATATTTTTGCTGGGGCCAAGATAGGTTTCTAAACTCATCACCAGCTCTTCGCGGATAGGGTCAATCGCCGGGTTAGTAACCTGGGCAAAAAGCTGTTTAAAATAGGCATAAAGTAATTGCGGCTTACTGGAAAGCACGGCGTGAGGAGTGTCATTGCCCATTGAGCCGACCGGTTCTTGAGCCGTCTCAACCATAGGCTTAATGAGAAATTTAAGGTCTTCTTTACTATAGCCAAATGCTTGCATCTGGGTAAGGGTATCAAAAGAGTCTTTTTTGGCGTGCTTTTTCTCCAGCTTATCCAGCTCAACCACATTTTTAGCCAGCCAATCCGAATATGGCTTTCTGCGGGACATCTCTTCCTTAATGTCCTCATCCTGGATAATCGCGCCTGCCTGCGTATCAATGAAGAAAATTTTTCCCGGCTCTAATCTGCCGGAGAGAACGATATCTTGGGCGGGGATATCCAAAACCCCGACCTCCGAAGCCATAACCACAAAATCTTTTTTTGTAACGATATAACGCGCCGGCCTTAACCCATTCCTATCCAGCACAGCTCCGATACGCGCCCCGTCGGTAAAAGCAATGGCTGCCGGGCCGTCCCAGGGCTCCATAAAACAGGTATGATATTTATAGAATGAACGCACCTTTTTATCCAAAAGCCGGTTCTGCTCCCAGGCAGAAGGAATAAGCATCATCATCGCGTGCGGCAGGCTCCTGCCGGCAAGCATCAAAAGCTCAAACACGTTATCCAGCATAGCCGAGTCGCTTCCGCCGGAGACAATTATGGGATAAATACGTTTTAAATCCTTGCCGAATAATTCTGACTTTAAGATCCCTTCGCGTGCCTTCATCCAGTTGATGTTACCACGCAGGGTATTGATCTCTCCGTTATGCGCCAGGAACCTGAAGGGCTGAGCTAAATCCCAAGTGGGGAATGTATTGGTTGAGTAGCGCGAATGCACTAAACAGAGGCAGCTTTTTAAGCTTTCGCTCTTTAAATCTAAGAAGAAATTTTCCACCTGGTGCGGCATAAGCAGGCCTTTATAGGAAAGGGTGCGGCAGGAAAGATTAGTGATGTAGAAAAATGATTTTTGCTTTATTTTTGAGGCGCGGATTTCATTCTCAACCAGCTTCCTGACGATATAAAGCTTTCTTTCAAAATCAAGCTCTGTCTTTATTTTCTTGCTGCGCCCGACAAAGATCTGCTCAATTACCGGCTGGGTATCTTTGGCGGTTTTCCCTATGTCAGAATTATCCACCGGCACTACCCGCCAGCCTAAAACCGGCTGGCCTTCTTCTTTTATGATCTTCTCAAAGGTTTTTTTACAAAAAGCGCGCTCTTTAGCATCTTGCGGCAGAAAAGTGAGGCCTGTTCCGTAATACCCTAAATCCGGAAGCTTGATTTTAGCTTTGCCGCAAGCCGCAGCCAGGAATTCATGCGGCATCTGAAAAAGGATGCCTGCGCCGTCTCCGGTTTTAGGGTCTGCGCCGGTTGCCCCGCGGTGCGCCAGGCGGCGTAACACCTCTAAACCCTGCCGGATGATTTCGTTTGACTTATTGCCTTTAATATTACAAACGAATCCCACTCCGCAGGAGTCATGTTCAAAACGCGGATCATAAAGGCCAAATTGGGCTAATTTCTCTCTTTTATCCATATCCCTTGTTAAAGCTTATAAACCGTTGTATCAATACCGAATTTCTTGATCTTTGCCCGCATGGTATTGCGGTTAATCCCTAAATTGCGGGCTGCCTTGAGCTGGTTTCCTTCCGTGCGTTCCAATGCTCGCTCGATCAGCGGCTTCTCAATACTTTCAATAATGGCCCTATATATTACGCCCTTTTTCTCGCCATACAACAGACTTTCTAATTCAATGACTTTACTTTTAAGAGAAGGCTCGCTCATTGGGAAGTGCCTAATGTTTAAGCAGCTTAAAAGACAAAAAAAAGACGTTCATCCCGGACAGATTTCTCTGCCTGTTATGAACGTCTTTGTTCGGTCTTTTTCTTACCTGCTTTGGCACAACAATGTGCCTAAATAATATACAATATACTTCTTAATAATACAAGTAAAAAATTGACTGTTTTGGTAACCTTTGTTTTGCGGCTTATTTGCCTTCCAGTATTTTTTCCGCTTCCTTGCGATAAGCATCCATCACGTAAGGAATACCTGATATCTCCTCTGCTTCCTTGGTCAGGCTCATCAGGTCTTTTCTGGAAATGCTCCCCAGGCTGAAATTACGCGAACCTGCCATAAGCTGCTGAAGGCCGACTTTGAGGCGCTGGGAAAAAGTGTAGATCCCGACTGCGCCTAACGGGATATCTTTCATGTCGTCCCCATATTTCTCCGCCAACTCCTCGTAGCAGACGAATATCTCTTCCGGCTTCATGCCGAATTCCGAAACAGTCGGAGGAAGAGTATTGTTGGCGATCCACTCTCCGATATTCTTTCCCACAAAACCGGGGATCATCAGCGCCCGGCCCATGCACACTGCCTTTACGTAGGGTGAGCCCATAGCGAGCACTTTGAAGATGTGGTCCTCCAGGGAAAACCCTCCGGCAATTGCGATATCTGGAACGCGCATTTTCTTTTTAGCTAATTTCTCGCAGAACTCAATAGCCAGCGCCTGCAGGTAGAATGTCGGGATCCCCCATTCCTGCATCATTCTCCAGGGGCTCATTCCTGTGCCGCCCGGAGCTCCGTCAATGGTCAGAAGGTCGATCTTGGCCATCGAAGAGAACTTCAATGCCTGGGCCAGCTCAAGGGCGGAATACGCTCCGGTCTTCAGGGTGATCCTCTTAAATCCTAAATCCCTTAAGCGCTTTATCTCCTGCATAAAGCCTTTTTCGGAAACAAAGCCAAGCCGCGAGTGCCTTTCAAATTCCTTGATCGCGCCTGCCTTGAAGGCCTCCTGGTTGGCATGCGCTGTCGGGTCAGGAGTAACGATGTAGCCGCGCTTCCTTAACTCCTTTGCCCTGTCCAGGCTCTTTACCTTGATCTCGCCGCCGATGCATTTTGCTCCCTGGCCCCATTTTAATTCAATGGTTTCCAGTTTGTGTTTTTTGCGCACGTATTCGGCAACACCCAGGCGCGTATCCTCCACGTTCATCTGCACCAGGATCTCGCCGTAACCTTCATTAAACCTCTTGTAAACCTCAATACGCCTGTCCATATCCGGGGCACTGGTGATCTTGCCCTTAGAATCCAATTCCAGCTTCGGGTCAATTCCGCAGACATTCTCCCCGCAGACAATGGTTACGCCGGAAATCGCAGCCCCCACCGCGAAATGCTCCCAGTTTTTACGGGCGATTTCAGTGGAGCCTAAAGCGCCGGTAAAAATAGGCAGCTTCATTTTTATTTTTTTATCCCAGCCGTATTCTGTTTCAGTGTTGACGGAGGGGAAGGTGGCGGTATCGGGTGAGGCCTCAACACCTTTGGGTAAACCATTTGCCCCCTGCGCGTAGCCCTGGATGTTCAAATGAGAATAATCAACAGGATAATCCTTGTCGCCGCCGGCCGTCATTTCGCCGAACGGACCGGGATAAATTACCTCCCTGCCCCTGAATGATGACTTAAATACCTCGCAATTCCCGCGGCAAGCTTCAAGGCAGCGCGAGCACAGCCCTGAACACGGTACGACGTTTTTTGAGCGGTTGAATGTGCGCGTAGCGTCATTTCCGCCCGGAGTACGTAAGTTCATATCTCCCCCTTTCGTTGGTTAAAAACTATGCAATTTCTGCTTATTTTTTAGGCACAAACATTAAAATAAAAAAGGCGTCCCTTTCACGCAAAAACGGACGCCTTTGTCCATTGTCTGCTAATTTGATAAAATCATAGCATAAACAGCTGCCTTGTCAACAAAAATGGGGTCAGAATTATTTTTATATAAAAATAATTCTGACCCCATTTTTGGACCCCATTTTTGCTATTAGCGCGCTTATTGCACAAACAGCATTTCCCTGTATTTAGGCAGGTCCCAATGCTCATCGGAAACAACGCATTCCAAAGCATCTACATGCCTGCGGATATGGTCCATCAACGGCTTAAGCTCTTTAAAATAAAGCTCAGCCCTCTTTTCTCCGTCAAGCTTGGATGCCTTTTCCAGGAGCTTAACCATCTCCTTGGTATTGCGCCGGACGTAATAGATCTTGGAGGTAACTTCGCTTAAGTGCTCCTTCTGGTCGTTAAGCGCTGCTTCTTCAAACTTTACTTTGGCCCCTTTTTTAAGGTTAGCCACTTCGCCGATGGTCTTGGCCAGCATATGCTGGTATTCAATGCCGGCGGGGACCACGCTTGCGTTAACCATTTCATTTAGCGTGCTTGCCTCAATCTCTAAAACGAGGTTATAGGTGTGGATCCAGATATGGTAGCGCGAAAGCAACTCCTCTTTAGTCAATACTTTGTATTTCTCAAACAGGGCGATATTCTTTTGTTCGGTCAATGCTTCCAGCGCTTCTATGGTGGAGGCGATATTGGGCAGGCCGCGCTTCTTCGCCTCTTTCAGCCATTCTTCAGCGTAGTTATTGCCTTCAAAACGCACCTTCTTGGTATCTTTGACTACTTCGGAAACCACGCTCAAGACCGCTGCATTAAAATCTTTCCCGCTGCCTTGCGCCTTCTTGATTTTTTCCGCCACAAAATCAAGGCTGTCGGCAATGATCGTGTTAACTACGGTTAGCGGCGTAGAAATATTCTGCGAGGAGCCGACTGCGCGAAACTCAAATTTCATTCCGGTAAAAGCAAACGGCGAGGTGCGGTTTCTATCAGTGGTATCTTTATTGAACTTCGGCAGACGCGCCAGGCCTAAATCAATTACATCGCGCTTTGAAACGCTGGATTTCGCGCCCTTTTCCAAGGTGTCTAAAATCTGGGTCAATTGCTCCCCTAAGAATACGCTGATAATTGCCGGCGGAGCTTCATTAGCGCCTAAGCGATGCTCGTTACCGGCCATAGCCACGCTTGCGCGCAAAAGGTCGGCGTGATAATACACCGCGCGTAACACCGCTGCCAACACTGTTAAAAATTGCAGATTGTCTTCAGGGGTCTCTCCCGGATTAAGCAGGTTGTTTCCTTTGTTGTCGGCCAAAGACCAGTTAAGGTGCTTTCCGCTTCCGTTTATTCCCGCAAAAGGCTTTTCATGTAAAAGGCAAACCAGGTTATGCCTTAAGGCAACCTTTTTCATTAAATCCATCAAAAGCTGGTTGTGGTCAGCGGCCAGGTTTGATTCCTCAAAAATAGGAGCGAATTCATACTGGTGCGGAGCAACTTCATTGTGACGGGTAGTCACGGGTATGCCGATTTTATATGCCTCCTCGGCAACCTCATACATAAAATTAAGCACCCGCTCTTTAATGGTGCCGAAATACTGGTCCTCAAGCTGCTGTCCCTTAGGCGAAGGCGCACCCACGAGCGTGCGGCCGGCCATGATCAAGTCCTGCCTGAGGTTGTAATAGTTTTTGTCAATGAGGAAATATTCCTGTTCCGGTCCGCAGGTGGAATACACCTTTTTGACGTCCTTATGGCCGAAGAGTTTCAAAAGGTTCACCGCTGCCTTGCTCAAAGCTTCGTCAGAACGAAGCAGGGGAAGTTTCTGGTCAAGGGCATCGCCATGGTAAGAGATAAAAATCGTAGGAATGCAGAGAGTTTTTCCGAGCTTGCTTTCCATAATGAACGCCGGGCTTGAAGGATCCCACGCCGTATAGCCGCGGGCTTCAAATGTGGCGCGGATGCCGCCTGAAGGGAAACTACTGGCATCGGGTTCCCCCTGAATGAGCTTATTGCCCGAAAACTTCTCAATGACTTTTCCTGGCCCGGTTATAGAGATAAAGCTGTCATGTTTTTCCGCGGTCAAGCCGGTCATCGGCTGGAACCAGTGAGTATAGTAAGTCGCGCCTTTGGCAATCGCCCAATCCTTCATCGCGTTGGCAATTTCATTTGCCTGCTCAAGGCTGATGGTCTTACCTTCATTCATCCAGAGCTTAAATGCCTCAAGGGTCTCTTTGGAAATATGCTTCTGCATAGTTTCCAGGTTAAAGGTGTTCTCTCCGAAGTAGCTGGAGACCTTTTTCGGCTGCTCAATCTTATGCAAATCTACGCTCTTGATTTTTACCAGAAGTTCCTGCCTTATACCCATTTTCATTTCCCCCTTTATCCACAAGGATAACACCCGCGCAAATCCAATAAGCGCGGGGTGCCTTAATTGGTTAGCTTGTTGAAAACTGATATATTATCCCCAAAAATTGCCCTTATTGCAACAGGAATCTTGCCTCCGCTTGCACCCCAATGCTTTTTTTCCGGTAACCATTTTAGCTTTATCCGATAGCTATCGAGCCCCGTTCTTCGGTACGGATACGGATACATTCCTTAAGGTCAAGGATAAAAATCTTTCCGTCCCCGGTTTCTCCGGTCTTAGCCCCTTTGACGATCGCCTTGATCGTCGGCTCAAGGTAGTTGTCATTTACAGCTATCTCAAGGCGGATCTTGCGCAGGAGGTTACCGGTCTCCTTTGCCCCGCGGTAAACCTCGGTTACCCCCTTCTGGCGGCCATGGCCCAAGACCTCGCTTACGGTGATCAGGTTTACCTCCGCCTTATACAGCTCCTCCTTTACCTCTTCCAGCTTATACGGTTGAATTATCGCAATCACTAGTTTCATATCTTCCTCCTGGCTTTAGATTTTCCCTATATTCTACCTTCTATCTACTACCTACTCTTATTCCAACACCGTATATGCCCGCTCACGGTGCTGAGTAAGATCAAGGCCCATAACTTCCGACTTCTCATCCACCCTTACCCCGATAAACAAATCCACTAGTTTATAGATCACTAAGGTAACTACCCCTGTATAAACAATAGTTACCCCCACGGCCAAAAGCTGCACCAGGAATTGCTTTGGGTTGCCGAAAAATGCCCCGTTTGCTCCGGCGGAATTAACCAGCTTTGAAGCAAATAACCCCGTAGCCAAAGCCCCCCAGATACCGCCGACGCAATGCACGCCAAAGGCATCCAGGGAATCATCATAGCCGAACAAAGGCTTGATCACGGTCACGGCGATAAAACAAAATACGCTTACCAATAGACCTATAATTATCGCCGGGATAACGCTGACAAAACCCGCCGCCGGGGTGATCGCGACTAATCCTGCGACCGCGCCCGAACAAACACCGAAGATCGTCGGTTTACCGTTACGTATCCATTCAATCAACGCCCAGCTTAAGCCTGCTGCCGCGGCTGCCGTATGAGTTACCACAAAAGCATTCACCGCCAGGCCGTTAGCGGCCAAGGCGCTTCCGGCATTAAAGCCAAACCAGCCGAACCACAAAAGCCCCGTGCCTAAGACTACAAAGGGCATATTATGCGGCGTAGGGACATTTTTTTCTAAGTTACTTCTTCTACCCAATACTATTGCCGTAACCAGGGCGGCGATACCGGCATTAATATGAACGACGGTGCCTCCGGCAAAATCCAACGCGCCTAGATTCCTCAACCATCCCCCCATACCCCAGACCCAGTTGCATAACGGGTCGTAAACAAAGGTCGCCCAGAGCAGGGTAAAAACAAGGAAGGCGGAAAATTTCATTCTCTCGGCAAAAGCGCCGATGATCAAGGCCGGGGTGATAATAGCAAACATACCCTGGAAGACCATGAATGCCTGATGCGGGATCGTAGCGGCGTAATCCGCGTACGGTTCAAAACCCACGCCGTTTAAGCCCAACCATTGCAAGCCTCCCCAAAAACCTTCAGAGGGGGCAAATGACAGGCTGTAGCCGACCAAAACCCATTGGATACTTAAAACGCACATAATAATAAAACATTGCATCAAAACACTTAACACGTTCTTGCGCCTGACCATGCCTCCGTAAAAAAAAGCAAGCCCCGGAGTCATCAGCAGCACCAGGGCCGCTGAGATCAAAACCCACGCTGTATCACCTGAATTCATCTAACCCCTCCTTTTTAAAAGTTAACATCCACCTGAAATGTTATTGTATCGGTAAGATTGCGGTTATTATAAATATCATAGGCAAGTATCGCCGAGATATCCTTGGTAAAGCTCCAGGCAAAACCGTAGTTAATTGCTCCGTAAGAAGACTGGGTGCCCTGGTAATCAATGCACAACCATAACTTATCGCTTATCTCCGTCATTACGCGTTCCCAGGCAATCATCGCTCCGGCATTATCCCGCAGGCCATTCTTATCCCTAAGCAATCTCCCATTGCCTACAAAATATCCGCCGGATAACCTGCCCAGGTTGACCTTGCCTATATTAACAGTCTTGGCTATCCTGCCATACCAGACATTATTATTAGTCCTGTTGGCTCTAGTGCCCATGTCATAACAACCGACTGCAACAGCAGGCATGTTCTTAAAATACGCGCCTTCAGGCACGCCGAATTTAAAATGAAAATACCAGGGGGTTGAATCATAGAATGAACCCAAGCCCTTTTTGTAATCAAATCCCGTTTCAGCCATGATCTTGCCTAAGGGAGACCATATTTTGCCCAGGAGGTTCTCCTCCGGCTTATCCGACAAAAGGCTGAATACCGGCCCCCAAACCTGCAAAACATAGTTGTGCTGGTCATAATTATTCGCGTTAGTGCCTTTACCGGTTGTAGGGGCATAGAGGTCATAGCCTAAGCGTATCTTTTTATAGGGCTGTATGTCTGTTGATGGCGCCCAGATGAGTGTCGACGGCGTAGCATACGCGCTTGATAAAGTAAAAATACAAAGAAGCGTCAAAACTAAACCTATCAACCTCATTTACTGCCTCCTTTCCAATAAAAAAGCGCCTTTAAAAGTCCATCTTGGACTAAAAAAGACGCCGGTGTTTAAATCTTACACTTCAATGTGCCTTACATCACTACAAGTAAATAATATCCGGAGCTGGTAACTATTTTTTAACCTAGGGACGGTTCTCAAGCCAAAGCAGAAGTGTCCCCATCAATATACTGCAAGGATTTCTGGCGGATCCTGGCCATCATCTTCAGCACGGCTACGTGCGAAACCCCCAGCCTCTTACCTATATCTCTGGTGGTCAGTCCCCGGCTGAAATATTCCAGGAGCATTTTTTCCCTGGGGCTAAAGCCGTTATTCCGGATACTCTGGGCTAATAGTTTATTATTCAGCTCCTCCCGGCAATCATCGCAAGACCAATACTCTCCCAAAACATCCTCTATGGTATTGTTATCGTCCGCGCCCAAGGCAGCGTCAATACTGACAATACCGGAACGCTCATTTACCTTGCGGATATAGTTCTTCAGGTGAAAATAGCAGCCCTGCAGAATATAGCTGTCTGTTTTATCGCTCAGTTTACCCTTTAAAAAATCGCTCCACAGGTGGATTATCGCTTCCTGGTAAAGATCGGCATGATCAAAGGAGCGGTAATGCCCGTTCAACCTGTAGGCGATCCGCTTGATCGTTGGCGAAAGCTTCCGGTGCAGCTCCTCAAAATTCATTATTGTCCCCTTTTGTTAAGCAGGCAACTGTGCTTAACTTGCCGTGGGACAGTCCCCGTTGGGGACAGTCCCTACTGGCTATACTAATCTCGCATGCAATAAAAATGCGTCCCCTACCCTATTATTAGGATAAAGGACGCCGTAGTCCATACACCCGGCCTTATCGGACAGGCCGGTGTGCCCTCGCAGGCAACAAAAAAAGCCTTCCAGGCATTCTCTGCCCAAAAGACTTCTATGTCTTACTTACTTCGTTGTGTTTAAAGCATACCACATATTTAACGGTTGTCAAGCAGAAAAATGGGGTCAGAATTATTTTTCTAGAAAAATAATTCTGACCCCATTTTTACCCTCTGTATTTATTCGTGATCGGCATTCTCCTGTCCCTTCCGAATGCCTTGGGAGTGATCTTTATCCCGGGCGGAGACTGCCTGCGCTTATATTCGCTTGCGTCAACCATCTTAAGGGCCTTTGAAACTGTTCCCTTATCAAAGCCCAAAGAAACGATCTTCTCCAGCTCTTTATCATCTTCAATATAAGCTTTCAGGATAGGGTCTAAAATATCGTATGGCGGCAGAGTATCCGAATCCTTTTGGTTAGGCCGTAACTCGGCGGTGGGCTCCTTGGTAAAGACGCGTTCGGGTATAACCGCTGATAAAGAATTCCTGTAACGGGATAATTCATAAACCAGCTTTTTTGGGACATCCTTGATAACGGCAAAACCTCCGGCCATGTCTCCGTAAAGAGTGGCATATCCTGTGCTCATCTCCGATTTATTGCCGGTTGCCAAAACAATCCAGCCGAATTTATTGGAGAAGGCCATAAGCATGTTCCCCCTTATGCGCGCCTGCAGGTTCTCCTCGGCGATATTCCTCTCCATGCCGAAGAAATGCTGCTCTAAGACCGCCAAATACATTTTATAGATCTGCTCGATGGAGATTGTGATGAATTTTATCCCCAGGTTCTGGGCCAGCTGCCTGGCATCCTCTTCAGACTCCACGGAAGAATAACGCGAAGGCATAAATATGCCCACTACATTATCTTTACCCAGGGCATCTACGGCAAGGCTTGCCACAAGGCTTGAATCTATCCCTCCGCTTAAACCCAGCACTACTTTCTGGAAGCCGTTCTTTTTCACATAGTCGCTTAAACCCAGCAATAACGCCTCATAAACCTCTTTAACCGGCTCTAAGATATCACGGCTATACAGGGGCAAAGGGGGTTTTTCTTTTGCTTCAGGCTTATCCGTGATTTTAATAATGTTTTTCGCGCACCTTCCTTTTGAGCTGGATATCTCCAGGTCAACAGCCAACAACTCTTCCTTAAAAGCCTCCAGCCTCTGGATGACCCTACCTTTATCGTCAACTACCATGCTCTGGCCGTCAAAAACCAACTCATCCTGGCCGCCGATAAGGTTTGTATAGACCATGAATAATTTATTTGCTTTTGCCTGGCTGGTTATGACGCTTTCCCTCAATTTTATCTTCCCCATATGATAAGGAGAAGCATTGATATTGAGGATCAATTTTGCCCCGCAAAAAGCCTCCTGCTGGGTGGGGCCGTTCTTGTACCAAACATCTTCGCAGATATTCACGCCGAAGAGTATGTTACCAAACTTAAAGACAATGGATTTTTCGCCGGCAGTAAAATAACGCTTTTCATCAAATACCCCGTAATTCGGCAGGCACATTTTGTGATACACGGCAAGGATCTTACCCTTATAAATTATTGCCGCGGCGTTATAGATTTCTTTGCCCTTTCTGTCCACAAATCCTACGACGCTGACGATCTCTCCTGTCGCCCCGGCGAGTTCCTTTATCTTCTTTAAATTATCATCGATAAATTTCGTTTTATGGAGCATATCCTCGGGGGGGTATCCTGTGAGGGCTAATTCCGGGAAGGAGACTATATCTGCGCCTATACTTTGGGCCTTACGTATATATTCGCTTATTTTTAAAGCATTCCCGTCTATGTCGCCGACGGTGCAATTTATTTGCGCTAAAGCCACGCGCAGCTTCTGCTTCATTCTACTTGCTCTTTCCGGTTATGTCTTTTGCCAGGATTATTGCCTCGGCGACCTCGCGCATGGACTTACGCATATCCATGCTTTGCTTCTGGATCAAGCGGTATGCCTGGGATGGAGGGATATTGGCATCCTGGCAGAGGATCTCCTTTGCCCGCTCAACCAGCTTGCGCGTGGTCAGGGCCTCCTCCGCTGAACGCGCGCGCAGGTCAAGCTCGGCGTTCTCAATGGCAATGGCTGCCTGGTTAGCCAGGGCAGTCAAAAGATCAAGTTCATGCTTTGAAAACTTATGCTTCTTTGAAGTATAACAGTTAAGCACCCCGATAACCTTCCCCTTTACCGCCAATGGCACACAGGCCAGGGAACATAGACCCTCTTTCCTGGCTACATCCTGGTTCAGATAGCGCGGGTCTTTCTTGACATCCAGGACGCATATCGGTTTATTGTCCCGGGCAACTACCCCGGCAATACCCACACCCAAAGGGATATTCGGTTTTTTATTGTAGGCCTCGGATATTGACTGCGTAGCTTTAACCACCAGCTCTTTTTTATCCGGATCAAGCAGCATAAGCGATGAGATTTTTGAATTCATGATCTCGGCGGTAACCTGCACCACCAGGCGCAGCAATTCCTCCAAGTACATCCCCGAAGTGATCAGGTTAGCGACCTTAGAGATCGCCTGGATCTGTTTTACATAAATATCGTAATTATCTTTTTTCTTCGCAGCCATTATCTTTTCTTTTCCAGGAATCTCCTGATCCTGGATAAAGCCTCCTTCAGATTATCTAAACTTGAGGCATAAGAAATCCTGATATAGCCCTCTCCGCAGGCGCCAAAAGCAGTGCCGGGCACAACCGCGACTTTCTCTTTTTCCAGTAATTTACGCGAGAAATCAAGCGAGGTTAAGCCCGTTTCCTTAATGGACGGAAAAACATAAAAAGCGCCCTGCGGCCGCGAACATTTAAGACCCAGGCTGTTAAGCTCCGTAACCATAAATTCCCTTCTGCGGTTATATTCGCGCTTCATCTCCTCTACCGAGCGTTTCCCGCTGGCTAAAGCCTCTGCCGCTGCCATTTGGCTGGTGATCGGCACGCACATGATCGTGTATTGATGGATCTTGGTCATTGCCGCGATGATCTCTTTCGGGCCGCAGGCAAAACCCACGCGCCAGCCGGTCATGGCATAGGACTTGGAAAACCCGTTAAGATAAACCGTATTCTTCTTGGCTCTGGGCAGCGAAGGAAAAGCGATATGGTTGAAATCGTAGGTCAGATCTGCGTAAACTTCATCGCTAATGCAGAGTAATTTATGTTTGAATAAAACCTTGTTTATTGCCTCCAGCTCCTTACGCTGGTAAGAAACCCCGGTGGGGTTAGTCGGATAATTCAAAATAATCCCTTTGGTTTTTTTATCAATATGCTTTTCTAAAAGCTTTGGGGTGATCTTAAAACCGTCTTTTGAGGTATCAATATAAACAGGGATTCCGCCTGCCAGCTCTGTAACCGGCCCATATGAAACATAACTGGGTATGGGAATTAATATTTTATCTCCAGGGTTAATGATCGCCCGGAGGGTAAGGTCCAAGCCCTCGCTTACACCAACGGTGATCAACATCTCTTCATCGGGAGAGTATTCCAGGCCGAACCTGTTTTTTAAATAACGGTGTATGCCCAAGCGCAGTTTATAGAGCCCTTTATTTGAGGTATAGCTGGTAAATCCCTGCTCCAGGGAATAGATCCCTGCCTCGCGGATCTGCCATGGGGTGACAAAATCCGGCTCCCCTACCCCCAGTGATATAACCTCCTTCATCCCCAGTACTAGGTCAAAAAATGCCCTGATCCCGGATGGCTGCATCTTTTCGACTTTTTTAGAAACGATATTTTTCATAGTTCTAAGGTTCTATAGTTCTAAGGTTCTATAGTTCTAAGGTTCGTTAGTTCCTCATTTAGCTTGCTAACTTACGAACAAAAGAACTTACGAACTTCTAATCTAATAGGAAATCGCTATCCTTTTGTTCTCCGACTTGTGTTTCAGGATTACTCCGTCCTCTTTGTATTTCTTTAACAAGAAGTGTGTAGCTGTGCCGCGCACATGCTCTAAGCATGAAAGCTTTTCCGCCACAAAATTAGAGACCGTATGCAAGTTCTTGCCCTCGACAACCACCAGCAGATCATATGTCCCGCTGATCAGATAACAGCTGGTTACCTCGGGAAATGAATAGATGCGCTCGGCGATCTTGTCAAACCCTAAGTCCTTCTGCGGGACAATGTTTACTTCAATTAAAGCCCTGACTTCGCATTCAGCGTCCTTGATCAGGTCTTTATTGATCACCGCCTTGTATTTCAGAATCGCGCCCTCTTTTTCGTATTTTTTTATCGCTTTTTTTACCGTATCTGCCGGCTTGCGGAGCATTTTCGCGATCTCTTGCGCGGTTAGACGTCCATCCTTCTCCAAAATTTCCAAAATTTCGTCCATTGTCTGCTCCCTCCGTTATAAATTAAACCGAAGTAATCTTCCGCTGATTTTGCGTGCTTAATGAGAGGATTATATACCACTAAATACTGGGGGTCAAGGATATAATAGCAGAGTCCCAGCGGGTCCTGCCACCGCGGGCACCCTGCCGTCCTCACATGCGTTGCGGACGGCATCCAGAACGCAACAAAGACTAGTAGGGACCGGCCGGAAATCCAAAGCACGCATCAGGGGGAACATCATAATGACAGTACTGTATCTGCTGTCCTGTACCAGGCCAATACCGAAGATAGTAGTAATATCTCCTGGATCCACGAGGGAGCTTGCCCGCGCCGGTACACCTGTCTGAAATCAACATTACATTGTCTGCGTTAATCCAATCAATCCGGTACATATAGTAGCTATCGGCCGCGCAGGTACCATCCACCCCTACGTCGGCATTCGTCATGGTAACCATGGTGCCGTTATTCAGGTAATATTCATAAGCAAGCTGGCGCATAACTCCTATGCGAACTTTAGCTTCTGCAAGGCGGGATTTCTCAACTGTAAGGGAGTATTGGCTTATGCCTACTGCTGCAAGTATGCCTACGATGATGATGACGATAATTAGCTCTACGAGGGTAAATGATCTTGAGGAGGATTTTAGCAGGGAGATAGGGGCTTTATCCTTATGCATGTGTATAGTTTACCCCCCCCCGTGATTTGTCAAGTTGTCAAGGGTATGAACTGGTAAGATAGGTAACAATCCAGACCGGGGACATAGGTTACACTTAGACTGGTAGTTTTGGAGCGAATGTAGATTTTGCTATAGATATTTTGCCGAGGGATATTGTTAAGCGTGCAAAAACCGAAGCACACGGCGAAAAATTTCGCACGCGGACAATATCCCGAGAGCGAAATATCAAAGTAACGGGAGAAATCGAACTGGTGAGAAAATCAGCGGGCTATTTTAGCTCTTCCGGGTGGTGTTTGACTACCTTTGCCTCGACCATATAGATCACATCTTCGGCGATATTGGTGGTATGGTCGCAGATGCGCTCTAAGAAACGGGCGATAAGCAATAGCGCCACCGCGCGCTCGGCGGTCTTGGGATCGCGCGCCAGATATTCATTGACCAATTCATCTTGCACCAGGTTACGCAAGCGATCAGCCTCGGCGTCCGCTAAAACTACCTGCCTGGCAAGCTGGGCATCCCTCTTCACAAAAGCATCAATGGCATCGCGCACCATATTCTGGGCAACCCCGGAAAGCTTGGGGATATCCACTAAGGGTTTAAGCAACGGTTTTTCCATTAACCCCAATGACCTTTGAGAGATATCTACCGCAATATCGGCGATGCGCTCAAGCTCCGCGTTGATCTTCATGCCGGTTGCGATATACCTTAAGTCACCGGCCATCGGCTGATACCTGGCAATAAGGTCAATACATTTCTCGTCTATGGCAAGCTCCAGTTCATCAACCTTATTATCGGTATTGATTACCTCCTTGGCCAGGTATTTGTCGCGGTTTTTCAGCGACTCAATGGACTTAAAGATCGCCTCCTGGGCAAATACCGCCATGCGCAAGATTTCCTTGTGCAACTCCTTTAATTCTTCATCCAAGTGTCTTAACATTGAGCACCTCCTGTTTTTATTTAGCGAAATCCCGTGAGTGCGTCAAAATTATTAAAAGGAATCTTGACGCGCTTACGAAACGGGATAATTCCCTCTCTAACCGTACCTTCCGGTAATGTAATCTTCCGTCCTTTTATCCTTCGGGCTGGTAAAGATATCCTGCGTTTTGCCGAACTCAACCAGCTCACCCAAAAGCATAAAGCCTGTCTCATCCGAGACGCGCGCTGCCTGCTGCATATTATGGGTAACTATTATTATAGTATAGTTATGCTTTAATTCACGCATTAGTTCCTCGATGCGGCTGGTTGCCTGCGGGTCAAGTGTAGAGCATGGCTCATCCATAAGCAAGACCTCAGGCCTCACCGCGATAAGCCTGGCAATACAGAGACGCTGCTTCTGCTCCAGGGATAGTGACAGCGCGGATCTATTGAGTTTGTCCTTCAGCTCATCCCATAAAAGCACGGATTTTAAACTATCTTCAACCACCTCATCAAGCTTGTCTTTAGTTAAGCCTTCAGCATGCACCCTCTGGCCGAAAACGATATTTTCATAGATGGACAGAGGGAATGGATTGGGCCGCTGAAAAACCATGCCTACCTTCTTGCGCAAACCCACCAGGTCCGTCTTCTCAGCAACAATATTCTCCGCGTCAATAATCACCTCTCCCCCTACCCGCACCCCTTCAATAAGATCGTTCATCCGGTTAAAAACCCGCAATAAAGTGGATTTGCCGCATCCCGAAGGCCCGATAATGGCGGTGATCTGTTTCTCCCTGAAATGCGCGTTTATGTCTATCAGCGCTTGGAAATCAGCATACCACAAATTCAAATTATTTACTTTGATATCCGCCATTATCCAAATTCCCCTCTGATATAACCGTCTGTGCGCCGATCCGCCGGCGCCGTAAAGATCTTATCCGTCCTGTCCAGCTCCACAAGCTCACCCGACAAAAAGAAGGCGGTGCGGTCCCCGACCCTGGCTGCCTGTTTTACGTTGTTGGTCACCAAAACTATGGTGTAATCCTTTTTTAATTTGAGCATCGCCTCTTCAACTTTAGCTGTTGAGATAGGATCAAGCCCGGAGCATGGCTCGTCAAATAAAATCACCTCAGGCGCAACCGCCAGGGTCCTGGCAATACAGAGACGCTGCTGCTGGCCTCCGGATAGCTTGAACGCCGAAACCCCAAGCCTGTCCTTGACCTCATCCCAGAGATATGCCTGCTTAAGCGCCCTCTGGACGGTATCGGAGATCCTAGCGCGGTTCTTCTCCCCATGCATCCTGAGACCGTAAGCCACGTTCTCAAAGATAGATAAAGGAAGCGGCAGGGGCAAGGCAAAAACCATACCCACCCTTTTGCGCAATCCCTCGATATCAATCCTCCTTATGTCCTGCCCGTCAAACTCCATCCACCCGCTCATCCGAAAATTCGTATGCAGTTCATTTAAACGGTTAAGCATACGCAGGAAGCTGGTCTTGCCGCTATTGGATGGGCCGATCACGCTTAGGATCTCATTGGCTTCTATCTCAATATTCACCCCTTTTAAAGCGTGGATCTGTCCAAACCAGATATTAAGATTTTTAGCGTTAAACTTTACCCCGTTAGAAATCATTCCCCTAGTTTCTGTACCCGACCTAACCATAAATTTATTATTTCTAACGGGGTTTACCATTTCTTCTTCTTCCTGAAATTATAGCGGATGATTATGGCGACTAAATTCATGAATAAAACCAGGGATAATAAGACCAGCGCGGTGCCATAACGTATTTTCTCATCCACATTAGGCACCTGGGTTGAGATCACATATAAGTGATATGGTAGCGCCATGGCCTGGTCAAAAATGGATTTGGGAAGCTGCGGAAGGTAAAAAGCCGCGACGGTAAAAAGTATCGGGGCGGTCTCCCCTGCTGCCCTGCCAAGCCCCAGGATCGTGCCGGTCAGGACTCCGGGAATAGCATTAGGCAAAACTATATGCCTTATGGTCTGCCATTTGCTTGCCCCCAGCGACAGGCTGACTTCACGGAAGGACTGCGGCACGCTCTCTAATGCCTCCCGCGAAGTGGTGATAATTATCGGCAGGATCATTATCCCCAAAGTAAGGGAGCCGGATAAGATGGATGCCCCGAACTTTAAGAAAACGACAAAAAGCGCTAAGCCGAACAAACCGTACACAACAGAAGGCACTCCGGAAAGATTGATGATCGCCAGCTTGATTATCCGGTTGAGTATATTATCTTTGGCATATTCGCTTAGATAAATCGCCGCCAGCAACCCTATGGGCAAAGCAAAGATTATCGCCCCCAGCACAAGATAGAAGGTCCCGACGATCGCCGGGAAAATGCCTCCCGCGCGCATTCCCTGGCGGGGGATATCCGATAAAAACTGCCAGTTGATCGCAGGCAGCCCTTTCTGGATAATGATCACCACGATCAAGCCAACCGGCACAACGATTAGAAGCGTAGCCAGGAAGAGAAAAAAGAACGCGATTTTTTGCGACCTCTGTGTATTACGCATTAACGCCTCTTACCCCGTTAGAGATAGGTTGCCGCAGGCAACCGTCAATCCACTTATAAGCCTCGTTATCTCTAACGGGGCTTATGCAAAAACAAATCCGCGGTAACATTAATAATAAAACTTATGATGAATAAAACTATGCCGATGGCAAACAAGGCAAAATAATGTTCGCTGCCAACAACAGCCTCACCCATCTCCGCGGCAATGGTCGCGGTCAAGGTGCGCACCGGCACAAGGATGCTGTGCGGAATGACCGCGGCATTTCCGGTGATCATCATCACCGCCATAGTCTCGCCGATCACCCTGCCTATGCCCAGCATTATGGCGGCAACTATACCTGAAGATGCAGCCGGAAGCAGGACCCGATAAATAGTCTGCCAATGAGTAGCCCCCAATGCGAAAGCCCCCTCTTTATAACTCTTCGGCACAGAATAAAGCGCGTCCTCGGCGATAGAAACTATCGTGGGCATAGCCATAAAAGCCAGGATTATTGAACCTGATAAGGCGGTCAGGCCTGTAGGTAAATTAAAGGTGGTTTTCACCCAGGGCACTAAGGTTACCATGCCGATAAACCCAAGGACTACGCTGGGAATGGCAGCTAGCAGTTCTATCCCGGCTTTGAGGATCTCTTTTATCTTTAAGGGCGCAATCTCGGCGATATAAACCGCGCAGGCTACCCCTATGGGTATGGAGATAATTGCCGCGCCCAGGGTTACCAGGAGTGAGCCGAATATCAACGGCAATATGCCTAATTGCGGAGGTTCCGAAATGGGATACCAACTCTTGCCAAAAAGAAAATTAAAAGGGCTGACACTTTTAAATACGGCCAGCCCTTCCTTGGCCAGGAATAAAAAGATCAGGACTACGAAAAATATGGAGGCTAATCCACAAATAAGGATCAACCTCTCTACGAAAAACTCCTTAAGCTTTCTCATAATGTACGCTTGGGGACACTTTCCCGATTGGCTCCAGAAACGGTCCTACTTTTTAACCGGGACGAAATCCGTTTTAATCACGATCTCCTGGCCTTCCTTGGAAAGGTCATAATCTACGAATTTCTTAACCAGCCCATGGGGCTCTCCGTTGGTATAGAAAAAGAGCGGCCTGGATATGGGATACTTCCCGTTTAAAACGTTATCTATAGTCGGGCTTACATATTGGGATTGGCTGTCTTTGGCCACGGCAATGGCTTTTTGCTTATCGGAGATATAACCCATGCCATAATAACCGATTGCTGAAGGATTACCCGATACTTCATCGGCGATCGCCTGCGAAGAAGACAAAAGCAGGGCCTGCGGAGCAAATTCCTCCCGGCTATCCGGGTTATTCTTCCTTAAAACATGCTCCTTAAAATAGACATGCGTTCCGGAATTAACCTCCCGCGAAAGAATGACTATCTTCTGATCCTTTCCCCCGACCTCCTTCCAGTTGGAGATCTTACCGCTGAATATGCCTGCCAATTGATCAACTGTAAGCGAGCTTACCGGGTTCTGCGGGTTAACCACCACTGCCAGGCCGTCAAGGGCTACCTTTATTTCATAAGGGTTGATCCCCTTCTGCTTTGCCAGGGCGATCTCTTTATCCTTGATGTTCCGTGAGCTTGCGGCAATATCGCAGGTCCCGCTGATCAGGCTGGATAGGCCTGTGCCCGAGCCGCCTCCGGTTACCGCGATAAAGGCCTGCGGATCATTCTCCATATATTTCTCCGCCCAGCTTTGGCAGAGGTTAACCATGGTATCCGAACCCTTCATCTGGATGGAATTCTTATCGTTGCCAGCAAAGGCAAAAGTTCCAAACATGACTATGGATAAAATGATAACCAGTTTTTTTAGCACCTTACTCCTCCTCATCAATTGCTTAATATTATATTATATATATTATATTCTTGTTAAGCGTATGTTAAATCCGTGTAAAATCTTAGAAACTGATTTTTAGTTTAGTCCCCAATACATTGGCCTCTGTCCATATATTTGAGCTTTTTGTACTCCTGAGCATGTAATAAATTTCGCCTTTTAGATTCTTGGTTATGTTTAAGGCAAGACCGGCGTATGCCCTGTTCTCATTTAACCTCTGACCGTCATCAATAAGGATGAATATTTCATCGCAGATATACGGCTGGATCGAAAGCTTAGTAAACTTCCAGGGCGCCTTAATAGTAAGCTTATTGCGGTATCGCCAGGTGTCATCTTTATAATCAAAATGGTTATATTCCAGCCGGCTGCGGTCATCATATTTAAATCCGGCAAATTGACTGGCAAAGCTAGCTACGACATAAGGCTCATTTTCTACCAAAAACTTACCCTTGCTTTTGTTAAGGACATACCGGTATCCACCACCCGCACTCCAATATTTATTTAGATCATAGAATAACCCAATATCGTAATGCTGATAGTAAAATTCACTTGCATTGTCTCCCCAGCGGAATTCCTGCTCTAATGCCAATTTCAGGTCTTTATTAAGCTGTAGCTCCTCCACATCGGTATTCCAAACCTGAAAATCATGATCGTCATAAGCATAAAGCCTGGCTGTCAAAAGTAAAAATATTCCCATGGTAATTATAACTGTTTTTTTCATCATCCCTCCTTTTAGAATACCGGTTATTTATGCTAAACATCTCGCCTCCTTTCTCTTGGTTCTCAAAACGAGTATAAGAGAAAGGGGTTAAATCCGCTTCAAAGGAATGTAAAATGTAGGTAAAATTGAGCACCTTAAGTTTTGGTCTGGCGAAATCCTGCCGAGCTTGACGAGGCAGGATTGATGTGGGCTTGAATTACTTTGGGATGGTAAACCAGAATTTGGAGCCGAGGCCTTCGGTGCTCTCAACTCCTACAACACCGGAGTGCAGTTCGATGATATGCTTGACAATGGAAAGCCCGAGGCCCGTGCCTCCGAGCTCGCGCGAGCGCGCTTTATCCACGCGGTAGAAACGCTCAAAAATTTGGGGGATATCTTTGGCGGGTATTCCTGATCCGGAATCTTCCACGACGATCTTTATCCCGGCCGTAAGCTGCTCGGAATAAATACGCGCAGAACCTTTTTCTTTGTTGTATTTAATAGCGTTATTGATAAGGTTGGCCAGGACCTGCTCGATCTTGCTCCTGTCGGCAACAATCTGGAACCCTTGCGGTATTTCATTCTTTATTTCTACGCCTTTCTTCTTTGCCTGGGACTTAAACCCAAGCATGACTTCATCAACGAGGATAGACAGTGGGAATTTATCCTTCTTAAGCAGGATCTCCTTTGATTCAATATGCGAAAGGTCAAGCAGGTCATTGATCAGGGTATTCAACCTCTCGGCGTGGCTATTGATTATCTTAAGAAAATTAACGCTGTTTTCCTTATCATCAAGCGCCCCTTCAAGCAGGGTCTCCACAAAACCTTTGATGGAGGTAAGCGGGGTTCTTAACTCATGCGAAACATTCGCCACAAAATCCCGGCGCATGGTTTCCAGGCGCCTTATTTCGGTAATATCGTGTATGACCAAAAGGCATCCGCTGACTGCTCCGGATTCAAAAATAGGCGAGGCATTTACCTGGAAAACCTTTTGCACCGGCCAGACCAGGTTAAGCTCCCGGGAGACAAACTCGCCCTTGTTTAAAACAAGGGCGATCACCTCGGCTATATCGTTATTGGGGAATACCTCCAGGAATATCCTGGATAAGGCGTTCTCCCGTGTAGTATTGAAGATCTTTTCGGCGGTGGGATTAAGGGAAAGGACCCGCGTATCTTTGTCTACCGCGATCACCCCTTCTATCATGCTGTCTAATATAGCGCGTGCGCGGTTATTCTCGTTTTCCAGGGTCTTGATGCGCTCTTTAAGCAGCTCCAGATGAGAGTTTAACTCGGCGATCTTTTTCTTCAGCCCGGAATTAAACAAATCTAATCCTCTCCTTCAAAACGATAACCGTAATTTTTCACTGTTATGATACGTTTGGATTCGCTTTTGAGCTTCTTACGCAGGGTGCGGATATGCACGTCAACCGTACGCGTCTGGATCTCCATGGCATGGTCAAATCCCCAGATCGTATCCAGTAAATAATCGCGCGATAAAACCCTCCCCTTTGCTTTCAGCAGGGTCTTCAAGAGTTCAAATTCTTTTGCCGTAAGCGTAACCGCCTTCCCTTTGACAGTTACGGATATCCTGGCAAAATCTATCCTTAAATCCCCGGACTGGAATATTTCCGGGAGCTTCTCCTTCTCGGTTGCCCGGCGCAATACCGCTTTTATCCGGGCGATCAGTTCGCGAGGGCTAAAAGGCTTAGTAATATAATCATCCGCGCCTAATTCAAGGCCTACCACTTTATCCGACTCCTGGCTTTTGGCAGTCAGCATAATTATAGGTATAGAGGTGGTTTTGGACTCCTTCTTTAAGGCCCTGCACACTTCAAGCCCGTCCATACCCGGAAGCATCAGATCCAATAAGATAATGTCCGGAAATTCACGTACTGCCAGGTCCAGGGCATCTTCACCGTCCCGGGCATCAATAACCTTAAAACCCTCCTTCTTAAGGTTATACTCCAGCATCTTGATAATATCCTTCTCATCCTCCACAATCAAAATTTTCTCTCTCATCTTAACCTAGGGACGGTTCTCCTTTGCCTTTACCCCGTTAGAAACAGGTTGCCGGAGGCAACCGTGAGGCGTCTCTTTTGTCTTGTTTCTAACGGGGTTTACACACGTTAACGCATACGCCGCAGATATACTGGTCAACCAGGCGCTGCTTTTGAAATTCCTTTAATTTCTCAAAACACTTAATGTGGTCAAATTCTGCGGAATCATGCTTAATCGCTCCCGCGGGACATATCTTAACACATAAAGAACAGCTTCCGCAATCTTCTTTTAGCGGCTTATCGGTTTTAAGGGGCATATTGGTCAGGACAGTTGCCAGCCGGAACTGGCTTCCCAACTTTTTGGTTACCAGAAGATTATTCCTGCCGATCCATCCTAACCCCGCTAAGGCTCCTAATCTTTTATGAGAAAGATGCGCGGTCTGCTTTTCCCAGTCTACAATCTGCGAGGCCGGGATCGCTAAAGCAGAATAACCTTTTTTCTGGATAAGATTGCACAGCTTTAAGGCTGCCTGATCCAGGAACATATTTACCGTGCGGTAATGGTGAAAATACAATTTGGTGGGCGCCTCCTCTATTTCGGAAAGAGCGGCACGCGAAAGCATGACCCCCAGGCAAACAGCCTTGTCCAGGTTTTGTAAGGTTTTTGGGGAAAGCTGGAATTCATTTTTTATCCCGCTTATATCGGCGACGCCGAAAAGGTCAATGCCCTGGGATTGACTGAATTTCTTCAGAGCTGAATAATTCTTATTCTTATCCATTGGCCTTTCTTAGATTGAGCACCCATAAAAATTTAGCGAAATACTTGCGCGGCAAAATTATATCTGCTCCTTAAAAGGCCTGGCTTTAAGCCGCGCAGTATAAACCATTAAGAGTGATATTGCCGCAGGGGTTACCCCCGAGATACGCGAGGCCTGGCCCAGGTTAAGCGGCTTAAATTGAACCAGCTTCTCCCTTATCTCCCGGGATATCCCGCCTAAACCTCTATAATCAAAATCAGGCGTAAGCCTTATCTTTTCCAAATGCTTAAAACTCTCCACATCCTTAAGCTGCCTCTTGATAAACCCTGAATATTTTACCTCTATTTCAATCTGCTGCCAAGCGGATTCAGGTATGTTCAGCTTTACCTTATGCATGTTTTTCAGATCCTTAATAGTTACCTGCGGCCGCTTTAATAAAACCTCCAAAGTTACCGACCTTTTTAAGGGAGCGGAATTAAGCCGGATCAATTTCTGATTAATCTCCTTTCCCGGATTAACGCGCGTTTTCTTCAGGAAAGCCAGCCCCTGCTTAATGCCTTTTTCCTTCTTCTGGACCCTGCGGTAATCTTCTAAGCTTAACAATCCTAAATTGAAACCCATTCTACTTAAACGTAAATCGGCGTTATCCTCGCGAATTATCAAACGGTATTCCACGCGTGATGTGAACATGCGGTAGGGTTCAAGGGTCCCCTTGGTGGTAAGATCATCAATCAATACGCCGATATAACTGCTTGACCGGTCTAAGATAAAGGGCTCTTTATTCTTTATGCGAAGTACAGCGTTAATCCCGGCGATCAAGCCCTGGGCTGCCGCTTCTTCATAACCCGTTGTGCCGTTGATCTGTCCGGCCAGATAAAGGTTCCTGATGAGTTTTGTTTCTAATGTGGGATAAAGCTGGGTGGGCTCAACTACAATATGTTCAATACCATAACCAAAACGGATCACCTTGGCTTTTTCCAGTCCCTCAATAGAATGCAGGATATCAAGCTGCACATCCTCGGGCAAACTGGTTGAAATGCCGTTAGGATAAATCTCGGGGACATCCAAGCCTTCAGGCTCCAGAAACACCTGGTGCCGCTCTTTATCCGCGAATTTAACGACCTTGTCTTCAATGGACGGGCAATACCTGACCCCAGCTGCCTTGATTATCCCGGTATAAAGCGGGGATCGCTTAAGGTTAGCGTGGATAATTTCGTGCGTTCTTTTGTTGGTATAAGTTATGTAGCAGGGTATTTGTTTTTGTTTTATGCCCCTTGATGAAAATGAGAATGGTTTAGGGGTTGCGTCGCCGTCCTGCCTTATCAGTCCGGAAAAATCTATCGTATTCTTATCTAGGCGGCAGCAGGTGCCGGTTTTAAAACGCAGGGTGCTAAAACCTAACTTTTTTAGATTATCCGCCAGCTTCACCGCAGCTTTCTCATTGATTCTGCCTGCGCTAAAATGTTTCAGGCCGATATGGATGAGGCCATCCAGGAAGGTCCCGGGGCAGATAACTACGCATTTAGCGCGGATATCCCCTTTATCCGTAACTACACCTAGAACCTTCCCCTCCTCAACTATCAGCTCCTTTACCTCTGCCTCTTTTATCGCAAGATTCTTTTGGCGTAAAAGGAGCTTATGCATATAATGGCTGTATTTGCGCATATCAATCTGCGCCCGCGTCGACTGTACTGCCGCGCCTTTAGAAGAGTTGAGGATGCGGAATTGTATTGCGCAAGAATCTGCAGCGCGCCCCATCTGGCCGCCTAAGGCGTCAACTTCTTTTACCAGCTGGCCCTTGCCCACCCCGCCGATAGCCGGGTTACAGCTCATCCTGCCGATAGAATCAATATCTAAGGTAAGTATCAGGGTTTTTGCACCCAGCCGAGCACTCGCCAAGGCCGCCTCAATGCCGGCGTGCCCTGCGCCGATCACGATCACATCATAATCCATAACAACAGCCTCAAAAAATAGAAAAAGGCAGAGACAGATTAATCTTTGCTCTACCTTCTCTACTATACCTATGAGTTATTATAATTTTTCCGTCAACACTTGGAGTAACCGCAGGCATGGCATTTGACGCAGCCTTCCTCATGGCGCAAAGCGCCGCCGCAATCCGGGCATACGCCGACGATATTCGCCTTGTCATCCAGGTCCGAAGCAAGCAGCTGGTCATCATGCGAATGTTTCATGGGGATAGTCACCGCTTCAGATGAAACAGGGACTGCCTGCACATTGACCAGGCGCCTCTCTACTACGCGAGCAATGGCATCAGCGCAGGAGAATATCCTTTGTCCCTTTTCCCATGAGGGAGAGGGGCAGCGGATATTACGCAGCTGCTCGATAATGGCCTTGACCTCAATGCCGGCGCGAAAAGCCAAAGAAACTAAACGGCCGGTTGCCTCCAGCTGGCTGGCCGCGCAACCGCCTGCCTTACCCATCTGGGTGAACAACTCAAATGGCTTGCCGTCTTCATCCACGTTAATGGTTACATAAAGATTGCCGCAACCCGTAGCTACCTTGGTCGTGGTCCCGATAATTACCTCGGGGCGCGGACGCGGGGCGATCTCTTTCTTGAACTCCTGAGCGACCTTAAGATCCTGCTTCTCTTTGGGCTTGCCGACATTCAATACCTGCTCTTCGCGGCTCTTATCCCGATAGATGGTTATGCCTTTACAGTGCAAATCAAATGCCAGGATATAGGCCTGGCGCACCTCATCAATAGTCGCCTCATGCGGGAAATTAACCGTCTTGCTTGTGGCGTTGTGCACGTATTTCTGAAAGGCTGCCTGCATGCGCACATGCCACTGAGGGGAAATATCATGCGAGGTAACAAAAATCCTGCGTACATCCTCGGGAATATCCTTGATATCTTTAATTGAGGCGCTCTCGGCGATCTTTTCCATAAGCTGGCGGCTGTAAAACCCTCTTTGCCGGGCAACCTGCTCGAACAACGGCTCAACCTCAACCAGCTTGTCATTATCCATGACATTGCGGTAATAGGATAAGGCAAACAACGGCTCGATCCCCGACGAACAGGGGCCGGCAAGAATGCTGATGGTCCCGGTAGGCGCGATCGTAGTCAGCGTTGCGTTGCGCATCCTGACTTGACCCTCTTTTTTATCATAAATACTGCCTTCAAAAGCCGGGAACACCCCTTTTTCTCTCCCCAGCTCCAGGGATTTCTCCTTTGAGGCCTCCAGGATAAACGACATCACCTTCTCTGCCAGGGCTACCGCCTCTTCGCTGTTATAAGGGATGTTCAGGCGGATCAATAAACTTGCCCAGCCCATTACCCCGAGGCCTATCTTACGGGTGGCCTTGGTGGCTTTTTCTATCTCCGGCAGGGGGAATTTATTTACGTCAATTAAATTATCCAGGAAATGCACGGCCCTGCGGGTTACCTCCTTGAGCCTCTCCCAATCTATCTCGCAGCGGCTTCCAGCCTTCCTGTGGCTTTGGCTATCGGAAGCCAAACCATGGTTATCCAACCTACACATCTGATCCAGGTTTATTGAGCCCAGGTCGCAAGACTCATAAGGCAAAATTGGTTGCTCTCCACATGGGTTGGTGCTTTCAATCTTTCCTAACCTGGGAGTGGGATTATATTGATTTATCTTGTCGATAAAAATTATTCCGGGTTCCCCGTTCTTATGCGCCTGTTTTACGATCAGCTCAAAAACCTCTCTGGCATTGATCCGTTGCACGGGTTTGTGCGTATGCGGGTCAATCAGTTCATAATCTTCGCCCCGGCTCAAGCAGCGCATAAAGTCGTCGGTGACGGCAACGGAAATATTAAAATTGGTGATATGGTTGTTATTCTCCTTGCAGGTAATAAACTCCATGATGTCCGGATGGTCCACGCGCAGGATCCCCATATTCGCTCCGCGCCGGGTGCCTCCCTGCTTGACCGCCTCGGTTGCCGCGTCATAAACGCGCATGAATGAAATCGGGCCGCTGGCCACCCCGCCGGTAGTTTTGACTACGGCGTTCTTGGGGCGCAGGCGCGAAAAATTAAAACCTGTCCCGCCCCCGGATTTATGTATTAGGCTAGTAACCTTTAAGGTCTCAAAGATTGACTCCATTGAATCTTCAATGGGAAGGGTAAAGCAGGCGGAGAGCTGGCCCAGCTCTTTTCCGGCGTTCATCAGGCAGGGTGAGTTCGGCAAGAACTCTAAATTAGTCATAATCTCAAGAAATGATTCCTGGAGTTTTTTCACATCCTGCTCTGACCTGCCGTATTGCTTATCCGCAGCCGCTATCGCGCCGGATACGCGGATGAACATCTCTTCCGGGGTCTCAATAAGCTTGCCCTCCTGGTCCTTGCGCAGGTATCTGCGCTCTAAGACCTTAACGGCATTAGTAGATAACTTCAATTCCATATTTCACCTCAAATTTGCTTCGCAAATTTGATCCTGAAGCCGTAAGGCTAAAAGGATCTATTCTAGATAATTATAATATATTTTCCTGTAGGACAAGTAACTATAACAAAAGGGTTCAAGGTTGTCAACCCCGTTACAAATTTTATATACGCAAGATATTCTACCATAATTTGTAACGGGGTCAATAAAAAATTACAAGATCTGGGGTAAATTGGTCTTGTAATATACAATGGATTGTAGTACTGAGCCTCCGGCAAATAATTGATACATTGGAAGCCCGGATTTCGGCCGTATGCAAGGCGCGACGACGAAGGCGTACCCACTGTGGTACGCCGAGGAGAAGCAACGCCGCAGACGGCTAAAAGGCGGGCTTCCCCTCCATATATGTTGACGGGCTCAGCTGTTTTGGGCTGCGACTGCGTTACTCGTCCTTGGCGTAGCGCAAGACTACGCCTGCGTCCTCGTTCCTTGTCTCGCTCCAAAACAGCTTGAGCCAATGTGTCAATTATTTGCCGGAGGCTCAGTAGAGCTTATTCGCCGGCGAAAGGCCTGCAGGACTCCCGGATCACTAACTCTGCCGGGAGTAATATCTTTTTTGGCGCGCTCTTCTTAAGAGCGATCAGGCGGTTCAGCTCCTTGACGCTTTCTTCAGCCATGCGGATCAACGGCTGGCGCACGGTCGTAAGCGCCACCGGGCCATAAAGGCCCGAAGGATTGTCATCAAAACCCACTATTGATAGGTCGCGCGGGATATCCTTGCCCATTTCGCGGGCAACCGCCATTACCTCAAGGGCCATGGAGTCGGAAGCGACAAATACCGCACTTGCCGGGTCAGTCGCCTTGATCAGGCTCTCGGCCGCGGTGCGGGCCTGGCCGCGGGAATAATCAGTGTAAAAAATATAGTCCTCTCTTACCTTAATATTGTTCTTCTCCAGCGCGTGCTTATAACCCTCCAGGCGTTTTGCCGCTGCCTGGGTCATCACGTCGCCGGTAATGTGGGCTATTTTTTTATGCCCCAATTGGATTAAATAATTTACCGCATTTTCCGCGCCCCCTGCGTTATCTATGGCTATGCAGGAAACATCCAGGTCATCCATATAAAAGTTAGCGACCACGCAGGGTATGCCTTTGGCAAGCGAATCCTCCAGCTGGGCACGGTTTCCGATAATATCCGAGAAGATAATCCCTCCTACTCCGCGTAAAGATAACGGGGTGCGGCTGTCGGTCAGATGCAAAAGCAGGTCCAGCTTTAAGGCCTCGCACATGGTACCTACGCCGCGGATAAGCTCCAGGGCGTAGAATGAATAGAAGACCCCTTCATAGCGGGGGATGACCAGGGCCACCACATTGCTCTTGCCGGTTGCCAGGCGCTGGGCGAAAATAGAGGGCTGGAATTTAAGCTCTTTGACCGCGCTCATTACCTTGGCGCGGTTGGCCTCCTTGACGGTTTTGGCCTTATTGATCACCCGCGAAACAGTGGTTATGGATACGCCGGAGGCGCGGGCAACATCCTCAATAGAGATATTCCTGGAGGTGGGTTTTTTGGTGCGTGTCATTATTATGAAGATAACTTATTTACTTATTTAATATTATCGCCGATCTTAAAGGGCGTGTTCATTCTCTTTATATCGCAGGCGGAGATATTATCTCTTACCTGGATCACTTCAATAGAGCCTATCTGCTTACCCTCCCGGTAAACGGAGAACCTATCCCCGGCTTTAGTCCCGGAGGAACTGCCCATATCCATGACCACAAAATTATTATCCAGGTTCACTGCCAGGATCTTTCCGGGGAAGGCATCTTCTTCTGCCCCTGTTTTCCCGGCAGGAGAGCCCGAACGCACTACTATCGCCGGCAACTCTACCGACTCCTTAAACTTTTTTTCCACGGCAGACACAGGTTTGCCGCTTCTTATGGCGTCTAAGTCATCCTTAAGGGAATTGATCTGGGCGATCCTGTCTGCCAGCATCGTATCCATTTCACTTAAACGCCTTTCTACGCTGGATTTTCCCTCCTGAAGCTCCTCGACCTTTTTATCCAAATCCGCCTTGTGGTTATTTAAGCTCTTTAATTGCAGGCTGAGCACCTTGTTCTCGGCCTTGATCTTCTTAAGGGTCTCCTGGATCGCTGCCTTATCATTCCTCTCCCGCACTACCTCTTGAGAGATACTGTCTAAAAGTTTCTGGTTATATTCAAGCTGCCTTGAGAGGTCCTGCTTTTCATTGCGCAGGCTGGTAAGGTCTATTTGCAGGGCGTTCTTTTCTCTCTGCAATGAATCATTGCTTATCTGCAGATTCTTTAATTCCGCGCGCATGTTGGATACCTGTATCTCCAGGCTGGTTTTTGCCTTAAGGATCTGGCCCCAGTAAGCGTCTGTGCTCTGCGGGGCTGCTTCCTGCTGGCCGGCCTCCTCCTTACGCTCCTTCAATTTCTCAACCAGCTCATCCCTGGTGCGGCTGGCCAGGTCAAGCTTCCTCTGCAACTCATTGATCTCCTGGGTGGCCTTATCCTTATCATCCCTGAGGGTGGTGATCTTTACCTGGCTGGCCTTTAATTCATTTTCCATCCTGTCAACCTTGCTGATGAGGGTGGCGTTCTCGCTCTTTAAGTCATTACGTTCCCGCGTAAGCATCTGCTGGGAGCTGGTTGCCTGCATGAAAAGAAAAAGGCACACTACGGAAAAACCTATCAGGCCGATGATGATTAATTTCGTCTTCTGGTCCATAATCCCCCCTGTTATGGCTTTGCTTATAATTGGGCGAATACCCTCTCTAAAACAAAACTTGCCGCACCCATGGCTACGGCATTCTCCCTTAACTGGGAATAAGCGATCTTTAAATCCGCGGCCGCTTCATGAAAAGACCAATCCATTACCGTAGACCTTACCTTGTTTAAAAAAGCTTCGCCTGCCTCCTCAAAGCCTCCGCCGATAACCACCACCTGCGGGTTAAGCAGGTTCACCAGGAAACTGATCTTGATCCCCAGTCTTTTAGCTGCCCTATCCAAAACCGAAGAAGCGATTTCATTTTTCAGGCGAGCTGCGATAAATACGCTTTTCAAATCCAGGCTCTCCAGGCTGCAGGAGGCAACGCGGAAAAATTCTTCCCTCTTTTCTTTTTCCTTAAGTAATATCCCTTTCACTTCATCAACGATGCCCAGGTCCACCTCCCAGCGCTTGATAAAACATGGGTTGCCGCTATCACAGCTGAAAAGATCCTGCTCTTTATAATTATACACGGATACCTCTCCGGCATAACCCTGTGACCCGCGGTAAACATCACCGTTGATCATGATGCCGCATCCTACTCCGGAGAACATATAAAGAACGTTTTTATAGCCCTGCTCTAAACCCAGCCAGTATTCCCCGGAGCAGGCGCTTGTGGCATCATTCTCGATCAGGGTCGGCAGGTTAAACTCTTTCTCCATTAAATCTTTTAGGGGGATATCTACTGAAGCGTAAGTATAATAATGGTCCATCTTCTGCGGCCAGTGGACCGAGCCGTTCTTATTATTGATCAAGCCGGCGATACCCACGCCGATGCCTTTTATATTCTCCGCGTAAGCCTTGGAGCGCCTAAGTATTTCACGCACGATCTCTAATAGGCATTCGGAAACCTCCCTTACCGAGGCCTGGGGACGGGCGATCTGGGTCTTGGTGATAATGTTGCCCTTTAGGTCCACCAGCAGCCCGACCATATTCATCAGGTTAAGCCCCACCCCGATAGCAAATCCCGCACCCGGATTCAGGTCCAGAAGGACCGGCCGCCTGCCGCCTTCGGATACGTCAAGCTCCTTTTCATAAACCAGGTTGCGTTTGACAAAATCATCAATATAGCTGGAGATGGTCACTACATTTATCCCCATCTCATGAGAGATATCCGGGCGGCTTATCGGCCCGCGCCTTCTAAGAATATCAAGTATTTCTATATTGCGCTTTTCTTTTTCGCTGAATACTTCTTTCTGCAAATCTAATACATGCATAAAAATTAAATTGCCTCTTTGGCCTGATAAATTAAGATAAAATATTATCTTATTTATACTACTAAAGAAAGCTTAAGTCAAGTATTTTTAAGAGGTAAGAGAAAATGGGGTCAGAATTATTTTTTCTCCACCGGTCAAAGGAAAGAATAATTCTGACCCCATTTTTGAAGCAAAATTATTTTTCGCCCTTCGGCCTGCCGATTGGCCGTATGATAATTTCTTGATGTGTAAGTTGTTCTATTTGTGCCTTAAAAGATATACTGCCTGCTATACCATTTTTGTTGATCATTTCTCTAAGCAATTCCAAGGTGGACTCTGGCATTAAGCTCTGGAAGAATTGGCGGTATTTAACCTGGCGCTCCGCTGAATTACAGCCCAGGCTATCATACCACGGGTCTATATCCACAATAGGATTTTTTTCGCCAAAGGCCCGAACGCGGTAGCTTGACCAACGGTATAGCTCCGGAGAACTCACTAGGCCTGCCCTTACGGGATTCATTTCAACATAACGAAGACAACTTAAGAAATATAATTCTCTATCAATTAGCGAAGACTTGAAACGGCCTTCCCAAAGAGTACCTGAACGCTTATACTTTGTATTGATATAACGCACATATTTAGCGCCTAACAGTTTTATTAATAAACTGACATTATTGACTTCTTTGGTAGGTTCAATGAGCAGGTGAAAATGGTTAGTCATTAGGCAGTAGCTATGGATGAAACAGGGGTGCTTGATTTTTGCTTCCTGGAGAACCTCTAAAAAGAAAAGGTAGTCCCCGCCTGTTAAGAAGATAGGAATTTTATTATTGCCTCGCTGAACAATATGGCAAGGTACATTAGCTATAAATAAACGGGGTCTTCTGGCCATAAAAAATCTCCCTCCTTACTACAACAGACGCATAAGGAGGAAGAATCTAACTAAAAAATAATCCTGACCCCATTTTCGTTTGCTTAACTACTGGGAGCAGACATATGCGCTGCCCATAGTGGCGCTCTCGTAGATGTTGTAGTCAGGGTTGCAGCTGCCTCCGGGCGGGACCAAATAGAAGTAGCCGTTGCTGAGGTTGTGGCAGGCGCCCCAGGAACCAAGGGCAAGTTTCTGTGTATAACCTGAAGGACAATATCCTTGAGTGCCGCCAGCGTTAGCGCATACTGGGGTGCCCCAAGGACTATGAAAGCAATAATATGTGAAAGATATACCACCAGACGACGACTGCCAACTCGCCAAACCACTTGCGTCAGATGTCAATACTTTGTTAGCTCCCGGAGAACCGCCGGTTATTTTTACTTGACCTGCAACCTCAAGTTTTGCCCCCGGACTCGTCGTCCCGATGCCGACGTTGCCGCCATTAACAATAGTTAGATATCCTGTGGTATTCTTAGCAATGGTGAATGCCCCTGCGTTAGCCCCGCCAGAAGTAAGTAACTCGAAATTATCAGCAGAACCAGTTCCATCATGTGCCAAAACAAGGCTGGAAGAATGATTTGTTCCTCCATCACCTATTTGTAAAGTTACGGTTCTGCTATTTGGAGAACTCGGCGTCGTCGTCCCGAT
>Ga0315282_10000860_pt1 | contig 59487 bp, 45 predicted proteins | sample YL17G07_20_MG_FD_203693 | JGI IMG/M metagenome (GOLD analysis project Ga0315282, IMG submission 203693) | Sediment microbial communities from Yellowstone Lake, YNP, Wyoming, USA - YL17G07_20 | ecosystem: Environmental > Aquatic > Freshwater > Lake > Sediment | place: USA: Wyoming | collected...
CGTTCTGAGGAGGCTTCTTGAGGGCGCAGAGGCGAGGGAAGTCGTCTTTCTCAACAGGCGGCTCCGCATCAGGGTCGTACAGCGGCTTGATTATGTGGATATCAATCACGACTTCTTCCTGCATGCCTTCGCCGGGAGGCAGGGGGATGCCGATGTCCGTGTCAGGCGGGATGATGTAAAGGTCGGCGGAATCGGGTAGGGCGGCGTAAGGGGTGGCGGACTTTGCATCCGGCCCCTGGGCGGAGAGCGCGCGAACGTTACTGAGCGCAACGGCCGCAACCACCGCAGCAGCGCAGAGAGAGACAGAGAGAGAGAGAGACGACACCCCAAGCGCGCAACCCACGGCAATTCCGACGAGCTTCCATGGCCCACCTCCTGTCTCAAGACTTACAACCCCAGCCTTTGACAGACTCACCACAGACAACTCGGCCTGCTTGATGGCTGCCGCTTTGGCTCTAACCTCCTATCTCGGCCTTCCCCGACGACCGGATACTCCGGCCGCCGTTGGCCCTTGCTACGGGAAATCCCGCCCCCTCCGCGGCATTTCCCTATTTGTGACACAAAGTGTACCTCACAACACGCGTCTTGTCTATGCGAATTTTTCGCATTTTTGCTTCCAACATTCTCATGCCGAATGGAACGGCACTTGCGAAGCCAGGCTTGCAGCCCTCCCTGGGGGCCGGCTTGCAGAAACCCGGCGGGAAAATCGCGTCCTCACCGCATAACAGCCCTGCTGCTAACGGCTTACGACGGCTCGTGAAAATGGCCTGCCAGGCCGAGAGCCCCGACGGCAATCCGGAACAACGCCGCGATTCGGAAGGGGGAGGCCCGCCGTAGCGGGCTCCTGATCTAAGGGTAGCGCGCGGCCCGCGTTTCGGGCCGCCAGGCAAGTCCGACCCAACTCACAGTAGCTCGCCCCAGGCCGCCTGCGCTGCAGGCCGCACTCCCGAAGCAGAATTCAGCGTGCTGCGGACTCGCCGCTGTCCCCCGCCCCCACCGGATGCACGAAAGAGGCCACCCCTGCAACTGAAACGGTCCGACGAGGTATCCATGGATGGCCCCAGACCGCACCGGGCCGTTCGCCTATGCCTTCCCGGACATAGAGCCCAACACCAGCGCCGCCAGGCCCACGAGGTAGAACTGCCCGTCCACCATCGCCTCAGCTAATTCGCCCGTCGGACCCCTGCCCCGCCACCATAGGAGGCCGAACGAGCCCACCGCATAAGGCACCCCGAGCAATAGGGCTGCCCAGCCGGGACCGGCCCAGCCCTGGAGATGCCCGGCCAGCACCAGGACGGCCGCCAGCACCCCGACCACGACGAAGAACACGCGCTTGGCCGCCAGGGCGCCCACCACCCCAGCCAGCGTCTCCCGCCCGACGATTTGGTCCGCCTCTACGTCCCTCAAGTCCAGCGCGACAGTGCGCGCGAAGGCCATCAGGAATGCGACAGTAAACGCCACAAACCCGTCTCGCAAGGCGTGCGGCCCCGGCCCCGCTGCTAATGCCGGCACGGCCGAGGCAAGCACACCCCAGGCCAACCCGACGAACACCTCCTTTGATGCGGGCAGATGCTCCAGGCTGCGAAACCCCGTCTTCCGGCTGAGCGCCGGCGGAAGCCTGAACCGGTACATCAGGCCGCCTGCCGAGCCTACCACCACGAGCAGGAAAGCCCACCACCCGAGGAAAGATGCCAGAATGGGAGCAACGAGGGCAGAGGTCACGCCCAGCAACAGAAGCCCCCTTTCGTTCACCATGAAGAAGTCGGCCCGATCCGGGTCGCTCAGATACAGGGCCTCCCGCCGCCCGTACTGGTTCAAGAGCTGCTGGCTGAGAACGAAGAAGAAAGTCACCGCCATGCAGACCCCAAGCAGCGCCGGAGGCCCCTGCAGGAGCCGCGAGCAGGCAAACGTCAGCGCGGCCGCCCCGCCGGCCGCATATATGTTGGCGTTCACCAGCCCCCGCACCGCCATCCGGCCCAAATACGGACCCAGCCCGGCCCGTCGGCGGTCCTCATCCTCCAGCCTCCGCACCACTTTTCTTATCATCCAGTTGGGCGTGGAAGCACCTGCCGTCAGCCCGACTGTCTCATACCCCAGGATCCTGTCAACGTCCAACTCCCGGTCGGTCTCCACATGATAGGTGGGCGTGCCGACGGCGGAACTGATCTCCGCCAGACGCCGCGTGTTCGCACTGTCCAGACCTCCCACCACGATCATAGCGTCAACCTTCGGCGCCAGCTCCCGCACCTCTGCCTGGCGGCGTTCGGTAGATCGGCAGATCGTCTCAAAGGCCAGGCACTCGCCGAAGCGCTCTCTGACCTTCGCGACCGTCCGCCGGAACACCTGTTCATCCTGCGTGGTCTGGGCGACCACGACGACCCTGCTGGCCGGGGGCAAATCGCGGACTTCGTCCGGCCCGGATACCACGTAGCCCGCCCCGTCGGCGTGGCTCAGCACACCGTTCACCTCGGCGTGGCCCGCATCGCCTACAACTACGCATGCATAGCCACGGCGGGCGTAATCGGCGACGATCTCCTGCACCCGCCGCACGTGCGGACACGTGGCGTCGAGCAGCGCCTCGCTGCGCCGGCGCAACGCCTCCTGCTCATCTCTGGGCAGTCCGTGCGCTCTGATGACGCATGTGCCCCCCTCGGTGGCATCGCCGTCCTCGGCCGATATGATCCCCCGGCTCTCCAACACCTGGAGCACCTGGCGGTTATGGATGAGCGGGCCGCAAGTCCTGATCGGAGTCGGACAGTCAGGCTCATCGGCAGCGCGGAGCGTCATCTTGACCGCCCGGCGCACGCCCATGCAGAACCCGGCCGTCTCTGCCAGCACAATCTCGAACCTTTTGCGCGCCATTGCGTCCCCATTTCCCTTTGCAGCCCGGAGGGGTTATCATGAACAATTATAGTTGTGGCTGTGTCTCACCGTCAAAGCGACCGGCGAACGAGACGGACTTCCGGACGCCCTGGCAAACGCGCCAGGCGCATGCCCCCTACTCACGACATGCATCCCTACGCCGCCGACAATACCGGCATGGCAACCAAAGCCGCCCGCGCCGTCGGCGGTTGGGCCGTCGTCTGCGCCGTGCTCCTGTTAGGCGCCATGGCTGCCTCTGCGTGCGCGGGCGCTCAGGCGGGCTCAAAGCTCCCTAAAATAGTGCCTGAAGTACCCGGGGCCGGCGAGCGGTCCGCCCCCAAGCCCGATGCTAAAGCGACCGCGGCGGCTCCACTCGATCCGGTCGTCCCTCTGCCTGAGGCCATCGCCGAGGTCGCCACAACTCTCGCAGCGCTCGGCGGTCAGAACGTCGTATGCGCAACGGAAACTTCGCAGCAGGCGTCACTCCTCGACGGTTATGTCGCGCATATGCTCGCAGCACAACTCGAAAGCCGCGGCATCGTTGTCCACCGGCTTGATGACTTCCTTTCTGGTCCCGATACTGAAACGGCGGAGGCGCTCCCCAGGCCGGTCCTTCAGGAACTCAGCGCAGGCGGAGCCGGCCTCTTCGTTCGTGCCGCCCCGGTTATCGAGGCCGGGCAGCGCTACCTTCTGAGCGCCATTTACGACGCCGGTACGGGCCGCCGGAAAGCAGCAATCTCCAAAGCGTTCTACCTGCCGCAGCAGTTGGAGAGTCTGGCGTCCGCCGAACGAACCCGGCCCGACGGGACCGATGCGAACTGGCTCGAACTGTTCGACACGATGTTTCCACGTGGCAAGGCAGCCGGGGCTCGGGATTCCCTCGCATTGGCGGAGGCCGAGTACTTGTTCGGTGCCGGCCTCTGGCAGAGCGCGGCAAAGCCGTTCCTTGAGGCCGCCGCAGGCCAGCCGAACCGCTGCCTTGTGCGCGCTGTCTTCGCTCTCCAGTTCGCAGGCGATGCGCGCCAGGCAAGCACCCTCCTCGCCACAGCCGCCAAAAGGTATCCGGACAGCGGCCCCATCTGGGCACTGCGCGGCTGGCTGAGCCTTCGACAGAAGCGCTCTGACCATGCCGTCCTTTGGCTCGAACAAGCGCGCCTGAGCGACCTGAGCAGGGAGGGGCTCTATCGCTATGCCAACGGCCTGCTCGCCCTTGAGCTGAAACATGACGATCAGGCCGGGGAAGAGTTCGCCCGTGCCGCGGACCTCCTTCCCGACGCCCTTTTCCCTCAACTTCAGCTCGCCCGGTTCTACCGCGACCACGGCGAACTGGCCAGGGCCGTCAACTACTACCGCCGCGCAACTCGCACGCCGAATCCCACACCCGACGCCTGGGCGGAGCTGGCCGTGGCCCTGGAGGCCTCGGGCAACCCGGATGAAGCCATCACGGCGCTTCGTCAGGCGTTTCGCCTCCAGGCTGACAGCCTGCTGGTCAGCAAGCACCTGGCTGCCCTCCTCAAGAAAAAGGGGCGCTACGACGAAGCGCTTGATATCCTGCGCCGGGCTGCCGAGGCGAACCCGCGCAAGCCCGCCCTGCTCGCCGCCTACGGGGACCAGGCAGCCGAGATGTGGCAACTGGACGTGGCCCAGCGTGCCTACGAGGAGTCCGTCCGAGCTGACGGCGATTTCCCTTACGGCAAAGTGCGTCTGGCTGCCCTGGCAACGGCGCGCGCTCAGTACGGGCAGGCCCGCACGATGATCACCAACCTGCTCGCCGCAAAGCCCTCTTACTGCCCTGCCCGCATCGAGCTCGGCCGGCTCCTTGCGCAGCTCGGCCTCTTCCGGGAAGCGATCGCTGTCTTGAAAGACGCCACCAGCAACCTGGACTATGAGGTTGATGCCCGCCTGGTGCTGGTGGAGCTTTACCTGGACGCCAACCTGCCGGAGGAGGCCGTAGCTTGCGCTCAGATCGCGGCCTCAGCCCGCCCCGACGGGCAGAGCTACGCCGCCCTGGCAGACGCCTTCCTGGCGGCCGGTGATAAGGCTAACGCGGAAGTCGCAGCGGCCTCGGCCGTCGAGAAGGAGCCGCTGTCGGCCTCCCCTCACATTTCAGCCGCCCGCGTCCTGCAAGCCATGCAGAAACCTGAGGATGCCCTCAAAGAGGCCAACCGCGCCCTGGAGCTGAACCCATACTCCGTGGACGCCCTGGAACTGGCTGGTTGGCTCTGTCAGGCGTCGGGCGACTCTCGGAAGTGCGCAGAGTTTTGGCAGAGGGCCCTGACCCTCGATCCGTGCCGCGCCGAGTTGCACCGCCGGCTCGCCGACGTGCTCGGGCCAAAGCTCGGTGACTGGAGCGGCGCGAACGTCCACCTGACGCAGTACACCACGCTGGAGAAAGCGCGCGCCGAGGCTGCTCGGTGAGCCCGCCGGGCTGAGCCGCGCGCTCGTTGAGGGCCTTGGCGACCCGGCTCGGTTGCCGCGCGATCGCGTCTTCGGGCCGGGCATCTGCAAACTGAGTACTCTACTACACGGAGGAGTGATGGAGCCAATCGAGGATGGCGGCATCCTGTCCGCCCTGGGGTTTCGCGTCGGCTCGGCGCGTTGCGGCATCAAGACCGCCGAGGGCGAGCCGGATGTCGCCCTCATAGTCGCTGACGGCCCGGCCGCCGGCGCGGGCGTCTTCACGACCAACCGGTTCGCAGCCGCCCCTGTCCTCTGGTCCCGGCAGCGGCTGCCAGCGGCGGACGTGCGCGCCATCGTCGCCAACAGCGGCAACGCCAATGCGTGCACTGGAGAGCGCGGCGCGCAGGACGTCCGGGCGAGCGCGCGCTCGGTGGCAGCCCTCATCGGCTGCGCGCCCGAGCAGGTCTGCGTATGCTCGACGGGCATCATCGGCCACCCGCTCCCCATGGAGAAGCTTCAGGAAGGCATACGGCGGGCCTGCGCGGGCCTCTCGCGCGAGCCCGAAGCGGGCCGCGCCGCCGAGCGCGCGATCATGACGACCGATAAGCGCCCAAAGGCCTACGCGGTGCGCTCGGCCATAGCGGGCGCGCCCTTCTACGTGGGCGGCATGGCCAAGGGCTCGGGCATGATCGCCCCCCATCTCGCCACGATGCTCGCCTTCGTCACCACCGATGCTTCCGTGCCTCCCGACGTGCTCCAGCGCTCCCTCCGAGAGGCGGCCAAAGTCTCGTTCAACCAGGTTACGGTGGACGGCGACACGAGCACAAACGATACGCTCATCGCCCTGGCGAGCGGGCGCTCGGGCGCGGTCGTGAAGCCTGACGGCGCGGGCGTTGCCGAGTTCCAGGAGGTGCTGCAAATCGTCCTGCAAGAGCTTGCCCTGCAAATCGTTAGGGACGGAGAAGGGGCGACGAAGACGGCTGAGGTGCGCGTAACGGGCGCGGCGAGCCCGGCCGATGCGGAGAGGGTCGCCCGCGCGGTCGCGGAGTCACAGCTTGTCAAGTGCGCCCTCTGTGGCGCCGATCCGAACTGGGGCCGGATCGTTTGCGCCGTCGGCTATTCCGGCGCGCGCGTCGAACCCGAGCGCACCACGGTCCACATGGGCACCGTCCCGGTCTTTGAGAACGGCATGCCCACCGGCCGAGATGCGGCCGCGCAGATGCAGGGGGACAACGTGCTGGTGAGCATTGCGCTCGGCCTCGGCACGGGCTCCGCAACGGTGTGGACGTGCGACCTCAGTGAGGAGTACATTCGCATAAACGCCCGCTATCACACGTGAGCGTGCAACGATTCGGCGCGCCAACAGGCGGCCCGAGCACGAGCGGGAGCACGGGATAGGTTCGAGAGATTCGCTACAGGCGAATGCTGGCCGAACGTCCGAGCACGAGCAAGAGAGGAAAAAGGCAAGGTCAGTACCAGCCGAGTTCGTAAGCGGTCTCATACATAGCGACGATGTTCTCGGGTGGGCTGACTACCTGAATATTGTGGCACGGCGCCAGGATGTAGCCGCCCCCTGCCCCCAAGACCCGTATGTTCTCCTCGACCTCGCGCCTCACGTCCTCCACGGAGCCGAAGGCGAGCGTGTGCTGGTTGTCCACGCCCCCGTGCAAGGCTATTTGAGCCCCGAAGCGGCGCTTGATGACCTCCCGGTCCATGCCTTTGCAGCGCCACTGAATCGGGTTGAGGATGTCTATCCCGGCCTGGATCATGTCGGGAACGATGTCGAGCACGGCGCCGTCACTGTGGAAGAAGACGTGAACGCCGGCCTCGTGAGCGAGGTCCATCATGCGCTTCATGCGCGGCAGGATGAACTCATGGATGTGCGCGCGGGACATAAGGAGCCCTTCCTGGGCGCCCAGGTCTTCCGCGACGTAGCTGAAAGTCACCTTGCCGGGGATCTGCTCGTAGATGCGGGCCGTCCTCTCATAGCAGGCGTCGAAGAGCTTGTCGAGGCAGTAATGGACGATTTGCGGGTTCAGGACGAGGTCCATGAATGCCTGCTCCTGGCCTCTAAGGCTCTTGTAAGTGAGGAAGGGCTCCGAGCCGCCGCCCGCGATGGGCAGATGGTCCTTGCCTTCGACCTGGGCGGGGATGACGGAGTAGTCGTACCAGTCGGGGGACGGCCAGGTGTAGTCCGCCTCGATCTCTTCGACTGAGTTGTACCGGGCAAGGGGGTTGTAGACGCATTCGGAGTAGGCGCCACCGCCGTAGTCCACTGTCCGGTATCGGCAGCCGTAGGCGTCCTGGCCCTGGGGGAAGGACGGGCCGATGTAGCGCGGGCCGACAGAGGCCGGGCGGTCAACGTGGAGGCGCTCGAGGAGCTGGGCCTCGGTCGCGCAGCCGAGATGCTTCATTAGCTTCGAAGTCGCCTCGTGCGTGGCCCAGTAGTCCATGGGGAGGCGGTCGGGGAGTTCGTGGTGAAGGACGGCGAGCCAGCGTTCCCTGGGCGTCATGGTTTCAGCAGGCATGCAGGTCCTCACTGCAGCAGGCGTGGTGTTGAGATTGTGCGAACCCGAGTTGGCGAAGTATACAGCGGGTCCGATGGCGGGTCAAAGGGCCGGCATGCGCTGGAGCATCCCGGGTTTCATACAACTCTTGGCCTGCGACTGCACACCGTCAAAGGCGATTGGGATCGGTTTGCCGCCCCCTGGTTTCCGCGGGGGCGCACCCACTCTGTCCCTATAGTCGGCAGCCGCGCGTCGCCCTGCCGTCGCGAGACTAGCGCAGACACCGCGAACAGCTGACCTTAGCCTCCGCAGCGCGAGCGACTACTTCTTCCAGGTCAGCTTCAGGTTCAAGTCAGGAGCCATGGCTTCGTAGCGAGAGCGGACTTGATCCGGAGTCATATTGGGTAGACGCGAAGCGTAGGTAACTCGGTCCTCCGTTACGCGCTCTAGGGGGTCCAACCATGGATCAGCAGCGTCTAAATCGCGGGAGAGAAGCTGTTGCTCGCAGACCTCTTTCCACCGGGCGTAGGCGCGAACGGCGGTCTGTCGATGTTCAGGGTTGCCCGAGGCGAGTAACAGTTTTAGCGCCGCCGTTCCCTTCGGCTCACCCATGGTGTGGAGAGCCGCTGCTGTGGCCGCTCGGTCTTCTGCGTCTGGGTTGTCCAGGTTGTCCAGCAGCCGCCGGACAGCCTTTTTGCCCGCCAACGTCACCAGCGCTTCGATGGCGGCCGTGCGGACTTCGGCCTGGGAGTCGTCCAGCTTGGCCAGCAGCGACGGGACAACCTGTTTGTCGCCCAACGTCACCAGTGCCTCGATGACAGCCGCGCGGACAGCAGCCTCGGGGTCCTCCAGTTTGGTCAACAGCGGCGCGACGGCTCTCTTGTCGCACAACCGCGCCAGCGCTTCCGTTGCCGCCCTGCGGACTCTGGGCTCGGGATCGTCCAGCCTGGCCAGCAGTGGCGTGACTGCCTTTTTTTCCCCCAGCTGCCCGAGGGCTCGGATGATGGCCCGGCGGACTTCGGTGTCGGGGTGGTCCAACTTGGCCAGCAGCATGGGGAGAGCCAGTTTGCCGCCCAGTTTCACCGACGCTTCGATTGCGCCTCTGCCGACGTGGGCGTCGGGGTCGTCCAGCCTAGCAAGGAGCGGCGCGACAGCCTTTCTGTCGCCCAATGTCACGAGGGCTTCGATAACGGCTATGCGGACGGCGGCGTCGGGGTCCTCCAGCCGGCGCACGAGAGGTGACAGTGCTCGCGCGTCTCTGGTGAACCCAAGAACGACTGCTAACCAGCGCCGGGTTGAATGCTCAGCTGCGTCCGCAGCGTCTAAGGCCTGGCCAATCCGCGTTACTTCGATTCCGCTCGCTACCCAAAATGATTTGCGTTCTGGTGTCCGCAACGAGCCCTTGCTCAACCATCCCAGCGCCCATGCAGCGGCGCTAATTGCAGGAATGTCTGGGAGCGCGAGCAGGCCCAACAGACTGGCTGGCAGACTCTCGACGACCTCAACATTGCCCTCATACGCTGCCTCCATGACGCTTAGCGCGGCAGACATCACCTCAACTCGGTCGCCTGATTCAAGGCGGCGCACGAGTCCGGTGAAGAATGTTTTGGAATCGGCGCCGGATCTTTTCCAGGAAGCCACCTCAGCCATTCCCCAGAGACCGCCGACGTTCCATCGGGCATCCTCAGGACGGTGGCAGTACTCGTGAATCAGTGATTCCTTAAGCCGGGGCGACCAGAGGCTATTCCCAACCTCGAGCGCAGATCGGTCGAACGATGTCTCAACAATGCCTTTGCCGTCGTTTTTGCCAACCGCCATAGCGAAGGTGGAGAGCACGCGGTTTGCATTCTCTTCGCTGACATTTGGCTCGTCAGCCAAGCAAAGGGCGGCTAACGCAACGCGTGGACGAGCGGTGATCGCTGAATCCTCGCCGGCCATGGGGTTCAGAATGGCCAGAAGCACATCGTCCACATCGTCGTCTTTGCAGTCCGCTACCAGAAGCCTCAATGCCTCACGCCAAGACTCGGGAACATCCGCTGCGTCTTCGAATCGCAGAGCGCTGCGACGGCTTTTGGCTTTCTGTAGCGCGCCGGCCAAGCAGGCGACCTGCTCGGCCAGCGACTTGGCCTTGTCTCGTCCAGGATAGCGGCCGTCGAGAAGCGCGCGGGCCGCGAGATACTCTTGGAACGTCAGGTGGCGGAATTCCCAAACTGGTCTTTCCTTAGGCCTGTCCTTCTGCCAAATACCACCTGACTTGATGAGAATACTGGACCTGGCTTCCAACAGCGCGAGGAAGGCCTGAGGCTCGCGGCGGCGAATGGCGCGAACGTTCGGATACTCGATGCGGAGTTTGTCCAGCAGCTCGAGAACCTCGTCGTCCGTCAGTCGCTGGACACCGCGCCGGCACATTTCATATGCGATGTATTGGAGTTGGGGGATCGCCTCGTCTTCTTCAATGGTCTGGTAGAGCCTGGGATTCCAGTTAAGCAGCACGGAAACGGCTTCAGCGTAGAGCTTTGTGCGTTTGTTGGGTAGTTTACCGACTTTCCGTTTCACCAGAGCCAGTGTGGTCAGCAGCATCGGATTGCCGGTCAGCCGTTCGATGCGATCGGTGGAGTGCAAGGCGTCGAGTAGTTCGTGGGCGCGCCTAGCTTTTTCCGCGGCAGATTGGTGTTGTTCGGTGACTTCCACCCAGCGCCGGGCGAAAAGATCCTTATCCTCTCGGTTGAGTTCGGCGATCTGACCATGCTCGAAACCGAAGCCCATGCGGTAAGGCATGTCGCGGTAGCCGACGATGCGAGACGTGACGACCATAGGCGCATCCGGGTAGCGCGCGGCGGTGCGCTCCAATTCCTGGCAGAACATCATGCGCACCCGTGGATTCGTAATCTCGTCCAAACCATCAACGAGTAGCAGTGCTTGGCCCTTGGCAATGCGATCGAGAATAACGGCGCGCATGACCTCTGCGTCTTTCGGGAAGAGTTCCGTCTTGTGGAGGTGCTGAGTCAGGAAGTCAGCAAAGCAACGGCAGAGGTCCGCCTCGCCCAAGTCGCGGCACCTTATGAGCACAGGAATCCAAGACTGGTTAGGCAGGGCTTGGGTGTCGGGCATCTGGCTGAACGCAGCGTCGGCTTTGTGCCGCAGGAGATAGGCGGTGGCCATCCAGCGGAGCATGGTGGTCTTGCCCCCGCCAGGGTCGCCGAGAACGACCAATCGGCGAGAGGCACCCAAGCGTTCCCCGACAGGGCAGCGCAGTTTTGCGCGGTCTGGCCGGTCGGTTTCATCAGCGATGATGTGGCCTGCCTCACGGTAACGGCGGCTTTCGCGTTGGTCTTCCATCCTAGCGAGTGCGGCATCGTCCGCTTCACCACGTTTGGTCGGCTCGACCTCAATTCGCAGAGGCATGTACAGCTGACGCAGGAGGAGCTTTTGGGTGGCCATGTGGATGTCACCCTCAGGCAGGTTGCTCAGGTCAATGATGTCCCAGGCGGCGAGTTCCTTCTCGCAATAACGGTCGAGGGCGCCTTTTTGCCTCTCGGCGGAATAGACGCCCGCAGCTTCCTCGGCACGTCGGCGCAGCATAGCCACCTGTTCGCGCAGATAATCGAGGCTCAGTTGGTGCCGCCAGTGAGCAACAATAGGATTAGCGAAAACAGCTTTGTCCAAGGCGTCGAAGTAGCCGGTTGTCAGGAAGGCGCGCTGCTCTGGACTCGCTCCGGCGTCGGACAGGGCACGTTCCATCGTCCGCAGCAGGCGCTCTTTGGCTGCGGTGCCCTCGACTATGCCGCCTGCCATGAGCCATTCCGCCAGGTCCGTTTGGAAGCAGTCGTCCGAAAGAAGCCGCCAAAGCGGTTCTTCTTGCGGCGTCACCCCCAGTCGCGCCTTGCTGCGGGCGAGTTCGATACACGCGGCGCGGAGTTCCTCACGAATCGGACGGGCCGCGGCGAGCGCTTTCTGCAAGGCTTCCTCTTGCTCAAGCGCCTCCTTAAGTTTCCGCTCTCGGGCGGCGGCGATGGCAGAGGACCGCTCGTTGGAAGCAAGGTTGATAAGGTAGGCGAGCAAGGGGGCCAGCAGAAACTCACCGATGCCATCCATGGGAATCTCCGGTCTTAGGTCAGTTTAGCGACAACGATTCGGCGTGGACACCATATCCAGTCCTCCAGGCAACGTGCCATAATAGTAGTCGCCCCCAACGCTACAGTCAAGCCATATGTATGGCTGCCAACTCGCCTCGCTTCGAGTAACAGGCAACGGAGGGGAGGCCCGCCGACGCCCTCCCAACTTCTTTTCCACGGATGAGTATCTGATGCAGGTGACGCGCCAGGCGTGAGGAAAAGGGCGATAGCGGAGAAACATCGGGCGTAGGTCAGGTCCGAACCCCCCAGGCCCTCACCGGTGCGTATGTACGCGCATCCGAGTCATCCGCGTCCAAACTCGTCCTTGTGGCAGGAGCACGATCGGTGGAAGTCGTGCAGAGCCGCGGCACGCTCAAGCTGCCTCGGCCATCCTCCGTCGCTGAAGCTTCGGAGTGGCTAGGCGGATGGGCCCGCCAGAAGTACGGCGGGTGAACGTGGCACCCCCGATGACTGCGCGACGGCGGACGCGACGGCAACTGGAAGTGATCCACAGCCGAGGGCGGCGGCGGAGCCGCAGAGGAGTCGAGCAGGAGAGAGGAGAGAGGAGAGCAGGGAGGCGAACAGCAAGGCAAAAGCAGAAGGAAGAAGGCAGAAGTATGAAGGGGGCGATCCTCCTTCGCTCTCTGAAACGCCCCTGCGGCTGCCGGGCATCCGCCTGAGGCGTGCCGTGCCCCAAGATTGGGCCCGCCAGAAGTACGGCGGGGAAAGGTAGCACCCGGTATTCGGCTGGTCGCCGGCTTTGGCAAAGGCTGGGCCGGAACTTGGCCCGCCATCCGCCTGCCACGACGGAGGCCACACCAGCCGCGGGGCTGTCGCGCAGGATCCCCAGGCGATCCTCCCACGCAGCGAGAACTCCGCCGCTTCCCCCAGGAGCGGCGGGGTTCCTTTCTTCGCTGTCCGCAGGCCTCGCCGAGCCCCTCCCCCGTCGTTTCGCCCGGAGTCTCCACAGACTGTAGTCCCTCGCTGACAACTCCTGTCAGCTCCTGGTAATACGAAGGCATGGAACGAACTGCGCACTGCCAGCCTGGGGGGTCATAAGGCCAAAGGCGTGGCAACCATAGACGGAGAGCCCTACAGCTCTATGGCGACTGGCTGACGAGGTCCGGCAGAGGGCAAGAGCCCGAAAGACCATGCGAGCGGTACGTGACCTTCCACCTGGCAACCAAGGCGCCCTCTTGCCTGCATGGCCGTGACACCGTCGGGGAATTCTCCCAACTTTTGATGTATGACACCGCAAGAAAAAAAAGCTTGCAATTCAGAGCGGGATGGTGTCTAATCGGTCAGGAAATCAACCCGTGTCGAATGCCGTTGTTCAGCCTGGCCGGAGCCAGCCTTATTCTAATCCGACGGCTGATTGGGAGGAGGCGGCATTGACCGCAAGATGGTTGAGGGTCGGCGGGATAGTTGCCGTCGCACTCTGGGGGGTAGTTTTGCAGACGCGCGCCGGGGGCGAGCAGGCTGTAAGCGCGCCGAGCACCGGCCTCGCGTACAGCCGCATCTGCCTGGAGCATCGTTCCGGAGGGACCTGCCCTGAGTGCCCAGACCGGCTGGAGGGGATCCTTAAAAGGATGGAGACCGCCGGCCTCCTGGCGCAATTGCCCAATCTCTCGCCCAGACCGGACGCCGCGGAGTGGCTGACGGCTGTGCACAGCGCGGAGTACGTCAAGCGCGTAAGCTCGACGGGGCACGCCCGCGCGCAGCACCTGGACTGCGGGGACGTGGCGATGTGCCCGGCTTCCTACAAGGCGGCCGTCGGGGCAGTCGGCGCCGTGCTCTCGGCCGTGGACGCCGTCGCGGATGGGAAGGTGAAGAACGCCTTCTGCGCCGTCCGTCCTCCCGGGCACCACGCCGGCAGGGACAGCGCCAGGGGCTTCTGCATGTTCAACAATGTGGCCATCGCTGCCCGCTACGCGCAAAAAGCGCACGGCATGGCCCGAATCCTCATCGTGGACTGGGACGTCCACCACGGGAACGGCACGCAAGAAGCTTTCTACAAGGACCCAACGGTCCTCTACCTGAGCGTGCACCGCGACGGCATCTATCCGGGCACGGGCAGCCGGGCGGAGCGTGGCGAGGGCCCCGGCCTCGGCTACACGATCAACATCCCGATGCCGGCCGGGTCAGGCGACGCGGATTACCTCAAGGCGCTCCGGGAGGAACTGCTGCCCGCGGCCGAGTCCTTCCGTCCAGACCTGGTCCTGATCTCAGCGGGCTTCGACGCCTGTCAGGCAGACCCGCTCGGCGGGATGAAGGTCACGACGGAGGGCTTCGCGCAGATGACGCGGCTGGTCAAATCCGTGGCCGAGGCGCACTGCCGGGGCCGCCTCGTCTCCGTCCTTGAAGGGGGCTATAACGTGAAGGCACTGGCGGACTGCGTCGAGGCGCACGTGCGCGTGTTGATGGAGCCGGGGGAGCCGTCGCAGGAAGGAATCGTCCAGGCCACGCCTCAGACAGCCACGCCATGATCGGCGCCGTGCTTTGTGATGCGCGCATTCCGATGCCCGTCTCGCAGCGCACGAGGGTTGTTCGGAGCGTCGGACTGACGGATAGGAGCCTCCGGGATCCTCATCCAGGCCAGCTCCCTCCGGCTTTCGGTTTTCGCCTCGTCCATCTCGACGCCCGAGGCCGTTTTCGAGGGCAGTGGATCCGCCTCAGGAGCTGGCCCCCCGCCATGTAACCTGTGTGCGCCTCTGTGGCGAGTACAATAGCCCTCCAAAGCCCTCCCGCAAAGGCAGTGGCTCCGCACAGTGCGCCCAGACGCCACCTGGTCGCCTGAGTTCTGTAGCCATATCCCCTCTCTGCTCCATGTGTCTACAGTCGCCAGGAGCGGGATGAGGAACGTCCTCTGGCCAGGGCGGCCTGTCCCCGGCCGCAGTCAGGTAATCTCTGATTGACATGCCCCATTGGATCATGTCAAATAGGTATGGGGGGCGCATGCGAACGGCTCCAAACGTTGTTGGGTTACACAGCCAAGGTGCCCTAATGCGCTTGTCAGGGCGGCCCAACTCGATAGAAAACGGGCGAGGAGGAATGAAGGGTAAGCATCGGAGCAGGTCGCGGGGATAGCATGGGCAGGACCGCCGGATGATCTCAAGTTTCTGTTGAGGCGAGAAGTGCCTTCGCACCGGCATGGGCATCTCCCTGGGTCGGCGAGCATACTAACCGCCGACCCGAAATGTCCCTTTCCGTCTGAAACAGAACAACAAGCGTTTCGGCAGCTTCCCTGATCACTGTCTTCCCACTCCCACGCATTTGCTGGCTTCGTCAAGCGACGCAACGAAACATGCAATGGCATGAAATATGCGATGCCGCTCCTTGGGCGGGTCGTATCACAAGTGGCCATGAACTCTGTAGTTGGAACGGAATGCTCTCACGGGAGTTGACGGTCAACACTGGAGGCGGAAGGAGCATATGGCCCTGCTGGCGCCCACGATCCTGGTCGCAGCGGGGGCAGTCTTGGCCTCGACTATGCTCTTGACGAAGCTGCGCATGCCCCTTGTTCGCTCGCAGAAAGCGGTTGTCGTGCAGGCGTCGGACTGGAGCCAGCACTGGGTTGGGCCTGCAACTGCTGGAACGTTGTGCAAAGATGGTTTTGATGGAGGCGCTGAATAAATGAGCGCACGACTCCTCCTTTTCGGCCCACTCATAGTTGCCGTACTCGGCCTTGGTTTAGTTTTCTCTTATGCAGGCCAACCAAGCCCATCCAACACACCAGGGATGTTTCAGAGATCGGAAGCCAATTGGCAAAAGGCCAAAGATGAACTTGATACAGAGGTCTGGCTGAAGGACGTAAAGGTCCTCGGCGAGCAGGACAAATACATCGGAGCACACGTGGAGTGGCAAGGGGCAGTTTCCGACGTCGCTATCACTTATAGTTTTGACCCCAGTGTTGACGCCGGTAAATGGAAAGAGAACACCGTGGTTATTGATGTGGGCACATTACCTGACATTGGCACCAAGGTACGGGCAGTGAAGGAACACGTATCGGACGAAGAGGCTGAACTTCTCTCAGTTGGGCAACGAGTCAAGATCTCCGGAGTGATCGTCGAAAGAGAAGACCTTCCCGTGTGGGGCACCACCAATATGTACTTCGCCAAAACCGCGACTATATCTCCGGAATAACGATTCGGGGGATTTCTCCGCGAAGAACTGCCGACAAGATTGACGCTTCTGGCTTGACCACGGCAGATGCCTTCGGAGCAAGGGTACGAGCCCGGAAGCGAAGTACCGGGCGGCCCTGACGCCCGCACGCGCGCCGGTGAGCGCGGATACCTGGCCACGCCGGTCGGCAACTGAATGCCCCCCCTGCCCCCGATCGATCTGGAGGCTCAAAGAGGGCTGAGTAACCAAAGGCTGCAGCGAAGACGCAGAGGAGGTGAATGGCAGGCGAGGGCGGGTGACGGCTTGAACCGACAGGGGCACGCAACCTGCCGCGCGCGTCCCGTGACGGCAAGAAGGAGGTGGCCCGCGGACGGCAGGCTTTCAGCCACCTACCCGCCGGCCGCATCTCAAGCAGGGGCACAGCTCGCGCTCCGGCCTGTCATTGCCGAAGCGCGTCAAGAGACCAAAAAAACGCGCTGGGCTCTGAGACCGGACTGGTGAGCGCAATCTCAAGGCCCGTGGCTCAGGAGCACACGCAGCCGGTCTCAGGGCGACAGCACGAACACTTGCCTCGTTTCAAGGCAAGCACGCCAGGAGTCCGTCAACTACTTGGCAGGGGCCGCTTCGAGGATCTTGAACTCTTTGACAGTGATCCAAGAGTCATGGTCCTTATGCACGACGGTCCCCTTGATTTCAGCCTTCTTGCCGTTGGCGTCCTTGGCAAGCTTCTTGCCCTGTTCGTCGTTCGTGACGCTGTAGGTAACCACAACAGGCACAGCGCCGGGCCCTTTCTCCGAGACTTCGACCATAGCGACAGGGCCCTTCTCAACGGGCTGGCCGATGGCCTTGACAGCGCCCGTGATTGTCATCTCCATTGTCGCCTCAGCGGCGAGGGCCGCGCCAACGTAGCCCACCAGCACTGCAACCACACATCCCGCCAGTATTGAGCGAAGAGACATCTTTACGCCTCCTGAAAGAGTTCCGTTCGAGTGATAACATGCATCCTGAAAGGCAAAACCGTGCTCAGTCTACCTCCTCAGTCCCACCTCCCTTCGTTGAGACGGCGGGGCAGCCTACTGGGCGCCCGCGTCCCCCACGCCGGCAAAGAATGAAATCGAGAAAGAAACGGCTCCAACAAGGCGGATCAACTCAGAGATCCGATAGGGAGATCTCCCCCAAAGGCGCCTGCCCTCATTACGCCTGAGCGCTAATCTATAGCACCGCCGATTGCCTTTGTCAAGCCCATATCGCACCTGCGCGTGACCGATTCTCGGCCGCAAAGGCGCGCACTGAAGAGACTTGCCAATGGCGTGGCCGCTAGATGCGGCAGAGGGGCGGGCATTGGCTGCAAGGGGCTGCGAGTCGGGTGAGGCCGCTGACGACGGAGTTGCCCCGCCGCAGCCCCTTCCCTCGGATGGAAGCGCGTCCGCACTTGCGCGCGCTACGCATCAAGGCTATAATCAATGGCTTAAGTGATGGACGGCGCCGGAGGTACGGCGGCGAGACGCGACGTTAGCTGATGATGGAAACTTACTAAACATGGACAATGAGCGGAAGGTGGCGGTGGTGGGGACGTACCGCACGCACGGCGCGGATACGGGGTCGCCTGAGGTGCAGATTGCCCTGATGACAGAGCGCATCAACGAGTTGACCGAGCATCTGCGCCAGCACAAGAAGGACCACGCGTCGCGGCGGGGGCTTTTGAAACTGGTCGGGAAGAGGTCGGCCCTGCTGAAGTATCTGACGCGGGAAGACCCGGCCAGGTATCGCAAGATGGTTGAGGCGTTGAAGCTGCGGAAGTGAGGATAAACGGTTCAGGGACTCCCCCCTTGCAGCCCAGTGAGCCTGGCAGCGCGTTCACTCAGGCATCACGTTGGGCCATGCCAGTTTGCCCCGCAACGTCGTCCCGTAGCCCACGCCACGGGCCTGTGTGCGCCCGGGCCGGTCAGCACCGCTGATCGCGGGCTGTCGCCGATGGCGACAGCTGGTCGAGGTCGGTCAAGGAAACCGCCCTCGACGGAATGAGGCGAGCAGTGGCCGCCGTCAGAGCCGAAGGCGGGCGACCTGGCGAGTGCCGGAGGGCGGCGGCCGAGTGCGCATCGGATGCGAGCAATTGCGGATGGCCGCGAGTCATGACGGATTGGGTTGGTTGATCTGAGGCAAAGGAAGAGGCGAAGTGAAAACGAGAGTTGAGAAGAAGATTGCGGACAGGATATTGAGCCTGGAGACGGGAGAAGTCGGGAAGCAAGCGCACGGGGCGGTTGTGGCGCAGTACGGCGAGACGATGGTGATGGCCACTGCGGTTGCCGTGCCGGACGCGCGGGACATGCCATTCTTCCCTATGAGCGTCGAGTATCGCGAGATGCAGTATGCTGCGGGGCAGTTCCCCGGGGGCATCATCAAGCGCGAGGGGCGGCCGACGACGAAGGAGATCCTTACGTGCCGGCTCATAGACCGGCCCATACGCCCCCTGTTCCCCAAGGGCTACCACGAGGACGTCCAGATCATCGTCTGGGTCCTCAGCGCTGACGGGGAGAATGATCCGGACATATTGGCTCTGAACGCCGCCTCGGCGGCGCTTTCGTTGAGCGACATACCGTTCCAAGGGCCGATCGGCGCGTGCCGGGTGGGATTGGTTAGCGATGAGTTCGTCATCAACCCCACCTATTCGCAGCTGCTCACGAGCGAGATGGACATGACGGTCAGCAGCACCTCTGACGCCATGGTCATGATCGAGGGCTCGGCCGACATGATCCCGGAGGATGACGTGCTGACGGCGATCCAGTGCGCGCACGACACCAGCATCGAGGTCGTGGGGCTGATAAACGAGTTGGTAAAGCAAGCCGGCAAGCCAAAGCGGGCGTGGAAGCCGGTGCTGCACCCCGAGGCGGCCCTCGAACTGGTGGCCCCACGCTATCAGGAGCGGATGGCAGAGGCGCTGCGGCTACCAGAGAAGGCGGCGCGAACGGCGGCCATGAGGGCGCTCGCTGAGGAAGCGGTCGCCGAGATCTGCAGGCCCGAGGATCCGAAGGCCCCGCGACAAGCGGAAGTGGCCCTTGCGTTCGAAGAGCTGGAAAGCCGCGCCATGCGCCAGACAATCATGAAGGAACGGCGCCGCGTAGACGGACGCGCCCTCGACGAGATCAGGGACATCTCGTGCCGGGTGGGCTGGCTGGCACGGGCGCACGGGTCGGCCCTCTTCACCAGGGGCGAGACGCAGGCGCTCGTCGTGGCAACGCTCGGGACCGTGCAGGATGAACAGCGCATCCTCGATCCGCTGGTGGAGGAACCGGCGAAGAAATTCATGTTCCACTACAACTTCCCCCCGTTCAGCGTGGGGGAGGTGCGGCCGATTCGTGGGCCGGGCCGGCGCGACATAGGCCACGGAGAGCTGGCGGAGCGGTCACTGAAAGCAGTCTTGCCGGAAGCTGAGAAGTTCCCATACACAATCCGGATCGTCTCCGACATCTTAGAGTCGAACGGCTCCTCCTCGATGGCAAGCGTCTGCGGGGGCACGCTGTGCTTGATGGATGCGGGCGTGCCAATCAAGTATCCCGTTGCCGGAGTGGCTATGGGCCTGATCAAGGAAGGAGACCAGTCCCACATCCTGACGGACATCGCCGGCGCCGAGGACCAGCATGGCGACATGGACCTGAAAGTGGCCGGCACCCAGCACGGCGTGACGGCCGTGCAGATGGACTTGAAGGTCAAGGGCATTGGGCTGGACCTTCTGCGGAGAGCGTTAAGCCAGGCCCGGGAGGCCCGGATGGAGATACTGCGGGCGATGCTGCGGACGCTTCCCCAGCCGCGCGAGGCCATCTCGCCCTATGCGCCGGTCCTCATTCAGGTGAAGATAAGCCCCGACAGCATCGGAAAACTCATAGGCCCTGGCGGCAAGACCATCAAGGGCCTGGAGGAGAAGTACGAATGCACGATTGAGGTGGTGGACGACGGCACCGTGACCGTCTCGAGCAAGCAAGGCGGGCGGGCCGCTGAGGCGGCCAAGTACATCGGCCACCTTGGTAGGGCGGTCGAGGTCGGGGCAATTTACGATGGCGTGGTGACGGAGCTGAAGGACTTCGGGGCCATCGTGGAACTGTTCCCCGGCGCGGACGGGCTCTGCCACATCAGCCAGCTCGACGAGGGGTTCGTCAAGAACGTGTCCGACATCTGCAAGGTCGGCGACACGATCAAGGTGAAGGTGATGAGCGTCGAGGACGACCGGGTGAGGCTCAGCCGCAAGGCTGCCCTCAAGGAGCTGAAGGGCGGATGACCGGAGGCGGATGAGGACTATCGGGCGCCGGAAGGGCATCCCGGTTCGGGGCATAGACGGCCTCCGCAGTGGGGCCTGGCCGAATCCAAGGCAGGTCAGCAGACAATCCTCCCGGTCCACCTCCTGCCGCGCAACGCGCAAGGTGCCGTCAAGATGGAGGGTCACGCCAACGTGCTCGTCGCCACGGCCGACGGGGAGCTTGCCGAGACCATCCGCCACGTCCTGGATGACGCAGGCCATGCCTGCACGGCAATCACCGACGCAGCCGTTGCGCTGGACGAGGCGCGCTCAGGCCGCTACGACGTGGTTGTGGCCGGGCTGGAGGGCAGCACAGAGAACGGCCTGGCGATCCTGCGCGCTGCGCGCGGTACCGACTCCAATTCCCAGGTCATCGTAGTTACGCCGGACAGCCGCGCCGAGGAAGCAGTGACCGCGATGCGGGAGGGGGCTCTCTACTACCTGCAGACCCCGGTGAACCCGGTCGAACTGGCCGCGTTTGTGGACCGGGCAGCGGAGCGGGCGGCCCTTGAACGGGACCGTGCCGCCATGCAGGACGAGCTGGAGCGGCGCTACGAGTTTGAGAACATCATTGGGAACAGCAAGCCGATGCGGAAGCTGTTCCGCAAGATGGCGCAGATCGCGCGCACGAACGCGACCGTCCTGATTCAGGGCGAGACCGGCACCGGCAAGGAACTGGTGGCCCGGGCCATCCATTACGGCAGCGATCGCAAGCACAGCCGCTTCGTACCGCTCAACTGCGCGGGCCTGGTCGAAACCATCCTGGAGAGCGAACTGTTCGGCCACGAGAGGGGCTCGTTCACAGGGGCGGTGAGTTCGCGGGTGGGGCTTTTCGAGTATGCCAACCAGGGGACGCTGTTCCTGGACGAGATCGGGGACATGCCCATCGCCAGCCAGACGAAGGTGCTCCGGGCGCTGGAGTACGGGGAGATCGTGCGCGTGGGCAGCAACGAGCCGGTCCACGTGGACGTGCGCCTGATCGCGGCCACCAACCAGAACCTGCACGAGAAGATAAAGGACGGGACGTTCAGGCGCGACCTTTTCTACCGGCTGAACGTCGTTACGCTGGCGCTGCCTCCGCTGCGGGAAAGACAAGGCGATATCCCCCTGCTGGCAGACCGCTTCGTGCGCGAGTTCTCGGAACTGCACGGCAAGCCGGTTCACAGCATGAGCCCGGGCGTGCGCAAGCTGCTGCTCCGTTACCAGTGGCCGGGGAACGTGCGCGAACTGCGCAATTGCATCGAGCACATGCTGGTAGCAACGGCGGACGACATCCTCGGGGAGGACGACCTGCCGGACTACATGCTGGCCGAGACAGAGGGAGCGGAAGAACTGTCGGCCTCAGCCTACATGGCGGGGCAGCCGCTCGATGAAGTCGAGAAGCTGCACATCGCCCGCACGCTGGAACTCGTAGACGGGAACCGTGAGAAGGCGGCCGAACTGCTTGGGATCGGCGAGCGCACGCTGTACCGGAAGATTGAAAAATATGGTTTGCGCTGAGCCGATGAGAGGGGCTGCCTGAGTGTCACGCGGGGCGCTGCGACGTTCCGGGGCGGATGAAAAAAATGCGGACAATTTGCAGAAACGTGGAAAAAAATCAACATTTAGTTGCATTCGGGAAGCACGCCGTGTTAGAATATGCGACAGTGGGGATAGACGAAAGCCGCAAGTCAGATTGGCTTTACTCGTTGCAGGCAATCAGGTTAGAACATAACGCGGTGAGAATGGGGAGGGACGGGGCAGTTTCTGCTGAGAACGGCATACTCTTTGCTCATTCTCAAAACAGCTGCCTGTCCCTAAAATCACGACGCTCCCACCTGAAAAGACAAGCGTCGTGAGCTGTCGGGCGAGCGCCCCCCTCCCCGACAGCAGCCCCTCTTGCGGGTGGGCGAACCCCAGCCCACCCGCAATATTTTGTACGGCCAGCGCGTCGCCCGCTCGCCCATAGCTCCGGCCTCGTGCTACGACAGCCGCACGCCTTCGGCCGTGAGAACCCAACCGTCTTCCTCGGTCAACCGGCTACGCCTGCGCGAGATTGCCGACGGGCGCAATGGGCGAACGCCGTAGCGGCTGCCCTGGCGGTGAAAGTTGCGCACATAGCAGGTTTTTGCTATAGTCTCGGCGCGGCGTTCAAGCGACCGCCAAGACCTGTTGAGACAAAGGAAGCAGAGATGCGCGACGGGCAATACCTGTTCACTTCGGAGTCCGTTTCCATCGGCCATCCCGACAAGATCGCAGATCAGATCAGCGACGCTATTCTTGACGCGCTCATAAGCAAGGACAAGCAGAGCCGCGTGGCATGCGAGGTACTGGTGACGACCGGCATTGCCCTGATCGCCGGGGAAATCACGACGGGGGCGATGATTGACTACGCAGATATTGCCCGCGAGACCATTCGGGACATCGGCTACACGCTGCCGGAGTACGGCTTCTGTGCCGACGGATGTTCGGTGTTCGTTGCGCTTCACAGGCAGTCGCCCGACATCGCGCGCGGCGTGGATGCTGACCCGGGGAGGCAGAAGGAGCAAGGCGCGGGCGACCAGGGAATGATGGTCGGCTTCGCCTGCAACGAGACGCCGGAGCTGATGCCGCTTCCCATCATGCTTGCCCATAAGATCATGCGGCGCGCCCGGCAGGCAAGGGAGGAGAGCATCGTCTCCTTCCTTCGGCCTGACGGCAAGACCCAGGTGACCGTGCGCTACGACGGCCTCAAACCTGTGGCTCTGGACACTGTGGTCCTGAGCCTGCAGCACGATCCGGACATAACCTATGACGAGCTGAGGGAGGCCCTGATTGAGGAGGTCATCAAGCCCTGCCTTCCGGAAGGATTGGCGAAGGACAAGGTGACGTACCACATTAATCCGACGGGGAGGTTCGTCATCGGCGGGCCGCACGGAGACTGCGGGCTGACGGGGCGGAAGCTCATTGTGGATACGTACGGCGGACGGGCGCGGCACGGCGGCGGCTCATTCAGCGGGAAAGACCCCAGCAAGGTAGACCGCAGCGCAACGTACGCGGCCCGCTACGCGGCCAAGAATGTAGTTGCGGCCGGGCTGGCGGACATATGCGAAGTGCAGATCGCCTACGCGATAGGCGTGGCCCGGCCTGTCTCGATCCACGTGAACACCGAAGGCACGGCGCGAGTGCCCGAGGAGCGCATCACGGCGTTGATCGCCGAATGCTTCGACCTGAGGCCCCGGGCAATTATCGAGGGCCTCAACCTGCTGCGGCCTATATACAAGAAGACGGCCACCTTCGGGCACTTCGGCCGCACCGAGGCCGAATTCACATGGGAGAGAACCGACAAAGCCGACCAGTTGCGCGCGAAAGCCGGCCTCTGAAAGAGCTGTCGAAGAAACAGCACGCCACAGAGGCGGCCACACTATGGGGCTGAATGCCATTCATGCGGGGAGACGAGATGGATCACGACATTAGTGATGCGTCGCTTGCGACAAACGGCGTCCGCCGTATCGAATGGGCGGACCATTCCATGACCGTGCTGAAAGAGGTGCGGAAACGATTCCAGAAGGAGAGGCCGCTTGCGGGAGTGCGCATTTCGGCCTGCCTCCACATCACGGCCGAGACAGCGAACCTGGCGCGGACCCTGCGCGCAGGCGGCGCGGACGTCGTGCTCTGCGCCTCGAACCCGCTGAGCACGCAAGATGACGTGGCAGCGGCCCTCGTGGGGAATTACGAGACGCCCGTCTTCGCGCGCCGCGGAGAGGATGACCGAGTCTACTACGAGCACATCACCAAGGCGCTTGCCCACGAGCCGAACGTGACGTTGGACGACGGCGCAGACCTGGTTACGACGATCCTGACGAAGCGGACCGACCTGGCGCCGCGGATTATTGCCAGCATGGAAGAAACCACAACCGGCGTGAATCGCTTGCGGGCAATGGCTCAGGACGGCGTGCTGCGCTTCCCGGTCTTCGCGGTGAACGATGCCATGACGAAGCATCTCTTCGACAACCGCTACGGGACGGGCCAGAGCACCGTGGACGGCATCCTGCGCGCGACCGGCGTGCTGTTAGCAGGCATGACCGTAGTCGTAGCCGGCTACGGCATGTGCGGGCGCGGCGTGTCAACGCGAATGCGGGGCATGGGCGCCCACGTCATCGTCACCGAAGTGAACCCGCTCAGGGCCCTTGAGGCGGCTATGGATGGCTTTGAAGTCATGTCCATGGATGAAGCCGCTGCCCGCGGCGACCTGTTCGTGACCGTCACCGGCAACGCCGACGTCCTCCGAAAGGAGCACTTCCTGAAGATGCGGGACGGCGCCTTGTTGGCCAATGCAGGCCATTTCAACGTGGAGGTGAACATTGGCGAGCTGGCGGACCTGGCAGAGGAAATCGTGAGGCAGGTGAGGCCGAACGTGGACGAGTTCCGCCTGGAGACGGGCAGGCGGCTTTACCTGTTAGGAGAGGGCCGCCTGATCAACCTGGCCGCAGCGGAAGGGCATCCGGCCGGCGTGATGGACATGAGCTTCGCCGTCCAGGCATTGACCACGGAGCATGCGGTGCGGAACCGCGGCAAGCTGCCCCCTGCGGTCCACCCGGTGCCGCCGGAGATAGACGAATGGGTGGCAAAGCTGAAGCTTCAGACGATGGGAATCTCCGTTGACACGTTGACCGAGCGTCAACGCAGCTACATGTCCGGCTGGCAAGAAGGAACGTAATCCCGCCGGGGGCTCCCCCGGGCGAAAAGCAACGAGGGAGGCCGTTCTTCAAGCAGATCGCCAAACTCGAACGGCCTCCCTCGCTGTGGGAGGAAACTCGCGATTTCTATGCCATTGCGGGAACCGGCTCCCGACCCTCCTTCATGGTCACTATGAGCGCACGGCGCAGCTCCCTATAGGCTATCTCCAACTCGGGGTTGTCTGTCGAACACTGCCAGCGGCCCAACGCCTCGTTGACCTGCCGCGCCAGTTCATGGGCCGCATGGCGGATGCGGTTGTCGCTCAGGTATGACTCCCGCCGCGCCACTTCAGTGGCCTCCCCGTTAGCCAACCCGACCGCACAGCGGTACACCGCCAGCGGCGCGTATTTCAGTTGTCCCTTGCTCTGGAAGTACCGCCTCACCGATCCGGTCTTGATCCCGGTGTTTGCCGAGATTTGCCGATAAATCTTCTCCTTGGTGGCGAACCGGCGTTCGAGGGCCGTCAGCAATGAGTGCATCTGATCCACTGACACCCCTCGGTGGTCCTGCGGGATGCTCGGCTCTTGCCCCTCCTCGACTTCACCGATCCACTTTTCCAGGCAGTACTTGATCTCCGCCTGGATGCGCTTTGCTTTCTTGCGACCACTCAAAGCCTTGTGGACGCAATCGTACTTCAGGCTGGTCGCATCGGCGATGGCCTTGTGCATCGCGCTGTGGCTGCGAAACTGGAGTTTCTCGCGGACCCTATCAAGCCAAAGGTCGGGATCCTCCTCCCCGACCATGTCTCGCAGACTTATCAAGCCCCCTTTGAACTCTTCGTCCACTTCGCGCAGTATCTGCTTCAGGCATGCCGGCACTTGACGCTCTTCGCAGGCAGGGTCGAAGAGCTGCCCGATCTCCGCCTCCGACATGGCATACCCGCGCTTTTCCAACTCCCCCTGCACGAACGGGACAAGCTTCACGAGGGCGAGGCGGCCATTGTCGCCGCGTTCCGAGAGCACCCGGCGGAACTCCGCCATGCTCATCGAGCGGGGCTGCAGGAATTTCCTGTGACCATTGAGAAGGACGGCGTCGCCGACCTGCTCGCGCTCTTCTTCCGACCGCGCCTTCAGCGCAACGGCGAGTTCGGCCGGGCCAGCCTGCGCCGTGTCCGCCGCAACGGCACCAATCTCGTCCAAGAGCACTCGCACCAAGTCCTGCATCCGCTCGGCCGCCTGGGCAGAGATCTGCTGCCCCTTGCGGCGCCCGTCCCCTGCCTGAGAAATAACGCCCTGCACCTGCTCCTTCTCGTCGGCAGTCTCTGCGAGGTACTCGGCCACGGCGGTTGGATCTACGCCATGCCCCACAGCGTCAAGAAGCCCTTCGTAAGCCCGATAGCCTTCGACCAACTCGGAAACCGGAACTCTTCCTTCCATGGGGCCGCCTTTGATGAGAAGATGAATGTATGATGACGATACAGCTCCTTCCGGAGCCGGCTAATGGGATGCAAGAACAGTGCCACATGTTCCACGGAATCCGGCAATTTCCACACTACTCCTGCGAGGCAGCCGGCACGGCTCTGATCGGCGGTGCGCGATGACTGATGAGAACGCTTCGCCTTAGTCGTAAGACCTTATAATCACACATCTTATGACACCAACGGCTCGCTAAGTCACTCCCACTCAGGAATGGCGCTCTCAAGCCGCCCAAGGCGTCGCCTCATTGCGAGCTAAGTATCGGGGACGCCGAGAAACCGCCCTACCGCACGCAGGAACGTAACCCGTCTAGTTACAGTGTGACAGGCGGGCGAAGACAGGCGCTCCCCCGCAGGGAGCTTGGCGAGGCGGGAGCACGAGCGGCTTACGGCCGGTGAGCCGCCACGCTGGGCGGCTCGAGATCTGCCGTGGTCTTGATCCTTGCCCTCATTGCATCCGGCAGGGAATACTCAAGGAAATAGCCCATGGTCGTCACCGTCCGTGACTGTTCCACCTGGGTACGGAGCGCACTCCGCTCTCCGGTATAAGTAAGAACAAGGAGGGCCAGCGAAGCGACCAGGAGCGCCCCCTTGAACATCCCGAAGACTGCCCCCAAGACGCGGTCCGTCGTTTGGGGGCGGAAGGCGTCTGGAATGTCGCGAAGCAGATAAGCCACAAGGTAGGAGATCGTCTCAGCGTCGTCATGAACACGGCGACAGCGCTGATTTGGAGCTTAACTGACGAAGCAAAGTCCAGTTCAAGAGACTCGGCCACAAGCGGGCTGTAGAGCAGAGTGACGAGAGCACAAATGCCGATGCTCCCAATCCGCACAAACTGCCACAGAAACCCGGACCAGAAACCAATGGCCGCGTTGACGACTAAGACGGCCAGGACTACTACGTCGGCCGGGCTCAGTAGGCCGAACAACCGCCAATCGGGATCCACGACAGCCAGGACGTGCATGGTACACCACCTCTGCTATCACGGTGCGCAAAGGCCATGCCGTGCTCATTTTGCGCCAAGTGACCGCTCCAAGCACTGAATGAGACCAGGCTGGGGATGCCAAAGTCAAGAAATAGGGCGGGAGACTTAACGCGGCTGCGGTTCGGACCTGAGAAACCGCCTTTCCGGCCCGGAGGGCAAATCCGTCACGAAACCGCCGATTCCAGCTTGACGGGGCCTCAAGCTCCGGATGTTGTGGCAGGGGCAGACACCGGCGGCCTCGGGCAGCGTTAACGCTTCCTGGCAAGGGAGCGGATCAGGTCCAGATCAAGCACTCCTTTCTGGCCCCACCCGCGCGTGCCGCTGGCGATTTCCGGACGGAACTGTTCGTACAGGGAGAAGGCCGCCTCGTTCAGCTCATCCGGCTTGAGCGACGCCGCAAGTTCCTTCATCGCGCTGCGCACGGCGCCCAATGCATCGCCGAACTTGCTTTCGAGATATCTTCGCACTGAGTCCGGGTCAACCGGCTTGTCTTTCACAACTGCACGGATGCCGTCCTCGGTCTTCTTCGCCGGCAGCGGACGTCCGCATATCTCGATCCAGAACTCCTCTCCCAGGCCCACCTTGCCCGGCTCTTTCGCCCCCCGGGCCTTCGGCGGGCCGTAGATGCCCAGTGCGCGGCCCTTCGCCTGGGCGTTCAGCCCCGCCAACACTTTTCCAAGCGAAAGCGCAGTATCCGATTCGAACCCCAAGCGTTCCGCCACCACCGCCGCCCAGAGCGTAAGGACGGGCGCACGGTTGACCATCACAGCATCCTTCTTGGCCACTCCCCTTCCCTCCCGGTGATCAGCAGATGTCCGCCCTTTCTGTTGACGCCGTCAATGCGGCGCATCCTGTCGCTTCACTCCGAGCACGATGGAAATAGTCCGCGCCATCCGGTCTCCCCTTCCATTCACACTTAGCAACTCGCGGTCCGTGTGTCCTCAGAGCCTCTCAGTCCCATTGCTCCTGAGGATGCCGCCGGCGCAGCTCGGGGATCGCCCAGCCGCGGCCGGTCTTCTCCAGGCGCTCGCAGTACCTCTTCAGCCACCCGCGGGAGTGGTACGGGCCGCCTTCCTTCATCACCGTCCACAGCGGGTCCGCGGCGTGCGGCATCGAAGCCATCATCTCATCGTGCCACTCTAACAGGCGATATGCGCCCTCCTTGCAGAGGTCCGGCCGGTCCTCCGCCAGGTTGCGCTCCTCGTAGGCGTCTTCCTTCAGATCGAAGGCCATCTCCTTCGGGAAGAGGTGATAGAAATCGTGGTAGGTGCGCAGGTAGAGCCAGTCGCCGAAGCGCACGCCCCGCTGGCACGTGTGCGCGCATTGGCTGAGCACGAGGTAAGGCCGACCCATGTCCCGGCCTTCAGTGAGCGAACCGGCGTAGCTTTGTCCGTCCCATGAATCTCGCGGGGGGCGGTCCAGCAGTTCGCACAGCGTGGGCCCGAGGTCAAGTTGGTAGTGCAGCCCCGCATCAACGTGCCCTTTCCGGCAGCCGGGCCAGCGGATGATCATCGGGATGCGGCAGGTGCCGTGGTCTGCTGTGGCGTGCTCGGCGTAGATGCCCAGCTCACCCATGTTCTCGCCGTGGTCGGAGCTGATAATAACGGCAACGTCATCGAAGACGCCGGCCTCCCTGAGGGCCGCGAATAGCCGCCCGATGTGCTCATCCATGTACCGTATGCCGCAGTCGTAGCCGTCAATCAGGCGGCGCAGGTCTTGCATGTCGTTCAGTTCACCGGGATGGCGGGGGTACCTCTCGTGCGTGGCGTTGTCGTACATGTTGACCTCGCGCGCCCCGTGCGGCCCGACTAATTCCCGGTCCCTCGCAAGCTTCTCCGGCGTCAGCCATTGCGGAAGCGGATCATTCTCGAAGGGATTGCCGAACTCGGCCGGCGCTCGATAAGGCGTGTGCGGGTCCCAGTAGTTGACTTGCAGGAACCAGTTGTCCGAGCGCGCGTTCCGGTTGATCCAATCGAGAGCCGTCGGCGTGACCTCCTCTGCGGATTCCCCGCCGCCCCTGCCCGTGTCGTGCATCTCACTGAAGCCGGCATAGAACCACCATGCGCCATGCCGAAACGCAAAAGGGCTGATCGAGACGGTCCTCAAGCCCGCTGCCCGCAGCGTCCCCGGCAGGCCCTCGTAAGCAAGTTTGTCGCGGAAGCCCCGCGAGCTGCCCTCGATCCGCATATCCGCCGCCGTGCCGCTGTGCCCGACCACGCCCGTGTGGATACCAAAGCGGCCCGTCATGAGCGCGGCGCGCGATGGCAGGCAGGGCGCGTCTGAACAGTAGCACCTGTCGAATCGCACCCCCTGCGCAGCGACGGAATCAATGTTCGGCGAGGTGTTCCGGCGGTAGCCGTAGCAGCTCAGGTGATCGGGACGCAGTGTGTCCAGGTCCAGGTAAAGTATGCGCATGCTGTCGCCTTTCTATTCCACGCGTCCGCAGTTCATGCCGATGCCTTCAGGCAGCCCGCCCCCTGCCCTGAACGCGCCAGCGTCCTTTCAGAGGGTAGCGTGCGGCCCGGCTTTCGGGCCGCCCGGCGTCCCCCGCCCACCGGTCCTCGTCTCCGGCTCACGCGGCAGTCGGTTGCAGGCTCTCAGAGACCAAGCTCCTTCCTGACCCCGGCGAGCGGTTTCGTAGACTCGTTCAGCCGTCTCCGGATGGCCTGCCGATCTGACTTGTCCTCCACGCGCTCCAGCACTTCCACGTCTTCGACAGGCACAAGCGCGAACAAGCCCCTGCCCCGGCGTTCGACCACGATGCGCTCGCCCCGCAGCGCAACCCGGCTGCCCAAATGGGCCAGATGATCGCGTGCCTCGCTGATGGTCACCCTGATCATACACAGGCTCCCAATCTTGCGTATCGTACGTATTGCACGAATCGCACAGCGGGAAATCAGGGGCCCTTCCGACCTCTGGGACTATGAAGCGGCAGGCCCCGCCTTCTGATGCCGGCTGGCACGACCGCCTTGCCCCGCGCCCCCGTAAGACAACTCAACAACCGCGCCGGCCCAGGGCTCCGGCCGTTTCTGCCGTCCAGCCCCTTGTTCGTCGGGCCGTTCTCCGCGCCCTCTGAGCCTCTGCGGTGAGTGTTCTTGGTTTGGAAAAATGGCGGAGAGGGGGAGATTCGAACTCCCGGTCCCCCATAAGGAGGACAACGGTTTTCGAAACCGTCCCATTCAACCGCTCTGGCACCTCTCCGCCGTCTGCTCAGCTTCCGAGCCCGTGAAGGGGGTAGCGTCTGCTCCCCCAACACGCATAGTTTCGACTTTCGGGTCCTATCTTTCAAGTGACCAAGGGCCATCGAGCATCTGCTCAGAGAATCCCACCCGCGAGCCATCGCACCTTCTTCGGCCACAGGACTGAACAGGTCTCCCCCGCCAGAGCGCCGCAGGCACCGTCAATGCTCCACCCGTACGCTCCCGAGGCCGGAACGCATGATGACCCCCCTCAGCCACGGGCCGTATATGAACCGTGACTTCAGGGCCTTCAGCAGGATGTTTCCTCGCAGAGCGCGTGTCCGCAGGGTGTAGCGCTTCAGGAAGCCGTCGAGTCCCTCCCGCAGCGCTTCGGCCATAGCGATCGCGCTGCGGAAAGCATAGCTCAGCCCTTCGGCCGAACTGGGGCTTATCCATCCCGCCGCCTCCCCTATCAAACCGATGCCACTACTGCCGACGCAGATCTGGCCGGGCCCCGTCGGCCGCAGCAGTAGGCCCGTCTCCCTCTTGACCGGCCGTCCGAGTTCAAGCCCGAACTCCCCCACCTTTCTCTTGAGCAGGTCAAAGCGCCCGCGGCATCCGCGACCGGCCGGAAGGGCCGAACCCAGAACCAGGCAGTCCCCTTTGAGAATGGTCCATGAGTAGTAGTCCGTGACATCAGGATCGAAGATCGCCGAGTAGTACGGCAGCGGGTCATCCGCCTCGAACCACTCCTGGATTGCGGCGTATGCCCTTGGCCGGACGCGCGGCCGGACTGCCAGCCTTCGGACCCTGGAATTCGCGCCATCGGCTCCGATGACTACCCTCGCACGTTCCGAACATGTCTGGCCTGCCTGATTGAAGGTCATGCGAAAACCACCACCGTCAGTTTCGCAAGACACCAGACGGCAGCCCAGACGCACGTCAGCGCCAGGAGGCACCTGCGACACAAGCCAGCAGTCGAATGCTTCGCGGTTCACGTTGATGTAATGCCGCTGGTAGAACCTTTCCACCCGCCGCTGCAAGTCAATGGCCCGGACAAGGAAGACCTGCGGCTCCTCAAGCACGGCCAGAGGCAGCCCAAGTCCCAGCACGCTCAGCATCCTCTGAGCGTCGGGCGCAAGCAATCCGCCGCAGCATTTCGTGTGGGACGGCTGCGGGCCGCCAGCCGTCAGTGGTCGCCTGTCCACCAACAGGACCCGCCACCTGTCTGCGATCAGCCGCGCCAGGGTAGCGCCGGCCGGGCCCGCACCAATTACAGCCACGTCATACACCGGCACGCCCTCCCCCCTCGCCCCAGGATGGTCTTTGGGGAACCAACTGCGGTTGCTCAGGTGCCCCGCAATGCACCCATAGTGCAACCGCTTCCCAGGCCCTGAGGCCGCGTCCACCGTAGGGGGCACGCCCGAAGGGCTGGCATTTCTCCGCGAACACGCATAGTTTCGACTTTCAGTGCCCGTCTTTCAAGCCACCGGCGGCCGTTCCACACCTCGCCGGGGAGCCCCGCCCACGAGCCACCGCATAGGGAACGCCGAAGTGAGGTAGGCAATACGAGAAACGCCAAGACGAAGCAGCAGCAACAGCGAGGGCACGGAACGGCATTGGAAGGCAGGTCAACGCGGCGTGGGGAAGCGCGCCTGGAAATCGAAGGGGATCACCTGGAAGACGTCGTCGCCTTCGGGGAACGTGCGGTTCCACCAGACGTTGTCGGTGCCATCGGGTCTGGCGTGAGGATCGCGGGGGCGGTTGGGAGCCCAGATATCGAGGAGAGGCGAATAAGTATAGTGCGTGATGGTTCCGGCGGCGGGGTCGAATATGAGGAGGGTGAGCCACCCGGCTCCGCTGCGCTCGGTGTCGTCGGGTCCTTGGTAGCCGGAGGGCCAGCCGCCGGGCGGGGCTTCGCGATTGGCGACCCGACCCCCGGCATAGGTCATGTGGTAACACTGCAGGAAGATGTGGACGTCGTGCCCGGCGGCGTTCTTCACGACAGAGTGGGCATGACCAGCGATGTGGCCACAGAGGACGAGGAAGATCTGGTCGTTGGGAGCGACGAGCTTATCGAAGACTGAGGCCGCGTCGTTGGTGGGATTCGGACCGGCGGACTGAAGGCCGTAGGAAGGCGCCGGAAGGTAACGGCCCGCCTTGTCGAGGAAGGCGTGGGTGGTGAGGATCGTGGGTTTGCCGGGGTTGGCGGCGAGGATCGTCCTGGCCCAGGCGATGGCTTCATCGGAGACGGCCATCTCGAGGTTGAGACTGAGAAACTCCCTGTCGGCGGCGTGGAAGGTCTGATAGGAGTTCCTCCCGACGCCGGTGGCAAGCGTCTTGCCCCCGACGACGTAGTTCCAGCCGAGGTCGTCGCCGCGGTACCAGTCCCTGACGTTGCTCTTGATACCGCCTGCCGGGTCGCGGAAGCGGCCGGGACCGAGGTATTTCTCGAAGAGGGTGGAAGCGAAGGAATTCGGATCGTTCCTGTCGTAGTCATGGTTGCCGATGGCGACCGCGTAAGGGACGAGGGCAGGGCGGTCGGGATCCTGTTGGTCGTGGAGAATGTTGATGGCACGGACGGCACGCTCCCATTCGCCGCTGATGCCGCCCCAGCGCTGGACATCATCTCCGACGATGGAGACGAAGCGGATGTTTAGAGACTTGACGTTACGGGCGATCCAATCGGTCTGCTTGTCATAACGGCCGTCGTAGAGGTAGCCGGCCTGCCCGTAATTCTGGGTGTAGGCTTGAGGGTCGGGGATGACGACCATGCTCCATTGTTGGCCGGTGACGTTGGGTGGGACCACCGGGTCGGGGGCGGCGTATGCGGAGGCAGCCAAAGCCAGCAAGACCAGCAGCAATGAAGCCCAGGCATGGCGGCCGATCATCCCCGCAAATCCTCCTCACGAAGCTGCTACTGGCCTACGCACGCAACCCGAAAACCGAAATACTGACTGCGCGACCCCGGATTGAAACGGGTGCGGTCGGTGCAGCGACAGCCGTCGGGGTGGTGGAACCAGGAGCCTCCCCGAAGTGTCCGCTGGGCTCCAATCGCGGGACCGGTTGGGTCGTTCGGCGGAGAGGCCTGGTAGTAGGCCGGGTCAAACCAATCGTAGCACCATTCCGACACGTTCCCGTGCATGTCGTACAGTCCCCACGCGTTCGGCTTCTTCTGTCCCGCTGGGTGCGTTGTCCCCCCGGAGTTCACCTTGCACCAGCCGTAGTCCACCATGTCCTTGTCGGCATCGCCATAGTAAAACTTGGTCGCCGTCCCGGCTCGGCAAGCATACTCCCACTGGGCCTCCGTGGGGAGGGAAAACTTGAGTTTGTGGTCGGCAAACTTCTCCCCGAGCTTCTTGCAGAAGTCCTGCGCCTCGGTCCAGCTCACGCTCTCCACGGGGTTCTGAGGTCCCTTGATCTTGCTCGGGTCCGTCCCCATGACGGCCTGCCATTGTTCCTGCGTCACCTCATACCTCCCCAGGTAGAACGGCTTCGTGATGCTCACCTTGTGCGCCACTTCATCGGGGTCGCCTTTCGCATCCCCCATCATGAACTCCCCTGCCGGGATTATGACCAGTTCCATCTTCACCCCATTCCCCAGGTCCAACGAGAGGGCTTTCTCAAGGCCCGAGCCGGGCCCGCCCGTCGGCAGGGCCTGCGGTGGTGCATTGATGGCACCGCCGGTGGCTTCCTGGGCACCCCAGCCCTGCGTGGTCGGCAAAAGCAGGATTACGAACAACGCCGCAACGGCACACCGGAAGACCGCTTGCATGACCTCCGCTCCTTGCTTATACAACGGTGGGCAAGTAAAGAGAACCGCTCACGCCCTTCGGCAGTCTAAGGACAGGGGGACGGCCTCTCGCCGATTCTGTCAACTTGGCCCGGCGAAGTCAAACAGGTGAGACCACTACAGCTTGTCCCACGGCGCCTCTTTGATCGCCTCCCACATATCCTGCTGGTACTTCGCGTAGTCCTCCGGCAGGCCCCGCGCCGCCTCAAGAATCGCCTCACGGAAGATCTCCGCCAGCCGCGGCGCGTCGTCCATCTCCAGCCCCGCATGCCTCCCCACGTGGTCCTCGGGCCGCACGTAGCGATAGGGTGCCACCGCGCCGTGCGCGGACAGCGCCCTGAGGCTCTCCACAGGGATCGTGCGTGGCAATGCCTCAGCCTCTGTCGCGTGCGGGTCGAACTCTCCATGCCTGCCGCATATGTACAGCGCCGCCAGGTACGACGCCTCGCTGCCGTACGGCTGGCCGTATTCCTTCTCAACCTGCCGCCAGAACTCCTCCCACTTTGGCTTGAACATTATCGGCAGCTCGCCGGTCTCCTCGAAGATGCTCCGCAACGCCATCGAGATATACCAGTCACTCGGCCCGTGGATGCTCACCAGCACGACTCGCTTGAACCCCGTCTTAAGAATCGCCTTTGTCACCGCTACCAGGTAGGCCACAGTCGCATCGGGCATAATGCTGACGGTCCCGGGCCACGGAGCCGTCGCGCCGGAGTAAGTGAAATAGATCGGCGGCATGACCACGGCGTCCCACTCCTCAGCTAAGATGCGGCAGGCTGCATAGGCCTCGAAAGTGTCGCATCCCAGGCCCAACTGGACGCCGTGCATCTCAAAGCAGCCGACCGGAAGCAGGACAATGCCGTTCTTGCGTCTGTGGGCCGCCATCTCCACTGTATTCATAGTATCGGCCAGGATCTTCTTCGGCTCACCCTTCCCTGCTCGCTTCTGCGACTTCGCCATTTTCTCTCTCCTTTCTGCCGGCACCGTTCCGTCGTCCTATTTCGTCGAAGGCAGCTTCCTTGGCTGACTTCGACTCGCTCTCGCCGCGGCGAGAGCCCGTCGGCGCGTAGCCGACAATCCGCCCGCGTCCGCCGCAGGCGGCACGCCCGAGGGCGCCTTCCAAACATTCGGTTGCGGCCTTGAGACCGCCCGAATGTCAGCGGCTTCGACTACCTTTCGGCTCTGCCGAAAGTCCGCCGTCGTGCCGTTCCATTCCGTCGAAGCCGCCCTCCTTGAGCGGCTTCGACTACCTTTCGGCTCTGCCGAAAGTCCGCCGTCGAGGGCGGTTTCCTTGGCCAGCCTCCCCTTCCGTTGATTCCGTCGAAGACGCTTACCTTGAGCGGCTTCGACTCGCTGTCGCTATTTCAGCGACAGCCCGTCGGCGCGTTGCCGACAGTCCGCCCGCGTCCGCCGCAAGCGGCACGCCCGAGGGCGCCTTCCAACCTTCGCCGCTTGGCGAAGGTCAGGCGACACTCGACCAGCTGTCGCCGGACGTTCGCCCAAGCGAACGCAGGGCGACAGCCCTCAATCCGCGATAGTGTCGAGTTTCGACTCCCTCGTTTCAAGTGCCCCCTCCCCCGACCGGCCGAACCGGTCTGCGGGGAGGCGGTCAAGCCTCCGGCCGATAGCCCGATTCTTAGCGCAGGAGGATCGAGTCCGTGTCCCTCCGCCCCCGCCCCAGCTTTGCAATCCACATGGCCGTCGGCACGCCGCGAAGCGCGTCATTCCGAGTCCGCTACCGAGCGGACGAGGAATCTCGGGGCCCCCGGATACCTCCCATTCGCGATCTGCCGGCAGAGCCGGCCCCTGAGCGCTCAGCAACCCCATGCCCCCGTATCCGCTGTCCGTTCTCTGGCTTCGTACTCTCGTTTTGCCAGGCCAGCCACCTGACCCTGGACAGTAGGGCACCAGCCTGAGCCAGTGCAAGGGTACGATCTTCGGGGATGCTCTCGGCCTCGAACAGCAGAAGGCGCACGTGCCCGTCGGAATCCCTCCTTCTTCCTTGACCTTCTCCCTACCCGTGGGTAGTATCTTCTGACATGGCGAAGAAGGCACAGAAAGCTTCGACCCCGGAAGCACCCCCGGCCGGGGTCGAATGCCCGAAACGCGTCCGCGAACTCGTGGAAACCTTCGAGCGGAACGCCGAATCTTACCGCTCTGAAGGCTACAACGAAACCCAGGCCCGCCGTCAGTTCATTGACCCCTTCTTCAAGGCCCTCGGCTGGGACGTGGAGAACGAAGAAGGAAGCGCTGAGGCCTACAAGGAAGTCGTCCACGAAGATGCCATCAAGGTCGGTGGCGCAACAAAAGCTCCGGACTACTCCTTCCGCATCGGCGGAACGCGCAAGTTCTTCGTCGAGGCAAAGAAGCCGGCGGCGAACGTCGCCGAAGACGCGAAGATTGCCTACCAACTCCGCCGCTATGCATGGTCGGCCAAGCTCCCGCTCTCCATCCTCACCGACTTCGAAGAACTTGCCGTCTACGACTGCCGCGTCAAGCCCGCCCTTGGTGATCCTGCCTCCAAAGCGCGAGTTTTCCTCTTCGCTTACAGGGACTACATCGCACGCTGGAGCGACTTCGCGGGCATCTTCTCTCCCGAGGCCATCCGCAAAGGGTCCTTCGACAAATACGCCGAATCCGTAGGCCGGAAGAAGGGCACCGCCGAAGTAGACGACGCATTCCTGAAGGACATCGAGAATTGGCGCGACCTGCTTGCGCGGAACGTCGCCCTCCGCAACCCCAAGCTTACCCAGCGCGAGCTGAACTTCTCCGTGGGCCGGATCATTGACCGGATAATCTTCCTCCGCATGTGCGAGGACCGAGGGGTCGAGGACTACGGACAACTTCAGGCCCTGCAGAATGGCACTAGGTGCGGTGCCCACCGCCCCGCCGGCTGCCCTGCGGGCCAAAGAGGTGGGCAGGCCGGCCTCCGCGCCAGCCATGGCCAGCCGAGCTGCGGAGGCCCCTGCGAGATACGCGGGGGTCGTTCACTGGCTTACGCCCGTGAAATCTGACGATGAGATGACGGCCGAAGAATGCGTCAAGCTCCTGGTCGGCCAAGACCGCATTTACGCCTGGGGGGAGAGGACCCCGGGGCGAAAGCGTCTCAAACCCGGCGACCTCATGTGCTTCTATGCCACGGGTAAAGACACGATCCCCGATCTGTCCCCTCCGCCACAACAGTATCCGTTCGGCATTGATATCTCTGCCATTCAACTTGACGTGCTGAACCGCCCCAACGACAACTTCTTCCGCGAACTGGCCGTTTTTGAGTTCGCCCGTCGACTCCTCCGGCCCATCCGGGTGGTCGTGAGGAACGTTGGCGAAGTCGCGGCCGACAACGTGCGGGTAGAACTGACGGTTCCCAAGAACACCGACGCCCTTGTGGTGTACGCCTATGACATGCCAGATGCACCCAAAGAGCGCATAGACTTTGGCAGCTCGCATTTCATGAAGGGCATGAGGCCTGCCTTCCGCCGCGATCCAGGTGAAGTGAGGATCGACAAGAACGACGATCGGATGAGAGTTGAGATCGACTGCGGCGACCTCCAACCAGGCCGTCGAGTGTGGTCTGACGTCTTCTACATCGGCAAACTAACGACCGGGACCGTATCTCTCTGTGGGTCTTTGTTCGCTGGAAATCTGAGCCAGCCTAAGGACTTCAAACTCGCCGCCTGCATAACCGTCAGGAAGACGGAAATGACGGTAGAACAATTGCGTTCGCTACCCCCACCCCTTGGGCAAGATGAGTAAGGGACAAGTTGACCGCGCAGCAATGTTGGCCGAGCCAGCGACTGCATGGCATGATTGACCGCCGCTCTTGAGTCACCCGTTAGAGGAGAAGGTAAGCCGTTCTGAACTAGGCTCGTGGCATTCTTAGCCGCAGACGGATGCGAGTGGCTCGAAGCGTTGTTCAAGGGGCTCACCAGCAGACGTCTTGACCCCGCGGCGCGATCGGTTCCTCACGAACTTGCCGCATACCTCGCGGGGCCAGAAGCCGAGCTTGGCATGGCTCGGAAGCTGCACCTTCATCTAAGTCTCCACTGCACCGTTGGACACGCATCTCTGGGGCTCCAAAGACAAAGACGACAAATGGGTAAGGCTTGACGCCCTGCGCCGGTAGCAGCCCCGTGCTTGAGAACGCCATCGCATGGTTCGGTTAGCTCGAGGAATCGACGAGACCCCCATGGAGGGACGCGCTCGGTCGCATCCGCGTTCTTGGAGCGACGTTCCAAGCCGCGGCTTTGTTCCGAATTGCAGCCACATCGAACTCTCCTTTCACCTGCCGGCCTCCTGAACTTCTCGATGGGGCCTGCTGTTCTCAGTGTCCCGCACTGGCGGACACCCCTCGGTGGGCAGTCTCCGCCCAGACACCCAGCAGGCAGCATTGAAGTCTCGCCGTCCGAGGATATCATAAGAAAGAGCGGGGCTGAAGAAGGGCTGCGCCAGATGGGGGCGGGTCCCTGATCCGCCGGGGTGCAACGAGTCGAGGAGAAGCTCTATGCTTGAACGCAAGGCATCACGTTTCTGGAGGACGATCACGCCATGCTTTCTCGCGCTGGTGACGTTCCCCCTCGTCTCCTGTTGCGGGCTGTCGTCGAACGCCGTGGACAGCCCTCAAAAGGCCTATGTGGCCATTGACGACGGCAGCATCTTCGCCCGCTATGCTCCGGTCTTCGCACTTCAGAGCTACTCCGAATCCTACAACCGAATCGGCGCGCCCGCCGCTCGCCTCGGTGAAGATGGCAATGAAGAGGTCTACATTGACACGTCATCGCCGGTATTCTACGTGCAGAAGCAGGAGTTTCAGACCCCCAACGGCGCATACACCAACCTGATCTACCGGGTCCACTTCGAGCGCGTTCCGTTCCCGCATCTGACGACCGGCCGCAACGGAGGGCTCTTTGTCGTGATCACACTTAACTCAGACGGGCGGCCGGTGCTCATCTTCACCGCCCACACCTGCGGTTGCTACCCGGCGTTTGTCCCCACCAGTTACCTTCCGGAGGAGCGCTGCCCGGGAGGATGGGACGCCAGGGGCCAGCGCGCCTTTGGTCAATCGTTGCCCGGCCGACTCGCATATCCAAAGGACTTCGACGCTACCTGGGCACTGCTGCAGAACCCGCTCCCCGCGCCCGAGGCCGCGCGAAGCGCTGCGATGCAAGGAGGGCGAAGCAGGCGATGTAGGAGCATAGCATCGCCGATGCAGCCCGACACAGCAGCGCGGCGCTGCAGCCGGCCGAAGCCAGGATGGGGTTCTGCAACAGTGCCTTGCAGGCCCGTGATCGTCGTGCGAGACGGCACGCACCGGGTGATGGACGTGCGCGTGGAGGATGTGAAGGAGGCCGCCTGGCGCTACGAAGTGATCCCGACGAGGCTTCAGCCGATGGAGGCCCTGGAGGCCTTGCCCCTGAACGGTGGCACCACGTCGTTCTTCGAAACTGCCGGAGCGAAGAAGGGGCTCGTGAAGGGATCTTCGAAGCCGCTGGAGTTCCTGCTCATGAGTTGGTGGGCCTTTGACCCATACGTCGGCCGCGACAAGAAACTCGGCGATTCGCAGGAGACGGGCCAGACCATCTACACGTCGCTGAAGTTCTGGCAGCGCCACGAATCCGACCTGTGGCGATTCCCCCAGTTCCTCAGATTCTGGGGCTGGCGGCTGTGAGCGGCGGGCGGCCGCTGCGGAGTCGGACCGACCCCCATCACCCGGGTGGCCCGCGTTCGAGCCTACGCCTTCGGAGGCGGAAAGTAGACGAACAAATGGCTGATGCGCTCGCTCTCGCCGAAGTACAGACGGCCGTCCTGGCCTGCGAGCGCGCAGTCGAACTCGTAGCCATACCATCGGCGCTCGGTGCCGGACGTGAGCACCCCGAGGTCCCGCAGCTCGCCGCTCGCCGGCGTGTGCGAGAACAGGTGCCCTATCGTGCCCCGCACGCCCGCAATGCCGTAAACCCTTCCGTCGGCGGCCACAGCGAGCGCCCGGATGTGCGGCTGCGCGGTCGGCTTGCCGAGCGGGCGCGCCTCTCCGCTCGCAACGTTGAGGACCGAGAGCAGGCCGTCGGCCACGTCGCCCGCGTAGATGAGCCCTGTTCTCGCATCCATCGCCCAGGCGCCCACTTTAGAGTACTGCGCGCGTCCGGCGAAGCACGGCAGGCTCATGCCCGTCTCTTCGATTAGCCCGCTGATGGGATCGAAACGCAACAGGCGGCCACACGTGCCGGTGCCGTACACCCGTTCGTCCGGGCCGAGGATCAGCTCCGGGCTGAACCGGTGGAGTTCGTCTATCACCCCGTGCGTTTCGACAGCGCCCGAGTTCGCATCCAGGGAGAAGACCGTGCCGGTGCGGTCGCTCAGGCCGTACAGCCTTTGGCGGGGCTCATCCCCTATCATGCAGGCCACGCCCTCCCCTTGCACGGGAACACCCAGGGACTCGACCCGCGGCGGCACGGGGTTCCACTCCTGTATCAAACTCCCGACGAACCGCGGAGGCTGAATCTTGAAGACTTCCCCGCCGGGGTAGTCCGGCAGCCCGGGCGCGCTCGCGCCGGCGAACAGCCCGTGCTCGGGCAGCCAGACGAGCGCGCGCCGCACGCCCGCGTGTCCCGTCAGCACGGCCAGATCGAGCACGACCTCGTTCGCAGGCTCGGTGCAGTAGCCGAACACGTGCGCCCGGCGTCCCGAAGTCACGCCGAAGACCCAGCCCGCACCCATGGCCAGAGACGTGATGGCGCACTCGCCGGGCGGGATCGGGCGGCTGCTGCCGCGGATCGCCAGCTCCTTCGCCAGAACGTACCCTTCGCCGACCAGGCCCTGCCTGCCCGCCTGGTAGAGTCGTGCCATCAGCGGCAAGTCCTTGTAGCGCGGGTCGAGATTCAGCGGAACCGGCCATTGCTTTCCATCCAGGTCAGGCCGCATCATCTGCCTCCGGTCATCCCCAATAGCGGCGCGGGGTCTTCTGCCAGGGACCTCGTGCGAACTCATCGTCAAGCACTACGTGCGCTATGCCCGCTTTCGTGCGGCTCACCGTGCCCAGGACAAGGTGCTCGGCGCCGATGCGGGCCGCGCGGCTCACGTATGGGATCACCTCGCCGTTCTCATCGCGCAGGTCACACACGGTTCGCACGCGCCCGGTTTCGAGGTCCAAAGCGTTCAGCACGGCGGGCGCATGCGGCAGGATGTCCGAATAGTCGTCGCCCCGGCAGACTGAGAAGAACAGCTCGCCGCCCGCGCTGAAGACCAGCCCGCCCGCATGGTTGGTGTTGACACCGCGCAGGCGTAAGCCGTCAATACCGGGCGCAGCCGGGCCCAGATCGCGCATGGCACCCGCGCCCGGTTTCTCGCCGTGGCTCAAGCGGAATAAGTACGGGTCAACGTTCCAGGCCACGCCCGCCACGTCGTCGCTGCCGGGCACCGGCACAACGTCGTAGACCATGTTGTGCCAACCGTTCTGATACGGCGCGTGCGGCGCTGTGATGTCGGTGGTGATCAGTTCCTCCGCCTCAGGGTCGTAGACGAGCACCTGCCCGTAATCGTCGAGCGTGTAGGCGCGCATCCGCCCGTCCAGCCAGATGGCCTGAGGGTTGACCGAGCCGATGCGGCCCATGTCGCGCCGGCTGCGGGTCTCCATGTCGTAGACGTAGAAGTGGTTACGCGGATAGCCGACGGCGTAGAGGCGCCGGCGGCTGCGGTCGAGCGCCAGGCAACGGCAGCCCTCGTGCGGAATCAAGGTGTCAACCCAGAGGACGTCTTCGGAGCGCGTGTCATAGGCGAAAAGGCGCGCGCCGATGAAGCTGCGGAGCGGATCGTCAAAGGTCGCCCAGGGGTTGTAGTTGACTTCGCCGACGGCGGGCCCGCTCAGGTGCGTGGCGCCGTACATAATGCCGTCGTCGTCAATGACCATGCTGTAGTGAATCTTGCACTGCGTGGCGCGGCCGTCATCGGGCGGGCACCCGACCGCTTCTGCCACGTCCAGGAGGTACTCCAGATGCTCGGTCCTGGGATCATAGCGCAGGACGAACGCGGTTCCTCCCGAGCTTCGCTCGGCGCAGGCGGCTATGTATGCGCGGTCGTCCGGGCCCTCAATGAGGGACCAGCACGTATCGGCATAGGGCAGCTTGTCGAACGGGATAAACCGGACCCTCATTCGGTAGTCCCTCAAGGAGGCGAGCACTAAATGGCGCAGACCGGACCGACAGCATAGAGCAGCGGCAACGGCGGATGCAAGCGTCCTGACCCGATGCATTGGCGGGTCCCGCCCCCTATCGGGTATACTAGATGTTCTCTGTTGCCCGCGACGGGCCCACCACTTAGGACACACCGAAGGCATTATGCCCACGACGCCCATAGACAAAATCCGCAACATCGCCATCGTCGCGCACATAGACCATGGCAAGACCACGCTGATAGACTCGATTTTCCGCTCGGCTCGGCTTTTCCGCGACAACGAGCAGGTGGAAGAGCGCGTGATGGACAACAATGAGCTGGAGCGCGAGCGAGGCATTACGATCCGGGCCAAGCATTGCACGGTCGAGTGGCGCGGCTACCTGATCAACATAGTTGACACGCCGGGGCACGCCGATTTTTCCGGCGAAGTCGAGCGCATCATGGGAATGGTGGATTCGGTGCTCCTCCTGGTGGACGCCAACGAAGGGCCCATGCCGCAGACGCGCTACGTGCTGATGCGGGCCCTGCGGCTCGGGTTGCGCCCGATCGTGATCATCAACAAGGTGGACCGCGCGAGCGCGCAACCGAGCGCTGCGCTCGATGAGACGTTCGATCTGTTCATCGAGCTGGGGGCGGAGGACAAGCAGGCGAACTTCCCGGTCCTGTTTGCGTCCGGCCTGGACGGCTGGGTCGTGCGCGACCTGGAGAAGGATGCGCGCGATGGGATGGACGCGCTCTTCGAGACCATCATCGAGCACGTGCCGCCGCCGAGCGTTGCGACGGATAAGCCTTTTCTGATGCAGGTGAGCGCGCTCGCATGGAGCGACTACGTAGGCAGGATCGGCTGCGGGCGCGTGCTCCAAGGCCGCTTGACCACAGGCCAGGCCATCGCACGCATCCTGACGCGCTGGCGCAAGCCCGGGGACCGCTCGGCCGGCTGGGACGTTGTCGGCAGCACGACCGAGCGAGCCGAGCACCTGTGGGTGACGAGCGGCTTGCAGCGAGTGGAAGTAGACGAAGTCAGCGCGGGCGACATAGTCTGGGTTGCCGGTCCCGAGGAGATCAACATAGGCGATACGCTGTCCGCGCCGGACGTGGCGAATTGTGCCCTGAAGCCGCTGGAGATCGAGGAACCGACCGTTTCGATGTTCTTCCTTGTGAACAACGGCCCCTTCGCGGGCGAGGAGGGGCAGGTGTTCATGTTGAGGCAGCTCAAGGAGCGCCTCGAACGGGAGGTGCGGACTAACGTCGCGCTGCGTGTGGAAGATGTCGGGCGTGCCGATGGAGTGAAGGTCTCGGGCCGGGGCGAGCTGCACCTGGGCATCCTGATCGAAGAAATGCGGCGCGAGGGCATCGAGTTCTGCGTCTCGCGACCCGAGGTTATCACGCGCCGTGACGAGCAGGGCGCGATCCTTGAGCCGATCGAGCAACTCGTGGTCGAGGTGCCTGCGGAGTTTCAGGGGGTCGTGATTGAGAAGCTTGCGCGGCGCAAGGGCGAATTGGCAGGGATGGAGAACCGTGGCACGGGCGTCGTGCGCCTGGAGCTAACGGTGCCCACACGCGGACTGATCGGCTATAGGAACGAGTTCCTGACGGACACGCGAGGGCTCGGCATCATGGCGTCCCGCTTTACGGGCTATGGCCCGTGGCGAGGGGAAGTGACGTCCCGGACGCGCGGGTCACTGGTCAGCGTCGAGACGGGCGCGGCGGCGGCCTACGCGTTGGAGTCTTTACAGGACCGCGGCACCATGTTCGTCGCACCGTCGGAGAGGGTCTACGCCGGCCAGGTGGTGGGGGAGAACTCGCGCCCGGGGGACCTGACCTGCAACCCGGCGAAGCGCAAGGTGCAGACCAACCACCGGTCCTCAACCAAGGACCAGACGGTGGTGCTGGACGTCCCGCGCCGGATGTCGTTGGACGAAGCAATGGAGTGGATCGCGGCGGACGAGCTGATCGAGGTGACGCCCAAGTCCATCCGGCTGCGGAAAGTGCTGCTCGCCGCCGAAGCGCGCAAGCGGGCCCGAAGGGTGCAGATGGCGCTCGCGAAGTAGGCCTAAATCCCCGGCCGAAGCGGCCGGGGCTACCCCGCTGAAATGGCCGGCAGGCCGAGCGTCGTGTCTGCCGCAAGCGCCTGCCAAACCAAACCACATCGTGGACTCCGGCCACAGATCACCCTTCTAACAAGCTCCGACGGACCATGCCGGCGACCAACGCCGTCGGGGTGCAAGCCGTTCCCGCCCACGATATCCCCTCCCGCAAGGCCGAATCCGCCGCACGGCGTACAAGTTTCAGGTCAGGAACGCTATTCAGGTGAAGGCTTGACAACAAGGCCGGCTCCGTCTATGATTAGTGTCGTAGACATCGTGTAGTGTGATGCGACATTGGCCTGGAAGGCGGCCGGCGGCACGGCGCCTGGCCGCATTAGATGGGGAGTTGCAGGTGTCACCATACCGGGCGGACAGACGTTTGAAGCCCCGCGTAGCGCTGGTGGTTCCGTTGGTGGCGGGCATGCTGGCTGCAGGCTGCGCCGTTCTGAGCCTGCACCTTGCCGGCTGCAGCCGTCCGGGCTATCAACTCCTACAGGCCTCGGCCAATGGAGATACCAAGGCCGTGAGCCGGCTGCTGCGCCAAGGAGTGGACCTCAACGCGCGTGACAGCTATGGCGAAACGGCTCTTCATGTGGCATCGGAAAAGGGACACCTGGACGTCGTGAAACTACTTCTCGGGGCGGGAGCTTCCGTGCGTGCGGTTGGGTTGACGGGGCAGACTCCTCTGCACTGCGCAGCAAGAGGAGGGTCGGCGGAGGTGATATCGCTTTTGCTGCGGGCGGGTTCCGGCGTCAATGCCCTGGATAGTGACGGTCGGCCGGTTCTGCACTGGGCCGTGGATGCGGGGAAAACTGACGCGGTTAGGGCGCTCTTGCGAGCAGGGGCTGACCACAACGAACCTGATCTCACAGGGGATACGCCACTGATCCGAGCGGCATTCAGTGGAAGCACCGACGGTGGGCGAGTACTTCTGGATGCCGGCGCGAGCTTGGATTCTAAGGGGTTCAACGGCTTCAGTGCATTGCATCTCGCGGCGATGGGCGGCCACGACTCGTTCGTGGATATGCTATGTAAAGCGGGGGCGCAGTGCGACGCTCGAGACAGGTGGCAGAATACTCCGATGCATTGGGCGGCAGCGAACGGCTTTACGGATGCTGCAAAGACGCTTGTGTCATATGGTGCTGAAATCGATCCGCGTAATGAAAACGGCAAGACGCCTCTTCACCGCGCAGTCATTGGGAACCATGTCGACACAGTGAAGGCCCTGTTGGAAGCTGGCGCAAATCCCAACGTCAGGGACAAAGACGGGCTAACCGCCTTGGGAGACGCCCTGATGCTCGGCCAGACCGAATCAGCTGCGGTCCTGAGCAAGCATGGCGCAACGAAGTAGCGGGCGAAGGTGCGGCCAGCGTGCAGGTGGTGTCTGCTATGCGGGGTCAATGCAGGAGCGGGCACTGAAAGGGAAGCGGCAAGGATCGGCAAAGGACAGGCAGGAAGGAAGGCGACGAAGAAGCGCACGGCTGGGTTGGACGCGGATAACGAAGGATGGACGCGGATGAGGCCAAGCTGAAGCATACTGACCTGATAGACAGAGCCACGGCACGGCAACGCTTTAGACGCAGATGAACGCTGATGGCCGCTGATGAGGGAAGCAGGGCGCGGTGCAACTCGGGGCACGCTTTCGCTGGGGCGAAGGGACGGTGCAGGCGTTCTGCCACCGTTGCCGGGGCTCAGGCGCAGGCCGGCCCGGCTGGCGGATTGTTCCATGTCGGGGCGCCCTGCTTATGATTCAGAAGGAGCGGTTTTGCGAAACGAACCCAATTTGCCTCAACTTCGCAAGCGGTAAGCACATAGAATATGACTGATTTACTCAACAATGGCATGCGGCAGACAGCCGAACGGCAAGGACAAGGCTACAGCGTTGGCACGGATAACGCCGGATGACGATGGATGACGGTGTTGAATGGGCTAAGACGGACGGGCGGACGGCATTGGCCGCAGATGGGCGTCGGCCGCTGGCCGGCGCGCACTGATGACCACTGATACGACAAGAGGTACGGCAGGGAGGCAAGACGGCGGAACGATGTGGTATAGGCTTTGGGGATTGGGCCGCCGGTTGGAGACGCCTCCTCGACCTGTGAGTTTTGGCGAAGGCCACTGGCTGGATGGGCCGGGGTTGGAGGCCATGGACTCGTAGAAAGGGTCGGTCAATGAAGAGGCACACCCGTCTTTGTGTCGTCGTCCTCCTGGGATGCTTCTGGTGCTCGGGGGTTACTGTCGGGAGCATTTCATTTGAGCCTCGTACATATTGGATCCAGGGGCTCCCCACCGGGTTTCTTGTCCAAGACGTGGCGGTCCTTGGCAAGGCCGAGGGGCATGGACTGCGCGTTGTATTGCTGGGAATCTACGGGCATGGCGACAAGGTCGTCACCTGTACGGAAGTGGCGGACCTGGCGAGCGATTCCGGCAAGGTCCTCGATACAGTATTCGAGAAGCCGCTGAGTTCTCCGCCCTCGCCCGGTGGAGTTCAGGCCTTCGACTTCTTGCACGTCCAGGCAGTGGACTTCGACAACGACGGCAACAAGGAGATTTTTGTCCTGGGGGATAAGGCTGATAACATGCTGGCTTTCAAAGCGGAAGGAACCAAGTATCGCGAAATCGAACTGCCATTTCCGAGGCTGTCTTGGCCCAAACTGGCCTGGCTTGACTACAACGGAGACGGCTGGATTGATCTGTTCCTGGCAGGGGACATTGAGACCCCCGACCCCACGTCGCAGCTTGTACCTCCCTTGTACAGAACTGTAGCTCGCCTGTACAAAAACGACCACGGTAAGTTCGTTTTCGAGAGGGATTTGCTGCGAGACTCTCTGGTGAGCGGCGCTCAGGCCGTAGACCTTGACGGCGACGGCAAGGATGACCTGGCCGTGTTCCCGCGCACCAGTGTTAACAGGACTCCGCTGACGGTCCACCTGTACTTCGGCCGGGACCAGGACCTTGTGGAAGCCCGGACCCCTTTGAGTGGCTTCGACGACCTCCTGGAAATGAGCGGTGCGCACATCGCGACCGGCGATCTTGATAGGGACGGTATCCCCGAAATCCTCCTCACGGGGTCGTGGAAGGAGAAGCTGGGCACGAAGTCGTTTATCACACTGCTCTATCATCGGATCGGGGCGGACCCACGGCACTTTATGCTGGACTACGACCGCCAGACATCTGACCTGCCAGACTTCAAGGGGGATTTTGCGGTCGCAGATCTCGACGGAGATGGCTACCCGGACGTCTTCGGCTCGGGCCTGTTGAGGGAAGGCAAGTTCGGTCTGGTCTGCATCGAGAACCAGGCTGGCCGATTGGCGCCGCTCGACGTAGAGAAGTTGTTCCCTGACAAAGGGAGACTGAGGCCCGAGGAGTATGGGTTCTTTGTGAATCTCCTGTACGACTTGGATGGTGACGGAAAGCCTGACATTCTCCTTGTTCCCAGCGTAAGCGGCAAGCCACATGTCCTGCTGCACAATACCTCCGAGACGGCAGCTCGCAAGGGCGAAAAGCGCCCTGTTGCACCGTAAGAGCACGGGTGAGTGGTGTAGGATAGGGCAGGATACTCGAATCCAGCTGAGATGGAGCCGTTGGATGAGGATGATACGCGTGAGTTGGGTGGTTGTGTTCGGGGCGGTGCTTCGCAGGCGAAAGACGGCATTGGCCGCTGATGGGCGTCGGCCTCTGGCCGGAGCGTACTGATCATCACTGATAGGACGAAGCGAAGGGCACCAACAGGGGACCTACGGGCGTCGGGGTCCGGATCGTGGTCGGAGAAGGCTGTTGGATCAGTGGGCATCAGTGCACATCAGTGGCTGCGTGGCGTAGCTGGAGGGATCAGGGAGACATCAGATGGGCAACAAGTCATGGAAGTACTGGGTGATTGCGTCCATCCTGGCCGTGGCGCTGTGGGGCGGCGCCGCGTCCAAAGCAGTAGAAGAGAAGGTTCAGCCGAGGGCGTTCAACTCAACAGTGGCCTTCGATGTTTACGCCGTAGGCAACGGGAGGCACGAAGTCGGCAGCACTCCCTCGAAGCAGCCTCTGACGATACCGCCGTGCCATTGGTGGTGGGTTATACCGCTGCCTCCCGTGGACATGGAGAAGGTGCGTCAGGAGGTCCAGGCGCAGGGGATTCCGGGGCTCGAACCGAGGCATGCCTCGGATGCGACGCTGGAGCACCTGAAGGGTTTGACCGAGTTGCAGTACCTCGCCCTCATCCATACTCAAGTCACGGACACGGGGCTTGAACACCTAAAGGGGCTGACGGGGTTGCAGGCTCTGTCCCTCACGGGCACGAAGCTGACAGACGCGGGCCTTGAGCACCTGAAGGGGCTGGTCGCGCTTCAGCATCTCTACCTCGCGGATACGCAGGTTACGGACGCGGGCCTGGTGGACCTGAAGGGCCTGATGGCCCTCCAGCGGCTCGACCTCTCGGGGACCCAGATCACGGACGCGGGCCTGGAGCACCTGGAGGGGCTGAAGGCATTGCGGGTGCTTTACCTCTTCCGTACGCGGGTAACGGACCGCGGCTTGAAGTACCTGAAGGGGCTGAAGGCGCTCCAGGTGCTCGACCTCACGAGTACGAACGTCACGGATGTGGGCCTGGAGAACCTGAAGGGGCTAACGGCGTTACAGGTACTCTACCTCGCCCAGACCCAGGTTACGGATGTAGGTTTAGACCACCTGAAGGGGCTGACAGCGGTCCAGCGGCTCTACCTCGCGGAAACGAAGGTAACGGACGCCGGCCTGGAGAACCTGAAGGGGCTGACGGCACTGAAGGAGCTGGACCTCACAGGCACGCACGTCACGGACGCGGGTCTGGTGTATCTGAAGGGGCTGACATCTCTGCAGGAGCTGGGTCTCGAGGGAACTCTGGTTACGGACGCAGGCTTGGAGTATTTGAAGGGGCTTACGTCGTTGCAAGATCTCGGCCTCGCGGGGACGCAGGTCACGGACGCGGGTGTTGGGCAACTGAAGAAGTCGCTGCCCAACGTGGAAGTAAGGCGGTAGCGGGCGGCAGGCCTACTACCAAGGCCGGACGGCGGCGTGGGCCGAAGCCCCGCATGGCAGGAAGTTAGGTAAGGTGTCGCCAGAATTCAGAGGCAGGAAAAGGGCGACTTCATCAACGCAGCAAAGACCCAAACCCGCCAGCAGGCAGCATTTCTGCAGGTCACCTACGCAAGGATGTTGACAAGATGCGTGCTAAGACCTATAGAAGTGACTGCTGCAAAGGATGTAATGGGGGTTCGATTGTGGAGGGCTAGAGGTGAGCCAGAGCAAGAAGTTGGGGTACTACCTCATCTTTGTCGGCATTTTCATATTGGCCAATGCCTTGCCCGAAGCGTGTTACTTGTTTGCGGTGCAGCATTCACTCTGGCTTGACTTTACAGGGCTCTTGTTCCTCGCCGCGGGCTGGGGTGTGCTGAGAGATCGAAACGGGTACCGGATCTTCGCGATTGTCCTCTGCGCGCTGGGCGTTGCCGGGACTGTGCTTGGTGAAGCGATTGCGCTTTGGCAAGGAACAGATACCCAGCCAGTGGTTGTCCTTGGGTATCACATGGGCGTGAGCCGGGCAGTTGTAGCGGGGTACGGGGCCGCCTCGGTGGCGTTTTTCGGCACCCCATTGCTTGGCCTTCTCTCCCCGTCTACGGTTTCTGAGTTTGTTTTGCGCCGCGGCCTGGCCGTGCGTCCCAAGAGCACGGGCCACCGGCGGGTTGGCCTGAGAGTAGCCACTGGGATCGTAGCGGCCGGCGCCGCCTTAGCGGTCTGCCTATTGGCCGTAGGCAGGCCCAAGAGCAACATGAGGAGGCTGGTTGAGAGCTTGTGTCAGCCCGAGTTGCACAGGCTGCGTGAGCTTGCGGGCGACCCCGAGAAACTGCGGAAAGATTCCGGGCAGTTCGATCCGGAGAACGTCCGCGCCTTCTTTGCCCCTGCGGTCCTCGTGGCCGAGGTTGAGTCCTCGCCTAATACGACACATGAGATCTATCGCAGAGAAGGGTTTGACAGCAGGACGTGCATTACCTTTTCTATATACCCAGGTCCGGGAGCATCTCTGGCGTTCCCAACGTATTTCCGGCTCCATGACGGCGGCTGGCTAAAGGCCGTCACCTACAGAGGCACCGTCCTAAACTCGGAGGGAAGCCAGACGGGGTACGTGCTGGCGTTGGATTCCAAGGAGTTTGAGGAATATGCTCGCAGCGAGTCGGGCTCGGTCCGGTAGCAGCGCGCCGGCCGACTGATACGAAGGCCAAAAGGCGACCGGCGGTAGCGCGGCGAGGTGCGGAGTTAAGCAAGGTGCCGGAGAATCGTAGGAGGGAAATGCCATGCATGATCGTCTGTCTTTCATCACATGGTTTGTAAAGTGGGGGCCGTTTCTTTGGTTAGGAACGGCGCTGCTCGGTCTCCTCTATGCCGCTACCGTGCTCGGGCTGAATCTGCCCCGGTACTTTTTAGGACTATGGCTGCCGGTATTGCTCATAGCTGGTTTGATCCTGATAGTCTGGGTTGGCTGCTGGGCTGTCGCCGATCGGTGGCAGAAGACCACGATAGTCAGCACTGTCTTCATGTGGCTGATTCTGAGGAGCGTGCTCTCTGGTGCATTGCCTGCTGCAAGGTTCAACGCGGAAGTGCGGCTCGATGACCGCACCTGGTTGGTGGGTCTCCCCCTGCTTCTGGTTTTGCTGGTTCTGCGTGTCTATCTGCGCAAGAGGTGGTGGCGCAGCAGTCACGAGCAGCCCCTGGCGTGACCGAATTGCATTGGGCGGACGGCAAACGGGAGACCGCAATCACAAAGACCCGTTGGCCCAGGTCCGCCGTGGGCGGATGCAGGACCGAAGGTTTACGCACGCGAAGCTTGCGGCCTGATGCGAAGGGCAAAGGGCGGGCGCAGAAGCGTGGGCCGAAGCCCCGCATGGTAGGGAGTGAAGTATGGTGGCGCTAGAATTGACAGGTGAGAAATGCGCACCACTTTGCTTATAGTGGGCGTAATCGTCATTGCAGGGCTGATCTTGCTGGAATGCAGATATAGACAGCGGCTACCGGACACAGGGGCAGGTGTCGCCATGGAGATGCTTGTCAAGGAACTGCTCTACGAGCGCGCCATGGATTTGCCGAGGCCAGCCGAGCGGGCGGTTCTTTTCGTGGACTATGGCGACGGCCAGGATCCTCTCCATCGCGACGGTCAGGACCCTCCTCAGTTCGTTCTTGACAGGCTGTCGCGCCCAGGCTGGGTTGTCAAGCCGGTGTCGCAAGCCAGGGTTGACGAACATGGCTTCGTCTGGGATCCGGATACGGGCAGCAGGGCATGGATCCTGCGTGCGAGAATCGTCCGGTGGCTAAGTCGTGACGCAGTACAGGTGGAATACGGGTACTGGCACGGCTCGGAGAACGGTTGGCTTGATAAGGGACTGCTTCGCTGGGTTCCACGAGAGGAGCTTGATGTGCACGGGTTGGACGGGACCCCTCTGCGGGAAGGCCCCAGTGGGGGAAAGTGGGTGCTCCGCGTAACGGAGTCATCGGACACGTAGGGGCGGCGCATACTTCTGGGCGGCATGACGTGCTGGTGAAGGTGGAACCGGTGTTGGAGGTTGTGGTGATGGAAGGAATTCCCCTAAGAGCCCGAGAGGGCGGAGGAAGCGGCGGCCTAGCATCAGGGGGAGCGGACGGGGAGGGCACCGGCGGGCGCCGGAGAGCAGGACCCTCCTTCGCGCGAGGCTTCGGAGGGCGGGCAGCCACGGGGGGGGAGGGACTGTTTCCGATTGCGAGTCATGCCCGTTCCCGAGGTCCCCGCCACACGGATGGCGGGCAAGGCCTCGGCGCGTCCGCGCGGAGCGGACGCGACGCCCCGCAGCGAACTCGGAATGACAATCGCTCGGCAGGCCAGAGCGGGTGCGGTGCCCAGTAAGCAGCGTGGCCGGCCAAGGGGCGGCTGTACGGCGGATGCCATGACGGCCCCAACACGACGACCACAGCCGGGGGCGGCTGTGCCACAAAGACTATAAGCCAGGGGTGTTGCCCACTTCCTGACAAGAAAGCCGGTCTCCCGCGCTGACGGGGACCATTAGAACCCCCGGCCGGGGACGGCCGGGGCTACCCTTTGCACGTGCCGTCTGGGGCGGCTGTGCCACATCGACCCCCTGCAGCGGCAAGAGCCGCCCTGCGCTTGCTTCAGGACTGGGAAGCTTTCAGGGCCTGGTCAAGGTCGGCAATGATGTCGCGAATGTCCTCCAACCCGACCGAGAGCCGCACGTACTCCGGCGTCACGCCGGTCTGTGCCTGCTCTTCCGGCGTGAGCTGTGAGTGCGTGGTAGTGGCGGGATGGATGATGAGGGACTTTGCGTCGCCGATGTTGGCGAGGTGGCTGAAGAGCTTGACGCTGTTGATCAACTTGACGCCGGCCTCCTTGCCGCCCTTGATGCCGAAGCCTACGATGGCGCCCTGGCCGTCGGGGAGGTACTTCTTTGCATTGGCGTAGTCCGGGTGGCTGGGCAGTCCGGGGTAATTCACCCATTCGACGGCCGGGTGCTTCTCCAGGAACTGGGCCACGGCCAGAGCATTCTGCGAATGGCGCTCCATGCGCAAGTGGAGCGTCTCCACACCAAGGAGCGTCACCCAGGAGCCGAAGGGGCTCTGGCAGCCTCCCACGTCGCGCAGCCAATGCGTGCGGATGTGCATGATGTAGGCGATGTTGCCGATTGGCCGCAACGCCTCCTCGAAAACGAGGCCGTGATAGGCCGGGTCGGGCGTGGTAAATTCCGGCCACTTCTTCGGCTCTTTCGCCCACGCAAACTTGCCGCTGTCCACGACGGCGCCGCCGATGTGCACGCCATGCCCGCCGATGAACTTCGTGGTCGAGTAGACAACGATGTCGAAGCCGTGCTCGATGGGCCGGAAGAGCGCGGCCGTTAGCGCCGTATTGTCAATGATCGTCGGAAGCCCGTGGCGGTGGGCGACATCGGTGATCTTGCGGTAGTCCGGCACGTCATTCTTCGGGTTGCCCGGGGTCTCGATATAGACGGCGCGAGTGTTCGCGTCCACCAGCTTGCTGAGCGATTCCGGTTTGGCGGGGTCGAAGAACCGCACCTCGACGCCGAGCTTCGGGAAGGTCTGCGTGAAGAGCGTCCAGGTGCCGCCATAGAGGCTGGTGGCGGAGATGAAGTTCTGTCCGCTATGGGTGATGGTCAGGACGGAGGCGGTGATTGCAGCCTGGCCGCTGGCGAAGACGAGGCCGGCCGCGCCGCCGTCAAGCGCCGCGAGCCGCTTCTCGAGCACGTCGTTGGTCGGGTTCATGAGCCGGCTGTAGATGTTGCCGAACTCCTTGAGCGCAAACAAGTTCGCGGCGTGGTCGGTGCTCTTGAAGACGTAGCTCGTGGTCGCGTAAATCGGCACCGCACGCGCGGTTGTGGTGGGGTCGGGCTCCTGCCCCGCGTGGAGCGCCAGAGTTCCGATCCTGAAGTCCTTACTCATTGCCTGACTCCTCTCTTTGGTTTGTCAATGACCGACGCAGTGTCCAACGTAAAGTGATTCCCCGCACGCAGATCGCTCTCCGGCCAACCTCAGGCGGAGATATTGGCGAACAATGCGGTGGAAAGGTAACGTTCTCCGAAGCTGGGCACAATGGCTACGATCAGCTTGTCCTTGTTCTCGGGACGGGCTGCCACTATGGACGCCGCGCGGAGGGCAGCACCGCTGGAGATGCCGATGAAAAGGCCCTCCTCCTTTGCGGCGCGCCTTGCCCACTCGATGGCCTCATCCTGGTCCACTGTGATGACCTCGTCAACAATCTTGAGATTGAGCACCTTGGGGACGAAGCCTGCGCCGATCCCCTGAATCTTGTGGGGACCCGGCCGGAGTTCCTGGCCGGCAAGAGTCTGAGTGATGACAGGGCTCTGTGCCGGCTCGACGGCCACAGCCTTGAACGAAGGCTTGCGGGCCTTGATAACTTCGGAAACGCCCGTGATCGTCCCGCCGGTGCCCACGCCGCTGACCAGAATGTCAGCCTTTCCGCCGGTGTCCCTCCAGATCTCCTCGGCTGTGGTGCGGCGGTGAATCTCAGGATTGGCGGGATTCTCAAACTGCTGCGGCATGAAGGCGTCCTTCTCCGCGGCGACTATCTCGTTCGCCTTCTTGATTGCGCCCTTCATGCCCTCTGCTGCCGGAGTCAGCACGAGTTCCGCTCCCAGGGCTTTCAGCACCTTGCGGCGCTCAATGCTCATTGACTCGGGCATTGTCAAGAGGAGGCGATAGCCTCGGGCTGCTGCCACAAAGGCCAATGATATGCCGGTGTTGCCGCTGGTCGGCTCCACGATGAGGGTGTTTGGCCCGATCTTGCCATCGCGCTCGGCGGCCTCAATCATGGACACACCGATGCGGTCCTTGACCGAGGCCAGCGGATTATGACTTTCAAGCTTTGCCAGAACGGTGGCACCACCCCGGATGAGCTTTCGAACCGTCACCAACGGTGTATTGCCGACGGTCTGAGTTATGTCGTCAAAAACGTCGGGCATCGGAGTGACCTCTTCCTAAAGGATTGAATCTCGTAAGTGGACCGGCGCCCACAATTGGCGGCCGGATGGAGTTCGTGTCTTGTCGGAAGGCATTTGTCATCAGGACCGGGGGCTCTATCACAGTCGCTTCCCCTGCGCGCTCGCTGCCGGGCATGTCGGACTTTCGCCAGCCTCCGTTTCAGATCGAGTAGGACAGCACAAGCGTGCCGGTGCGCCGTTTGTCCTCATCCAGGAGATCCTGGAAGGTCGTCCCGTCGTAAACTGAGGACACTGCCCGGTTCGCCCTCTCCCACATGCCGAGAAAGACGCAGTTCCCGTGCAAAGGACACAAGTCTTTCGTCTCGCCGCCGACGCAATTCACCGGCGCCAGCGGGCCCTCCACAAAGCGCATGACCTCCCCGACAGTGAGGAGTCCCGGCGGTCGCGCAAGCAGATACCCTCCCTCTTTCCCACGGCGGGATTCCACGAATCCAGCCTGCTTGAGCTGCCCGAGGATCACTTCCAGGAAGCGGGGCGGGATGGCCTCCGCTTCGGCGATATCTGCGATCTTGACGGGCCCGTGTCCGTAGAACTTGGCCAACTCGAAAACGGCACGCAGGGCGTACTGACATTTCTGTGAGACCATGGCTAACCGTTCGCAGCTAAACCACTTGACAGGATCTCAACACGAGCCGGCAATGCATATCGGAATGTCTAAGAGCCATAGCAAGACTTTCTCGATTGATTCACTTGGCATAATATCCCACCTAATCCCCCTTGTCAAGCGCCCATTAGTGGTTTCGGCTAAAAAGCTTAAGCACGGCCCCCCCGCTGCGTTTAAGAGGCCGCTGCGCTTCCGCCGCCCTCTTAGCCGGGGCACAAGACCCGGCAAGCGTGCGCCAACGGATGGTCGCCTTCCCTACGAACCCGCACCCGTCTGGGCCTGCCATGGCCAGATGCCCGCAGCCTTCAGTTCGGCGATGATGGCGTCCGCGTCGCCGAGGACTGCCACTACCCCCTCGACAGTTGCATCGTCGGGCCACCGCGCAGCGATTCTGACGAGGCCGCGCGTCCAATCCTTGCGCCAATCCGCCTCTCCCTGGGCCTGGAACGCCGCCGCGGCGGCCTCGCACAGGACCATTTGCAGGACGAGCGGAAGCGCTCCGTCGGCAGGCTTCAAGAGGCCCGAGCGCTGGGCCTGCTCGGCCTTGCGCAGGGCGTCAAGACGGGCGACCATGGCCCAGTCCCCTGCGCCCGCCGCCAGCCCCTGCCAGATGGAATAATCCACCCGCCCAGGGAACGCAGCCGGCGGCACGGGTGCCTGAGCCGAGTCTGCTACGGGAGGGGAGTTGGCTGCTTGTTCTTGGGCCGCCGGGGCAAGGACTATGTGAGTATCCCCCCGGGCTGTTTCCACGAGCGCTGCGCGCAGGATATTGTCTTGACCCCCTTCACTCGGACCGCGCGAAGAGACGCTAAAGGCATGCGCGGGGACGGCAATCATCGCTCCGCAGCCCGCGCACTTGCCCGCCTGCCCCACCTCATCTTCATAGACGGTCACGATCCGCCCGCACCTGGGACATGCGAGCTTGATCGGGCGCGGGGCTTGCGCGGAATTCGCCGCTGTGCGCAACGCCGCCCCTGCCGTCGTGCGACCTTCACCCTCAAGTGCGCCGCCGGATGGCGTCATATCCTCTCCACCTCCTCGCTTCCCCATGGCCAGACGCCGGCGGCCTTCAGGTCGCCGACGACGGCGTCCGTGCTGTTGAGGACGGCCACGATCCCCTCCGTGGTCGCCTCGTCCTGCCATTTGACCGCCACGTTGACCAGCCGGCGAGTCCATTGCGTGCGCCACTCAGCCTCGTCCTCCATGTCCAGGGCAGCGACCGCTGCTTCGGCAGCGATCATCTCCGGGATTCGGAGTTCAGTTCCATTGGGATCCATAAGGGTGAGCTTGCAGCCGGTTTCTCGGGCGCGGTGGACAATGTGAAGCCGCGCAGCCATGGCCCTGTCGCCGGTAAGCTCCGCGAACCTGCGCCACACCAGGTAGGCGCCGCCGTCATCGCTGGTGTCCATGTGCGATCCTCTCCTCTATTCAGACAGACGATACGCCCTCCACCGCCCTGGGCACGGATTGTAACGCGGCGCGGCAAGCTGCGCCAGAGCAATCATCGCCGCAGGCATTCGTCAAGCGAGCGACATGCGAGTTTCGGCGCGCCCGGTATTGCCGCACGCGCCGAGGCGAATGCCGGAAGCCGACCCGGACGATGTGCCACGGCCCGGCCAGCAAGCGCAGTCATTGAGGAGGCTTGCACTCGGGGCAGGGCTCGTAGTGGAACGCCCGCGCCTCCGAAAGCGACATCGGCACCGCGTTCAGGGTGCGCAGCCGGGGACAGTCCTTCGTGTGGTAAAACCGGTCGCCGCGCGGCACATAAACCTTGACTTCGGAGCCGATCTTATCGGATGACGGGCCGGGTCCGACGTCCTTCTCGACAGCTGTAATGAATCCCCCAAGGTACCCCCTTGCGCCCGGACTGAAGACGATGACGGCGACAATTGCCCCGCAGACGCCAAGGATAATCAGGAGCTTCAGGCCGCTCATACGAGGTCCCCTCCCTAACCGGCCCCCGGGTCCGGGCGGCACCGAGCTGAAGAGGCAGGAGTGCGCGCCGGACACCATCAGATAGTATGTTGCGTGTCGCGCATGGTGTCAACTCCGGCGCGCGAGCGAAGGCAGCAGCATGCCACTGGGAACCGGGCACGAGCGCCGTCAAATGTGTGCGCGGCACGCCGGGCGCGGCGACCGACGGGCATATCAACGGAGGAAGTTGATGCTTTGCAGCCGCGACTTCGCCGCGGGATCGGAGGCGAGGCGGCGGTAGACGTGGGCGGCACAGGCACAGTCTTGAATGGCCAGGCCCGTCGAGTCGAAGATGGTTATCTCGTCAGCGCTCTCTCGGCCGGGCTTCTTGCCGGTGACCACCTCGCCGATGTCGGCATGGATGTCCTGCCTGCCGATGAGGCCCCTCGAGAAGGCCACGTTGATCTCGCCCCCATGGGAAGACTGCACCCAATCGTCCACGACGATCTTGGCCTCATGCAGGATGGAAAGCTCGAGTTCCTGCTTGCCGGGCGCGTCGGCCCCGATGGCATTAATGTGCGTGCCCGGACGCAGGAAGCGCTTCATGACCACCGGCACGCGCGCGGGCGTGGCCGTGGTGACAACGTCGGCAGCACCCACACCGTCTTCTATCGAGCTGACAGATGCCTCTATGCCATAGGTTGTGGCGGCATGCTGGGCAAAACGCTTCGCCCTCTCAGCATCCGCATCGCAGGCAAGGACCTTCCGGATGCCGGGCATGCTCACAAGGAGTGCTGAAAGCTGAGTCTCCGCCTGGCGTCCTGTGCCCACGAAACAGGCAACCGCACAGTCAGGCCGGGCCAGATACCTGGCCGCTACTCCGCCGGCCGCGCCGGTGCGGAGCGCGGTCAAGTACGTGGAGTCCATGATGGCCAGCGGGAAACCGGTCTCCGGGTCGAAGACGGTAAGGGTCGCCATGACGGCAGGGAGGTCTTTATTGTCTGGGTGGACGTTGACGTTCTTAACCGTCGCCAGGGCGAGGTCGGGCAGGTATGCCGGCATACACCTCAGGTCGCCCTTCGGAAATTGGAGGTACAACTTGGGCGGCATTTGCATTCTGCCTTCGCCGTAGGCTTTGAAAGCTTCCTCCACCACCTGGACAGCCTCGGGCATCGCGAGCGCTCTCGCTACTTCGGCTTGCGTCAGAAGATAAGTCTTGTTGTCGGCCATCCGTGTCACCTTCTGGGCCAAAGCTGTGGAAAAGCGTAGGAGGCGCCTCTTGAGGTGCCGCCATCCGCAAAATGTCGCCTATGTTACCTGCCACAGGCCGGCATGGCAAGGACCGGAGCCATGGAGCGTGGCTCCATTGGATGCACAGGATATGCGTTGGCGGCGCGTGAGTGCGACTGGCACGGGGAGCGTTGTGGCAACCAAAGGTCAGGCCGGAGGCGCATACAGGGGCGACTATCGTCAAGGTGGGAGGACACGCATGCAGGCACGGAAACGCTGCGAGGAGCACGATGATCGTGCTCCTCGCGGGCTACGACCTCCCCCTTTTACGTCTATCAGCCTGCGGTTACCCACCTTCGACTTCCGCCGGCTGCTTCCCCCCTTCCCAGCACCTTTCTTCCCTCAAGGCGCCGGCCCGCACGCCAGCCTGCTTCTCCCGCCCCCCTCGCGGCTCACATCCTGCGGCGCCCCGCTACCACGGCCACAGATTGGCCGACCTGAGAAGGCGCACCGCAGTATTAAGTTCTGCACGGCCCTCGAACGAACGGCTTCGCTGTGCGAACGCGTCGGCATACCATTCCGGCT
>Ga0315282_10000861_pt1 | contig 59476 bp, 45 predicted proteins | sample YL17G07_20_MG_FD_203693 | JGI IMG/M metagenome (GOLD analysis project Ga0315282, IMG submission 203693) | Sediment microbial communities from Yellowstone Lake, YNP, Wyoming, USA - YL17G07_20 | ecosystem: Environmental > Aquatic > Freshwater > Lake > Sediment | place: USA: Wyoming | collected...
CCCTCGAACACGTCCTTGCCGACTACCACGCCACCATGACCCAGCTCGGCGCCAACGTCTGGCAGCACACTTCACCTATCAAGAAGGAATGACTTAGCGCGGTACGGCGTCCGGGTGGATGCAGATGGACCCGGTCCAGGGGTAACCCGCGTTGCCCGGGATCCCGGCTGGGATGATGCTGGTGCACTTCCACCACTTCGCGTGGCCGTCCAGCAGACCGATGTTGGACCCGCCGTTATGACGCGCGTAGTTCTCCAGCAGGTTCTGAGCCGGGCGAGCGCCGCTGCAGGTGCAGTACGTGGCGGTATCGGCGTCAGGACACGCGACACGGAAGATGAGACCCTGGTACACCGGGTCCTCGCCCCAGACCATGCCGCACTTGGAGTCAGCGACCACGAGCGTCTGCGACGGGTACTTCCAGCCGACCAGTTTCTTGGCGCGCTGACAGGTGCATGTGCCGTCCGGCCGTCGGTCGGCGAGAGAGTGAGACATGCGCTCACTGTAGCCGTAATTCAGATCCACGTACCAGGCGCCCGTGGGGTCCCAGCAGCCGCGGAAGTTGGCCAACATCCCGGCTGACGGGCATGTGAATATCTGCTTGTTCTTGACGTACGGCATGATATCGATGTGCCACGGGCTCGTGTCAACCGAGTAGTTCGTGTCATGCATCGAGAGCCAGCACAGCGTTGTCCAGCCCGGCAGCATCTCGTCGTTGTCCTGGACGTATGACAGAATAGCAGTGGTCATCTGCCTGGTGTTGGACAGGCAGGAAGTTTGACGGGCCTTCTCGCGAGCTTTGGCAAAGACAGGAAACAGAATCGCCGCGAGGATGGCGATGATGGCGATGACGACCAAGAGCTCGATGAGGGTGAAGCCCTTGCGCACCTTCACAGCTATGCCCTCCCATCCACCATGTACAGACGCTCCGCGAAGCGGAAGCGCAGATCGTGGGTGCCAACCCGGTACTGCTCGCGCGCTTCTTGGCGGCCTCACCTCCCTACATGCCGCTCCCGGACAGACGGACCCACACACCTATCCATCCCTATTTCCGCGCGCATGTCAGCACCCCCTCCCTTCCGCGCCACGTTAATGCTACGGAGCCATACGGCTCACCCGCGATTCGACCGAGACCCGGAGGACGAGGGGACTGGGACGTTGAATAGGTGAGCACCTAGACCCCGGCGAAGGGTCACAGCAAGCGCTGTCGCGCGCAGTACCGGCCGGGCCGGCGAGGTGCGCCGGCTCGTGCCGTGCGTCAGGCAACCAGAGGAGGATCAGCGGATGAGAGTCGTGCGTGTCACAACGACGGTGTTGATCGCGGCCGCGCTGGCGGCGACGGCATTGCTCGGCTGCTCGCAGGGCAAGAAGACCGCCGACAAGGTGGGCAAGGCAGTGCCCGAAACGTCGGTTCCCCCTGAGATGAAGGGGCCGAAGGTTGGCACAGCGGGTACGGCCGGAGCCACCGCGCCAGGCGCGAAGACGGGCGAGGCCGCGCCGGAGGGGAACGCCGCCCCCGAGGCCAAGGACGTGAAGGGCGCCAACGGGGCGTGACACGCGACACGCCGCGCAGCTCGTGTCAGCCGCCCTCCGTGAACAGGTTGGCAGCCCTATGCGAGTGGGTATGACCCGGGCAGAACATGGTGTTCCCAGCAGGTGTTCAGGGACCGGCCTATCGTCGGCGCCCCAATCGAGACCCTAGGAGGTAGGCTATGAGACGAGGATTTACCCTCATCGAGCTGCTCGTAGTGATCGCCATCATTGCCATCCTAGCTGCCATCCTCTTCCCCGTCTTCGCCAAGGCCCGAGAGAAGGCGCGTCAGACAGCGTGCCTGTCGAACCACAGGCAGATCGGCACAGCGTGGATGTCGTACATCCAGGACTTCGACGAGATGACCCCTCCGATGAACTCCTTCCACGCGACGTACGGCCGCGTCTGGATCCAGACCATCCTCCAGCCCTACATGAAGAGCCGCGACCTATGGCTGTGCCCGTCCTTTGACGACCCGGCCATGGGCGGTTGCGAGAATCGTCACCGCTTGGGCATCGGGTACAACTGGGGCAACTACCCTCCCCCGTACACCGGTGACGTGGGTTGGCTCTCTTACAAGTCTCTCGCCGTCCTCCAGCGGCCGTCCGAGTTCTGCGTGTTTCTGGACACCCGCTGCATGGGCGCCGGCCCGTATGGCGACAGCGCTACGCCCGGCTTCCTCGCATGGCGCGCGGGGGCGTGGCCGTTCAATTCACCCCATAACGATGGAATGAACATCGCCTACGGCGACGGACATGCCAAGTGGACCAAGGTTGACCCTCTGCTCGAGAACCAGTTCTACCCGGTGCCAGGCTTGCCGGAGCCCTAGCGGCCCAGGCAGCCCGGAGGAAGAGCAAAGGCCCGGGGCCCTGTCGGGGCCCCGGGCCTTTGTGTTCCGGGATGGCGCCTACGCTGCTGCTACGGCATGTCGTAGAGCTCAAGGCCGTTGAAGCGTATCGGACCGCCGGCGTACTTGCACTTGGTGCTCTCGTTCTTGAACCACTTGGCGTGCCCATCGGCCAGGCCGATGTTGTTGCCGCCGTTGTGCCTTGCGGCCGAGTCCGAGCTTATGCCGCGGGCCGCAAGCACCCCGGCATACGTAAGCGTGGGCGCACAGCCCGGCTGGGGGCACCCCGTCATGTAGTTGGCGAACGCGATCGGCGCGCAGATACCGTCGGTGGTGCTACCGGCGCAGACCCCGCCGTTCTCCCACAAGCCGCCGCCGATGTTGGCGCGCGCGGCGTCGGCCAGGATGAAGCTCTCAGCGGCGGCCTTTAGCGGGGCCATCTTTCCCCCCTTGGCGCGGCAGCAGCCCGTGTTCCCGTCCTCGGCCAGGCACGCGCCGATGGCGATGCCGGCGCCGTAGTTCAGCGAGATCTGGCCGGGCACGCGCTTGGCGCAGTGCCCGCCGCCACAGCCGCCCGCGTTGTTGATCCAATCCATCGCCGCCGACGGACACGCGAGGATCTGCGCGTTCTTGATGTACGGACCGGTGGCGAACCACCAGGGGTTGGTGCCGGGGTTGTTACCCGGGAACCCCGCGCCGACCGAGGCACGGCAACCTGGGGTGGTAACGCAGAACCTCTCGTCATAGTCCTGAGCGTAGCTTATCCAGGCGGTGCAGAGCTGCCGCACGTTGGATAGACAGGACGTCTGGCGTGCCTTCTCGCGAGCCTTGGCGAAGACCGGGAACAGAATGGCGGCCAGGATTGCGATGATGGCGATAACGACCAGCAACTCAATGAGTGTGAAACCACTGCGACGTCTCAACAGAACGACCTCCTTGGTGATGACCCGAGCGCGCCGCGACTCGCGCGGAAGCCGCGCTCCGGGTCCAGCCCATGGCGCGGCCGGGTTCACTTGCCGGCCTTCTTCATCATGTCCGCGCCCTTCATCATGTTGCCCTTCATCTGCGTCTGACCCTCAGACGTGGATGTCAGAGCGCTGGCATCCCCCTTCGCTTTGTTCTTCCCACAGCCCATCATCAGGGCCCCAAGAAGCGCTGAGGCGACGATCAGAGCAAGCAGACGACTCACTGGCACCTCTCCTCTCCGAATGGTACGATCCCTACTGCCGACACGTGTGCGCGGCACCCGTTCCGCCCCGCAGCAAAAAAGGCTATTACCCGGTCGGGGACCGGCATACCTCGCTGAGCAAACGTTTGCGCGTTCCCACCTGCCCGTGTTCCTACCTGCCAGTAGCTCTCGCAGGGCGCCGCGCCCATGATGCGGAATTACACCGGAGGGCGATGACTTGCTTCGGGGGTGAGTCGATGTTCGTCTTCCGCTCCGGCGACGTCACCGATCTTGAACGATCCACCGCCCGAGAGTGGCTCCTCGCCAACGGCCTCGGCGGCTACGCCTCGTCCACCGTGTGCGGCATGCCGACGCGGCGCTATCACGGGCTGCTGGTCGCCGGCGAGAGACCGCTCGAAGACAGGCGGCTACTAGTGTCCGTCTTGTCCGAGTCGGTGCTCACCGACTTCCGCCGCTTCGAGCTCGGCTGCAACCGTTACCCCGACGCCGTCTACCCGCGGGGCTTCGAGCATATCGCGTCGGTCGAGGTCGGCGGCACTGTGGTGACGCATGTGTGGCGGCTCGAGACAGGTGAGCTCGAACGCCGGGTCGCGATGGCTGGGAGCCGCAACGTGACGGCGGTGGTGTACACCTGGCACGGACACACCCGCACCGTCCTGGAGCTTCGCCCGCTCACCGCCTGTCGAAGCTACCACCATTGTCAACGCGCTCACCACGAGTTCAACGGCACCCTCAACATCGCGCACCAGCGGGCATGGCTCGCGCCCTACACTGGAGCGCCCGAGGTCCACTTGGGCTGGGAACGCGGGAGCGTGGAGCCGCTGGGAGTCTGGTACTACAACCTGCGGTACCAGGCGGAGATCGAGCGCGGCCTGGACTACGAGGAGGACCTCTACTGCCCCGGCGTCTGGACCATCCCGTTGTCGCCGGGTGAGCCGGTGGGACTGACCCTCTCCACCCAACCTTGCCCCGGCTCCGAGGCCCACGCCATCGTGGCCGCGGCGGCCAAGCGCCAGGAAGCGATCGTCTCCGCCAGCCCGATGGGCGCACTGGGCGATCCGCGCGTCAACGCGCTGCTGGTCGCCGCAGACAGCTTCCTCGCGACCCGCGAGGGCGGGCTGTCGACCGTGGTGGCGGGTTACCATTGGTTCACCGACTGGGGCCGCGACGCGATGATCGCGCTCCCGGGTACGACGCTCGCGCACGGCGATACGGACGCGGCCGGAAGCGTCATCCGGGGTTTCGCGTCAGCGATGCGCGGAGGCCTTGTTCCCAATCGCTTCCCGGATCACGGCCAGAAGCCCGACTACAACACCGTCGATGCGACCCTGTGGATGTTCGTGGCCGCCAAGCGAACGGCCGACAAGCTGGCGGAGCCGGTTGGGCTCGCGAGCGAGCTGTGGCCGGCCATGCGGCAGTCCGTGGACTTACACCTTCGCGGGACTGCCTTCGGGATCAAAGCCGACCCCGCCGACGCGCTCCTACAGCAGGGCGGCGACGGGCATCAGCTCACGTGGATGGACGCGAAGGTTGGGGACTATGTCGTTACTCCCCGAACCGGGAAGCCGGTCGAGATCGCCGCTCTGTGGTACAACGCGCTCAGGATAGCGGCGGAGTTCGGGCAGTTGGCGGGTGACGCGCAGGCCGACGAGTACAGATCGCTCGCCGCCGGGGTGGCGGCGTCGTTCAACCGCGCTTTCTGGCTGGAAGACGAAGGCTGTTTGGCGGACGTTGCCACAGAGGCCGGGCCGGACCGGTCTCTCCGCCCGAACCAGGTCATCGCCCTGAGCCTGCCGTACGACCTGGCGCGACCGGCAAGCGCCGAGCGCGCCATGAGCGTTGTCACGCGGGAGCTGCTCACACCGTACGGCCTGCGGAGCCTCGCGCCAACGGACAGCCGATACTGCCCCGTGTACGTAGGCGGGCCGTTCGAGCGCGACTGCGCCTACCACCAGGGGACCGTCTGGGCGTGGCTCATGGGTCCCTACCTTCGCGCGTACCTGAAGCTCAACGATCACAGCGCGCCGGCTCGGGCGCATGCGCGTGACCTGCTGGAGCCGCTTCTCGACCATGTCACCGATGCGTGTGTGGGAAGCATCAGCGAGATCTTCGACGGCGCCTCGCCGCACAGGCCAAGGGGCGCTGTGTCGCAAGCCTGGTCGGTGGCCGAGGTGCTGGACGTCCTGTCCGAGTGCTCCGTGGGGGCGCACGGCGATGCGCCCCCGGGCAGCGCGCCGGGCAGCGAACAGGGCCGGTGACCCCGTGAAGCGCGTCCTTAGCCCGAGCCTCGGCTCCCCCAAGGGGGACTATGACATTACCCGCACCTTCCTCGGCGAGGAGGTGCGCATCCAGCGCATCGGTACCAACTCAGACATCGCCAAGTTCGTGGAGCTCATCGACAGCGAGGACGGGAAGGTCGACTGCTTCGGCTTCGGGGGCGGCGACGTGTGGGTGGTCGCCGGCGGCAGACGCTACACATGGCGGCGCGAGGCCAAGATGGCCGCCCACGCGCGCAAGTCGCCCCTCGTCGATGGCAGCGGGCTCAAGAACACCATCGAGCGCGAGACGATCCGGTACCTCGCGCGGGAAGGGATCGTCGACTTCGCGAAGAGCAAGACGCTCGTAGTCTCCGCGGTCGACAGGTTCGGCATCGCGGAGGCTGTGGCCGAGCAGGGAGGCGAGTTCATCTACGGCGACCTGATCTTCGCCCTCGGGCTGCCGATACCGATCCGGTCGGTGAGGGCGCTTAGGGTCATCGCCGCCATCGCGCTGCCCGTCATCACTCAGCTCCCGCAGACCTGGGTCTACCCCACAGGCAAGAAGCAGGAGGAGATCGTCCCCAGGTTTCCGCGCTACTACGAATGGGCCGACGTGATCTGCGGGGACTTTCAGTACATTCGCAGGCGCCTGGCGCCCAAGCTCGACGGGAAGGTGATCGTCACCAACACCACAAAGCCGGGAGACCTCGACCTGCTACGCGAACGGGGAGTACGCCTGCTGGTGACGAGCACCCCCGACATCACACTAGAGGGTCGCACACCCGGCACTAACGTGCTCGAGGCGCTCATCGTGGCGTTGTCGGGCATGCGGCCGGAGGACCTGACCGTCGACGACTACATGAGGGTTCTGAACGACATGCAGTGGCGCCCGCGCATCGTCGAGGTGTAGCGCCGGCACCCGGATCGGGGTCCCATGAAGATCCACGAGTACCAGGCGAAGAGCATCTTCCGAAACGCGGGGATCCCCGTGCCCGATGGGAAGGTCGCCGCGACGCCCGATGGGGCGGTGGCCGTCGGTGCGGAGCTGGGCCTGCCGGTAGCGGTCAAAGCGCAGGTGCTGGTCGGAGGCAGGGGCAAGGCCGGCGGCATCAAGCTCGCAGGCACGGAGGCCGAGCTGCGGCGGGCCGCGTCCGACATCCTCGAAATGCGGATCAAGGAGCTTCCGGTCCGCAATGTGCTCATCGAGCGCACGGCCGACATAGCTCGCGAGCTGTACCTGTCTGTGGCCCTCGACCGGGCCGCGCGAGAGCCTCTGCTCCTCGCGAGCGGCCTTGGGGGCGTCGACATAGAGGAGGCGGCCCGGACCTGCCCCGGCGCCATCGAGCGCGTGCGGATCGACCCGGCGTTCGGCCTGCGAGCCTACACTGCGTGGCCGGCGCTGACCCGCGTCCTGGGCGGCCCGGAGCTAGTCGGGCAGGCCGTCGCCATCGCGACCGCGGTCCACAAGCTCTTCATGGAGCTGGACTGCTCGCTCGTGGAGGTCAACCCGCTCGTGGTCACGTCGGATGGTCGACTGGTCGCGCTGGACGCCAAGATCCTGCTCGATGACAACGCGCTGTTCCGCCACCCCGATCTCGCGGCCATGCGCGACCCCGACGCGGACGACCCGCGGGAGACCGACGCTAACGAGCACGACCTGTCGTTTGTCGCGCTCACGGGCGACATCGGGTGTATCGTCAACGGCGCGGGGCTCGCGATGGCGACGATGGACCTTGTCAAGCACGCAGGCGGGCAGCCCGCGAACTTCCTCGACGTCGGCGGGTCGTCCAGGCCGGAGAAGGTCCTGCACGCGATGCGCATCATCCTCTCCGACCCGGACGTGAAGGTGATCCTCCTCAACATCTTCGGCGGGATCACCCGCTGTGACGACATCGCGCGCGGGCTCATCGAGGCGCGCAGGACGCTCGGCGCCCGAGTCCCCGTCGTCGCTCGCCTGACAGGCACCAACGAGGCGGAGGCGAGGGAGCTGCTCGCGTCGACCGAGCTGCTCTCGTCGGACACGATGGAGGGCGCTGTGGAGCTTGCCGTGAGGCTGGCGAGAGGGGAGGCCGCCTAGATGTCGATCCTCGCCGATACTTGCGCCAAGGTCTGTGTGCAGGGCATCACGGGACGCGACGGGTCCTTCCACGCCGCGCAGATGACAGCCTACGGAACCGTTGTCGTCGGTGGCACGCGGCCCGGCAAGGGCGGCACGGAGCACGAAGGCTTCGCCGTCTACGACACGGTCGCCGGGTGCCGCGCCGCCACCGGGGCGAACACAAGCGTCATCTATGTCCCGGCCGGCGGCGCTGTGGACGCGATGTACGAGGCGATTGAGGCCGGCATAGAGCTCGTCGTCTGCATCACCGAGGGCGTCCCCGCCAACGACATGATCGGTGTCGTTGGGGCGTTGCGCGGGCGGCCCACGAGGCTCGTCGGGCCCAACTGCCCCGGCGTCATCAGCCCGGGCAAGGCGAAGGTGGGAATCATCCCCGGCTCGATCGCGACGCCTGGGCCCGTGGGTGTCGTGTCTCGGTCGGGCACCCTCACCTATGAGGTCGTGCACGAACTCACGAGGCACGGGCTGGGCCAGTCGACCTGCGTAGGGATCGGCGGCGACCCCGTGCCTGGGATGAACTTCCTCGACGTGCTCCGCCTCTTCCGCGACGACCCCGAGACCCGCCTGGTGGTCATCATCGGGGAGATCGGGGGCTCGGACGAGCAGATCGCCGCGGACTACGTCCGAGACGAACTCGACAAGCCCGCCGTAGCCTTCGTGGCAGGGCGGACCGCCCCGCCGGGGAAGCGGATGGGGCACGCCGGGGCTATCATCTCCGGCGGCGAAGGCACTGCCGAGGAGAAGGTCGCTGCGTTCGAGGCCGCCGGGGTGCCGGTCGGCATGTCGCCCCGCGCGGTCGCCGAGCTGGCCCACGACCGCCTTGCGAGAGGATGAGACCCTTGTTCAAGTTGGCAAGCTTCACGGACGAGATCAGCCAGGATCCGGCGCGTGCGGTCGAGGTCTGCAAGGAGTTTGGGCTCGACGGCATTGAGCTACGCTCGGCGTGGGAGAAGCCCCCGCAGACACTCACGGACGACGAGGTCGTGCGCATCCGCGACCTGGCCGGCGCTGCCGGGCTTGCCACCGCGTGCATCGCGTCGCCCTTCCTCAAGTGCGACCTGGGCGATGATGCCGCCTACGAGCAGCACCTCGCCATACTGCGCCGCTGCATCGCGATCGGGCGGATGCTCGGAACGAACATTGTGCGCGGGTTCACGTTCTGGCGAACGGAGAACCCCGACGAGGCGCTGACGCGGCGCATCGCCGGCCTGTTTGCCGAGCCGGTGCGCATCCTCGAAGGCGAGGGCGCCATCCTCGGGATCGAGAACGAGTTCTCGTGTCACATCGGCTCCGCGACGGAGCTGCGCGCGTTCCTCGACACGCTCGGAGCGCCATGCGTGAAGGCGATCTGGGACCCGTCGAACCAGGTCTATATGCCGGACGACACGCCGCTGCCCTTCCCCGAGGGCTATGAGCTCGTGAGACGCGACGTTGTGCACATGCACATGAAAGACAGCGTGCGACTCGCGGGCGGCGAGCGGGCCCACGTGCCGGTGGGCGAAGGGCAGGTCGGCTGGCCGGCGCACTTCGCCGCGCTCAAGGCTGATGGCTACAACGGCTACTGCTCGCTCGAGACGCACTGGCGCCCGTCGAAAGAGCTCACCGAGGAGATCATGAGCCGCCCCGGCGGGTCGCAGTACACCGAGGGCGCCGAAGCCGGATCGCGCGTGTGCCTGGAGAACATCAAGAGGATGCTGGGGGAGATAGCGTAAAGCCGCACGGCTGTGCGCCAGCAACGGGCCGCTTAGGCCGGCACCCTTTGCGCCTCAGCTTGACGAAGGGCGAGACGGCGGCCTCGACACGGAGTGTGGCTTCGTACAGGAGTGCGGCCCGCGTCGGCCGAAGCATCCCCGGGGCCGGAGGCGGCGGCGACAGGTGGCGAGCGCGGTGCTGAAGGCCGGCTTCGCGAAGACTGATCTTACTCCAGCCGTGGGTCTAGAGGTCCCCGGCGGGTTCTACAAGCTCCTTTCCACCGGCATCCACGACCGGTTGTGGGCCGAGGCGGCGCTCGTGTCCGACGGCCGGGAGACCGTCGCTGTGGTCGGTGTGGACCTCATCATGGTGCCGCGCGATGTGGTCGACGCCGCGAGGGCTGCCATCGAGGAGCGCATCGGCATCCCCGCGCGGAACGTGCTTATCGCGGCAAGTCACACGCATAACGGCGGCCCGATCATCGAGTGCTTCGGGTCGGCCAGGGATGAGGAGTACCGCGCGCTCGTGGCCGAGCGCATCGCGAACGCGGTCGTAGGGGCCCACGCGAGCGCACTCGAGGCTTTCGTCGCGACGGGATCGGGCCACGAGGACAGCGTCGCCTTCAACAGGCGGTTCCTGATGACCGACGGCACCGTCAAGACGCACCCGGGCAAGGTGAACCCCGACATCGTCCGTCCGGCCGGGCCGACGGACCCTCAGGTCGGGGTCATCGCGCTGCGGGACAGCGACGGCCGCCTGCTCGGCTGCATCGTTAACTACGCCTGCCACGGGACGACCCTCGGCGGCTCGGACCTCTCCGCCGACTGGGTGCACTACCTTCGCGAGACAGTGCGCGGAGGCGCCGGGGCGCCGAGCGCCGGCGTGATCTTCCTCAATGGCGCGTGCGGGGACGTCACCCAAGTCGACAACCAAAGCCCACGGCCCGCGGAGTTCGGCGAGCACTGGAGCAGACTGGTCGGGACGTGCGTCGGGGCGGAGGTGCTCAAGGTGCTCGCGCGGGCGGACTACCGCCCGGATGCGCCCGTCGCTGCCGCGTCGGAGGAGCTGCAACTCGCCATCAGGGACCTGGGAGGGTCGGACGAGGACATCCTTCGCCGAGAATCGCCGGACTTCGGACTCGGGACCGGTGTCGAGGACGTCTACGCGCGCGAGGTAGCCCTCGTCCGCGCGATGAAGGCGGCATCACCTACGGCGCCCGGCGAGGTGCAGGCCCTGCGCATAGGCGATGCCGGGATAGCCGCCAACCCGGCCGAGTACTTCTGCGCCTTCGGCCTGGACATCAAGGGCCGCTCCCCGGCGCCCCTCACGATGGTCGCCGAGCTCGCGAACGGGTACGTCGGCTACGTCCCCACGGAGGACGCGTTCGCGGGCGGCGGCTACGAGGTGCGCACCGCGCGAAGCAGCTACCTCGCGCCGGACGCCGGCGACCGCATCGGCGATGCGGCGGTGGGGCTGCTGGGGGAGCTGTGGGAAAGGGAGTAGCCTCCCTCGCCCGAACCCATTGACGACTGCGCACCAGACCAGAGAGGACACCTCCAAGTTGCCTGACATCATCCAGCCTGTGCCCTACCGCGTCTTCCAACGAGCGAACGACGACACAGCCGCGATCGACGTGGCGGTTCAACGGGTCGGCGACGGCGGCGCGACCGTGCGTCTGGTCGACTCCGCCGGGGCCCAGGTGCCCGTCGAGGCGCGCCTGGAGATGGGCGGTGGCGCGCTCACCGGGTCGCTCGAAGGTGTGCCGGTCGGCGGACCGTACACGCTTCAGGTCGTGTCGTCCGGCTCGGTGCTCGGGGAGGCGCCGGGGCTCCTGGTCGGTGACTTGTGGGTGCTCGCCGGTCAGTCGAACATGGACGGGGTGGGGAAGCTGTTCGACACCGAGCCGCCCTCGGATCGCGTCAACGCCTTCTACTACGATGACCGCTGGGCAGTCGCGGAGGATCCATTCTGCTGGTACGACGAGGCGGTCGATCCGGTCCATTGGGGCACCACCACGGACCGCGAGGCCGCGATCGCTCTAGCGAGGCTCGCTCGTGTTGCGGGGGCGGGCCTGGGCGTGGCCTTTGGCAAGGAGCTCGACAGACGGCTCGGCGTGCCCATCGGCCTCCTAGTCTGTTCACACGGTGGCACAAGCATGGCCCAGTGGAGCCCGGACCTGCTGGACGAGGGCGGCAACAGCCTCTACGGCTCGATGATCCGACGCATCAGGGCCGTCGGCCGGCACATCGCGGGCATCGCTTGGTACCAAGGTGAGTCGGACGCGAACCCGGAAGCGGCGCCCGCTTACGCGGACACGTTCGCGCGGTTCGTGGAGGCGGTGCGCCGCGACGTCGGTCAGCCGGGCCTGCCCATCGTCTATGTGCAGATCGGATGCTTCTACATCAGCGAGTACGGGCCGGAGCTGGTCAGCTCCTGGCACCAAGTACAGGACGCCCAGGTGCGCGCCGAGACGCTCATACCGCACTCGGGCATGGCTTCCGCTATAGACCTGTCGCTCCACGACGGCATCCACATCGACACGCCGGGCCTGCGCCGTCTCGGCCGTCGGCTGGCGCACGTGGCTCACATCGTGGCCTACGGCGCGAGCGGCGCGGGCGCGATCGGACCCCGGCCCGGCCGCAACGTCGTCAGCGAGGACCGCAGGACGGTCAGGGTCGGCTTTGAGCACGTCAACGGCTCACTGACCACCCCCGGGCGGGTGCGGGGGTTCACGGTGATGCTCGGCGATGAGACCCGTTGGCCGACAGACGCCCGCGTGGATAGGAGCGGCTCAGCCGTCGTCCTGACGTTCGCCGATCCCCTGCCGGCGGGCGCCGAATTGCACTACGGCTGGGGCCTGAACCCGGCCTGCGGGATCGTCGATGAGCGCGATCTGCCGGTGCCGGTGTTCGGCCCGGCGAGACTGTGACGAGGGGGAGCGCGCATGTTCCCCAGGAACACTCGCAACCGCGGCTGTAGGATCAGCGACGCGTGGGCGTACCGCGGCTTGGGGACACTGGTGATGGAGAACGACCTCGTGCGTGTCGTCGTGCTCCTCGACCAAGGGTCCGACATCATCTCCTTCGAGTACAAGCCGCTCGGCCTCGACCTCCTGTGGAAGACGCCCTCGGGCGGAGTGCTGTCGCCGGCGCAGCACATCACCTCTCGGCCACTAGACGAGGGCAACTTCGCCGACTTCCACGAGGGCGGCTGGCAGGAGTGCTTCCCCAACGGCGGCCGCGTGTGCGCCTACCGGGGAACCGAGTTCGGCCTCCACGGCGAGGTCTACGGGCTGCCCTGGTCGTGCGAGATCGTCGCGGATTCAGCCGAGGAGGTCGCGGCCCGTCTCACCGTGCGGACCAGGCGCACGCCGTTTCTGCTGGAGAAGACGCTGCGCCTGCGCGAGGGCTTGGCCTTGCTCGAGATGGAGGAGAGCCTGCGCAACGAGGGGCGCTACGCGATGGAGTTCATGTGGGGCCATCACCCCGCGTTCGGGGAGCCGTTCCTCTCCGGCGACTGCGTCGTCACGACCGGAGCGAAGACAGCCGTGCTCCACAACGGCGACGACTCCGAGAGCCGCTTCGCGCCGCCGGTTGGGGGCGACCCTTCTTCGCTGGCGGCGCGCGACGGCGCCGCCGTCGATATCCTGCGGATCCCGAAGCGGCGCCAGGTCGTCAGCGACATGTTCTACCTTACTGACTTGCTCGAGGGGTTCTATGCGCTGACGAACACGCGCCTCGGCGTCGGCTTCTCTATGGAGTTCGACCCGGCCGTGTTCTCGTGCATCTGGTACTGGATCGCGTGCAACGCTCCGTGCGGAGCACCGTTCCACGGGCGGTCGTACACTGTGGCGCTCGAGCCCTTCACATCGTGGCCGGCAATCCTGACGAACGCGATAGAGAACGGAACGCAGCGCAGCCTGGAGCCGGACGAGACTCTGTCGACGCGCCTCGCCGCGGGCGTGTTCGCGTCGCATGAGCCGCCCACGACGGCCGCGCGGATATGCTATGGTCGGTAGCGGAGGTGTGCGACACCGTCTTGCCACCGAACGCAGGGAATCCGGTTTCCGTGCTGTTCGCTGAGAACGGCCTCCCCCTCGTGTCGCGCGGGAGCCCGCTGAGTGTCGATCGGCGCGAATCCGCCGTCGCCGCCGGCATCGAGCGGTTCACCTCCTCCGGGCGGGCCGCGTCGCCGAGCACGGTAGCGGCCGCGCTGCGGCTCGAGCGCGACAGGCTGTTCGCCGACATGGAGCTTGGTGCGGGCTGGGAGCTGTCAGGTTGGCTGACGGCGCTGACCGACGCCACGGTGGCCTGCCTGATGAACTGGGCACTTGAGCAGGCCGAGCTGGCGAGCTGCCCGGTCGCACTTGTCGCCACAGGCGGCTACGGGCGGGCCGAGTTATTCCCGTGGTCCGACGTGGACCTCGCCGTGGTGCCCCCCGGGCCGGACGACACGGCGCTCGACGCGTTCGTGCGGGCTCTTCACAAGGCGGCGTTCGACTGCTTCGGGGACGGTGTCGGCCTGGATGTCGGGTACCAGTTCAGGCCTACCTCCGATCTGCCTTCGGTAGATGACAAGACGCTTACCTCCTTCCTTGACGCGCGCCTCGTCTGCGGCAGCAAAGCTGTCTTCGCTGAGTTCCGGGCCGCACTCAACGACTGCCTCGACCCGGCACGCGCTCTGCCCGCGCTCGTCGCCGAGCGGTCGACCCGGGGGCTCGACAGAACCGGGCGAGTCTACGCGCTGGAGGCCGACCTGAAGGCACATCCCGGCGGGATGCGCGACCTCTGCTTCGCGTTGTGGATCGCTCGAGTCGCCCTCGGCAGCAAGGCACCCATCGCGTTGTCCGATCTACGTCAGGTGATGCCGCTGCCCGGTGAGCGCTACGCCCGGGCGATGGCGGCCGTGTCGGGGTTGACGGACCTTCGGTTCGCCCTGCATCTGTGCTCCGGCAGGAAGACGGACACCCTCTACACATCCCGGCAAGAGGCGGTCGGCACGCTGCTGTTCGAGCCGGGAGCCCCCGGCGTCGACGCGGTCCTGCGGCTGAGGTTCGCCGCCGGCTGCGAGATCAGCGCACTGGCTCAGCAGGCGGTGGAGTTCTTCGTGTCGGGACGGCGGCGCCTCGGCAACGGGCTCATGATGACAGGCGGGCGCATTGCGCGGACGGTCGCCGCGCCGGGACGTGCCGCGTCGTTCGTCGCTCCCGAGCAAGCCCCGGAAGCGAGTCTGGACGGCGCGGGGGCACTAAGGGCCTTGCGGCTCCAGGCCAGGACCGGCGCGCCACTGACGGCCGCGCTGAGGCGTGACATCGCGGAGGCCGCGGCCCGGCTGACACCACGCGAAGCAACGCTCGGGGCACCCGCGGTAGCGGAGCTGCTGGACTCGCCGTCGGCCGCGACTGCGCTGCGCCTGCTGCGCGATCTCGGGCTGCTGCAGAGGCTTCTGCCCGAAATAGCCGGCACCATCGGCGCAACGCCCTACGACCCGTCGCACGAGTTCTCTATCTGCGAGCACTCCCTCAGGGTGGTCGACAACCTCTTCGAGCTCGAGTCAGATGCCGCCGACCTGCCGCCTCAGCTCATGCGCCTGTGGGCCGGCTTGTCGCGCGACGACCGGCGGGTGCTCGTGCTTGCGGCCTTCCTGCACGACATGGGCAAGCCCCTGGCCCGGCGCGACCACTCGCGGGCCGGAGCCGACATCTGCGGAAGGGTCGGAGAGCGACTGCGCCTGTCGGCCGAGGACACTGAGCTCGCCGCGAAGCTGATAGAGTTGCATCTGGTCATGGCCCATCGATCGCGGACGCTCGATCTGGACCAGGAGGTGACCATCCGCAACTTCGCCGATGTCGTCGGCGACCTGCGGACCCTCAACCTGCTCTACCTGCTCACATACGCCGATACCACGGCCGTCGGTCTGGGGGTGTTCGGCGACATCGAGCGCCGCCTTCTCGACGACCTCTACGCCCGCACCGTCGCCGCGTTCGCGGAGGAGGGCATGACGGACTACGACCTCCGCGCGACCGCGGAACGCATAACGGCGCGCGCGATCGCCGAGCTGCGCGTCGCGGGCGTGTCGGACGACCGGATCAGAGAGCACTGCGAGGAGATGCCGCCGTTCTACGTCGTCTCCACACCGCTGCCGCTGCTGGGCATGCACATCGCGATGGTGCGCGACCTGGTCCAGCGCGATGAACCGGTTATCGACTTCTACACCAAGGGCGGCGAGAAGTACACGGAACTCACTATCTGCTGCTACGACGATCCCGAGCCCGGGCTCTTCTCGAGGATAGCGGCGGCTCTGCTCGCCCTGGGCATTAACCTGCATTCGGCGCAGATCAGAACACGGCACGGCCGGCGGAACGTGGTGCTCGACGCCCTAATGGTTGACTTCCGCGGCGACGCGCTCACACCGGACATGCAGGAGCGTACGCGCACGCTGCTCGCGGACGTGCTCCTTGGCAGGACTTCAGGCGAGGAGCTCCTAATAAAGCGCGGCCGGCGTCTGCCGGCGAGCGCGGTGATCAACGATCTGCTTGCCCGGAACGACATGAGCGACGATCACACCGTCGTGTGGGTCACCGTCGAAGACAAGGCCGGTCTGCTCTATCGTCTCACAAGGGCGCTCTCCGTGTGTCGGCTCAACTTGCACACGGCCAAGATAACGAGTTGGGGCGGATCCGCCCAGAACGTGTTCTACGTGACCCGCGCCGAAGGCGGCAAGGTGTCCGATGAGGAGCTTGAGTCGCTGCGCGCCAGGCTCCGCGAGGCTATCCAGGACATCCCAGCGGCAATCCGCGAGACGACATAGGCGACTCGGGCATATATGAGGCTGCAACGACATGCGTGAGGCACAGATACTGGACTCGCTAGAGGACATCGCGAAGAAGCTCAGCATCAGAGTGCGCCGCGAGAACTTCCGCGGCGACGGAGGGCTCTGCCGCGTCCGCGGTGAGACCTTCATCATTATCAACCGCTACTGCACGCCCGGCGAGCAGGTCGAGGTGCTTGCGCGGAGCCTCGCGGGGGTGGATCTGGACGGCGTGTACATCGCGCCGCGCGTCCGCGAGGAGATCGGCCGCTGGCAGGGAGTGCGCGATCCGGGCGAGCAGCTCAGGGCCGGCTAGAAGCCGACGAGAAGCGCCGAACCGCCTGAACGTCCTTCCGGTTATACTAGGGGCAAGGTGTAAGGGGGGCAACGGCAACGCGGCGGCCCGCGATGGTGGGGCCGCCCGTGGTGTGTCACAAGCCTACCTGGGCCCGGGGACAGGTGTGCCCCGGGGGCAAGGTACGCTAGGAGCGATGACCGGTGGGACGTGTGGTGGCGCCTTCGGCCGTCGGTATGCCCCGGCTCGCCGCCGGCGCGTGTGCCCTGGGGCTGCTGCTCATATGGCTCGGCGGCGTGTCCGGTTGCGGCGGGCCCGTGACCGGAAGCACTACCATTACCGGCCGGCTGGTCGACGCCGGCGACCCATCGCAGCCCGTGGGAAATGCCTACGTCTACGTCCCCGCCACAGGCGCCCAGTCGTTCGCGATCCGACAGAGCACGACTAACGCGGCCGAGACGTATGCCGACGCCGACGGGTACTACACCCTCACCGGGGTCCCCATCGGGCGACAAGTCGTCCACGTCGAGCCGGAGACCGACTCCGGCTACGCCGACGCTGAGGTGGAGGTCGACGTACCGGAGGGGGCGGAGCTCGAGCTGCAGCTTACCATGGTTACCGCGGAGATGGCGGCGCGCATCGACCGTATCGCCGTCAGGCCGGCTACCGCTACCGTCGCGTTCGGCGGGAGGCGTCTGTTTACCGCCGACGCGCTGGACGCCGTCGGCAACAACCTCGGCCTGACGCCAACGTGGACTGTTACGGCCGGGCTCGGGACCATCGATGCCACCGGCGTCCTCACGGCGGGGCTGCATGAGTCCCGGGGAGCGGTGATCGCCACATTCGGGCCGTACAGCGGGATCGCCACCGTGACTGTGACGGAGGCCGGCGGCGGCAACACGCCACCACTCATCCTCACGCTGGACGCCGATCCGGGAACGGTCGCGCCAGGCGGGACGGTGGAGCTCACGTGCAACGCCGAGGACGCTGACAACGACAGCCTGACGTTCTCCTGGGACGGGGCCGGCGGAGCGGTGGATGATCACGGAGATGGCACCGCCACCTGGACGGCGCCTCAGCCAGAGGGGCAGTACCGCATCTCCTGCACGGTCGACGACGGCAACGGCGGAACGGACACGCTCTCGGTCTCCGTGACAGTATCCACGAGTGGCTCGGCTCACCCGCCCGCCATCCGCTCGCTGACGGCCGCGCCGGCCCACCTGAACCCGAGTGAGACGACAACGCTCGCCTGTGACGCGGTCGATGCGAACGGCGACGCGCTCACGTTCACCTGGGACGCCGCCGGCGGGGTCTTCACAGGGAGCGGTCCGACGGTCGCGTGGCGGGCCCCGGAGACCGAGGGAACCTACGTGATCGGCTGCACGGTCGACGACGGGTTCGGCGGTACCGACAGCGCTACGGTTACCGTGAGCGTCCGCGCGGCGGGATTCGACGTGATCGTGCAATGAGCGCCGCCTGCGGCACCGCAAGGGGGCTCCACGGCCCCGGAGGTATCAACATGCTGCGCATCACCATCGCTGCCGCCGGCATCGCGATAGTGCTATCAGCGCTGGTCGCGTCGTGTGCGTCCGGGGGTGGGCCGCAGAACCAGGACAACCCCGGCTCGATCGGCGGCTTCGCGTTCACAATCCTGTGGCCGGAGGCGAGTGCCGAGCTTGTGCCATCGGCCTCGCAGAGCGTCAAGATCGTTGTCAGGGACGCGAGCACGGGCGTGAGTCAGGGGGGCCTTGTGCTCACACGCGACGATCCGACCGGGCGCGTCGACCGCCTCCCGCACGGGCTGGAGTGCAGGATAGAGGCCGCGGCCTACCCCAACGCGGATGCCACCGGCACGGCTCAGGCCTCCGGAACCATCACGGACACCGTGCCGAACGGCGGCTACCGCCAGGTCACCTTGACGATGTCCAGCCGAATCGCCTCGGTCGATATCACCCCAGCCACGACAAGCGTCTACATCGACGAGACCCGTGCGCTGAGCGCGACCGCCAGGGACACGGCCGGGAACGTTGTGCTGGTTTCGGGAACCTGGGAGTGGGCGAGCTCAGACGCCGAGCTGGCAACGGTCGGCACTTCGTCGGGATCGCTGCATGGGGTCTCGCCCGGACCGGTCTCGGTCACCGCGACAGACGCGGAGTCCGGCATGTCGGCGAGGCTGGACCTCAACGTGGCTACCGAGCCCGTGACGGGGTTCACCTTCGACCACCAGGTCGGGAGCGACGGGACGGGGCTGTTCAACGGCACGCTCGGGATCGCGACGGACGCCGCGGGCAATGTGTACACCTGCGAGGCCGACCTGGGCCGCATTCGCCAGTGGTCGTCCACCGGGGTCGAGCTGCAGGACTGGAGCTACGGTACCGGCCTGGTGGGACCACGCCATTGCGCGGTTGATGATTCGGGCAACACCTGGGTTGCCGACAGGGATAACCATCGGCTCGTGGAGACAGACGCGTCGGGGTCTGTCATCGGCAGCTTCGGCACCCTAGGCACAGACCCCGGCGAGCTGTACCAACCCAGCGGCGTCGCCATCAGCGGCACGGGGAACGTCTACGTCGCGAACACGGGCAACAACCGCATTGAGGTGTTCGACCTGACCGGCGCGTACCAGTTCAACTTCTCGGGGACGGCAACTGCGGGCGGGCCGCTATCGCAGCCGATGGGCGTCGCGGTCGATACAGCCGGCATCGTCTACGTCGCCGACACGGGCAACGACCAGGTCCAGCTCTTCGATGCAACGGGCGGCTATATCAGGTCATGGGGCGTCAGCGGGAGTGCGAACAGCGAGTTCGTCAGCCCGGAGGGGATCGCCTTGGGGGCCGACGGACGCGTCTACGTTGCCGATACCGGGAACAACCGCATCCAGTGCTTCAACAGCGGAGGGACCTTCGTCAGGAAATGGGGTACCCTCGGGTCAGCCGACGGCGATCTCAGGCGCCCCACGAGCGTGGCATCGGACGCGTTGGCGAGCATCTACGTAGCGGACTCGGACAACCATCGCGTGCAGGTCTTCAACTCGACGGGCAGCTTCCTGCGCAAGTGGGGCAGCGGCGGCGGGAACGGCGGGTTCTTCAAGCCCGAGGGAGCGATCGTCGACGGAACCGGCCAGCTCTACGTCGCCGACACGCGCAACAACCGCGTGCAGCTCTTCGACAACACCGGCGGGTTCGTCAGCGCGTGGGGCTCTTTCGGTGCCGGCAACAGCCAGTTCGACAGATCCGGCGGGGTCGCCCTCGATAACAGCGGGAACGTGTTGGTGACCGACCGGGGGAACAACCGCGTCGAGCGCTTCAGCGCGGCTGGCTCATTCCAGGCCGCGTGGGGTACGCCGGGCTCCGGTGACGGCAGCTTCGACGCGCCACACGGGATCGCGGTGGACTCGGTCGATCGGGTGTATGTCGTCGACTCGGCCAACAACCGAGTGCAGGTTCTTGACCCGGACGGCGTCTACATCCGCAAGTGGGGTGCCCCTGGCGTCGGCGACGGCCAGTTCAATCACCCCACAGCGGCGGCCATCGCGCCCTGGGGCCAGGTGTTGGTGACCGACACCGGCAACCGGCGGGTGCAGGTCTTCCATCCGGGAGGCACGTTCGTGCGCTCATGGACACTGCCCTTGGGGACCTCCGAGCCCGCCGGAATCGCGGTCGACAGTAGAGGCACCGTCTACGTGGCCGACCCACCTTCCGACGCGATCTACGCGTACGACGCGCTCGGCACACTCCTGGCCACGCTCAACTGGATCGCGGACGGACGACACGATCCGCTCGGCGTGGCCGTGGATGCCACCGGAACGATGCTCTACGTTACGGGCGACTACGGGAACGTCCGAGCTTACACGGTGAACAGGTAGGTAGGGGGATCCCGGCCCCGATCGCGCCACCCGCGGTGCCGGAATCACGTGAACCGGCCGGCCGGGGCAGCGTCCTTAGACCCAGAAGCGCCCCTGGGACAAGGAGGACGCCATGGCCGGTATCGCTGCGACAGCGCAGAGCTTGCAGGGGGCTCGTGTGGTCTGCACCGATAGCGCCTTGGTCGAGCGCTGCAGGCGCGGCGACGCCGACGCCTTCTGCGAGCTTGTCGACCGTCACAAGCAGCCTGTCTACAGCTTCGTGGCGCGCTCGGTCCGCGACGCCGCGGACGCGGAAGACCTGACCCAAGACGTGTTCGTTCAGGCGTTCGCGGCCATCGGTCGCTACCGGTCGGAGGCGAGCTTCAAGACCTGGGTGTTCCGCATCGCGCACAACCGTGTCATCGACCACGCACGTCGGTCGCGGAAGCGGGCGTCCGTGACCGTTGAGCCCAGCGCCGGCCTCGGCCAGGACGACATTCACGCCGTGGATGATCGGCCGGGCCCCGTGACGGACGACCCGATCGCCGGGCTGTGCCGCGACGAGCTCGGGGAGAGGGTCCGCAGAGCAGTGGCCTCGCTGTCCCACAAACTGCGGGCGGTGGTCATCCTGTACGACTTCGAGGGATGCTCCTACGAGGAGATCGCCGCGGTTGTAGGGTGCCCTGTCGGAACCGTGAAGTCGCGGCTGTTCAACGCGCGAGCGGAGCTGAAGAGGAAGCTGGCGCCCTATCTTGAGGCGATGATGCCCGGCGAGCGTCGAGCGCTCGGGGGTGAGGGCGGATGACATGCCGCAAGGTCGAGGCGCTTGTTGACGACATTGCCGCCGGGCTCGCGCCGGACAAGGTCGACGCGGCCGCGAGAGCCCACGCGGCGCGTTGCGAGAGCTGCGACAGGGCCCTGCGCAGGGCGCAGGCGCTTCGGGGGCTCATAGCCCGCGCGAATGAGCCGCTGACCCCCGGCGCGGATTTCGCGCGCGGCGTCAGGCGGAGGATCGCCGCTGAGAACGTGCGCCCGCGGGCACTCGACAGGGCGTTGTCGTGGGTGACGACTCCTGTAGTGGGCGGGTTGGTGGTGGCGGCCGTCGCCTGCCTCGCACTCGCCTTGATGCTGCCGGCAAGACTGCAGGACGGAGAGGCCACGCGCGTCGCTTCCAGCCGGGCGCCGGATGCGCCGCTCGTAATGCGGCCGCTTGACATCACGGCCGTCGATCGGTCGGCGATAAGGAACGAAGAGCGCGACCCGTTCGCCGATGCGGCGGTAGCCGACATCGCGAAGGCCGACGCCACGAGCTACCTGAAGGAGCTGAGCCTCTAGACGTGAGACGCTACGCAACGGTCAGCCTGGTGCTGGGACTGCTGTGCGCGGGCCCGGCGCTTGCGCAGCCGCCTCTGCTCGAGCTGCTCCGCGCGGCGGCGACAGGGCAGGACGATGTTCCGTACGAGGCAGTGACCACCACGACGTTCAGGGCTCAGAACGGGCTGGAGACGAGCTACTCTCGGCACGTCTACGCGGGGCATGGCGGTCGGCACGTGACCTGGACGGAGGGCGGCGGGCCGTGCGACTCCACCACGATCTGCGACGGCCGGCGGCGGTGGCGGGTACTCTCGCGTACGGTCGCCTTCGTGGGCCCGGCGATCGATCCGCAGCTTCAGCGGCGCCGCCGGGTCGAGTTCGCGGAGCGGATGGCCAGGGACGGTTGGGCCGTGCTAAGGGGCTCGGGCCGTCGAGCGGGCAGGCCGGTCTGGCAGGTCACTCTGTACCGACAGGAGGACAGCGACTGGGTACCGTTCCGCGGGCTGGAGATCGACAAGGAGACCTATGTCGAGCTCGGCAACATCACCTACGCCCGCGACGGTTCGCCTCTCAGCACCACGGTGTTCGACACCGTTCGGTACCTGTCCGATGATGAGGTCGATGAGAGCCGCTTTGAGTTCGAGCCCGGTGAGGACGTACTAGTCCTGCCCGAGCCCGGGCGGCTCGGACGGATTATGCCCTTCCGCGATGCCAAGGAGACCGCCCCGTGGCTCGTGCCGCTCAGGTCGCGGCCACGCTGGTGGCGCCCGACCGGAGTGGCCCTGGCGGCGTTCGGCCCGAAGGTCGTGGGACAGTTCTTCTACGTGGCGCAGAAGGACGGCGAGGCCCCCAGGCCCGTCTACTTCCTCCAGAAGCGAGTCGGCGACGAGGCGCCGTTCTTCGACGCGTTCTTCGGCACCAAGGACGCCGGCATCCGACCGATCAGGCGCCGTCAGGCCATCGTGTGGGCCGATGACGACCGCGTGTACGTGCTCGCCTCGACTGTGCCGCTCGACGAGCTTGAACGCATTGCTTGGGAGCATGCCGAGCAGGGCGACACGCGGCCGTAGGCCGGCTGGTCAGACGTCCACCACTGCCTCGATCGCGGCCTCTCGAAAGAGCTGTCCCGCGCTGCCGCCGAACGGATCGAACCGCGTCTCCCAGCCCTCCTTGTCGCACACAAGGACCGCGTCATCGGGGAAGTGGCTCGCGAACGCGGACGAGTGCGTACTGATGACGACCTGCAGCCCTCCCTCGGAGGCCGCCTCCGTCAGCACCTCCACGAGGGCGCTCAGCCTGCGCGCGTGGACGCTCCGCTCCGGCTCCTCGAGCGTGACGAGCGTCGCCCCGCTCAACGGGCTGACGGCCGCCAAAATGCCGAGCATCCTCAATGTGCCCGAGGAGGCCACCCTGGCGGACAGCGGTACGCCCTGCTCGACCATCCTGAGCTGCATGGCGCCCTCGGAATCCGCCTCGACCTGGAGGCCGTCGACCGACGGCACCAACTCTCGCAGCCTCGCGGTGAGCCGCGACAGCTCCGCCGGATGCTCGGATCCGAGACGGCCCAGGAAGCTCGCGAGTCCGGCGCCCGTCCGCCCCACGGCTTCTACTCGTGAAGCGGCCGCGCCCCAGCGCAGGTCCGCGGTGGTCAGCGCGTGACCCCGCCACCTCGCAAGCTCCTCCCTAAACGCCACGGCGTGCGCGAAGTGTGGCGGGTAGAGGGGCTCCGACAGCACTGTGTGATCGAGGCCAAGCTCGTGATAGTACGGGTGCCCGCCGCCCTCTCGCCGGAGATGGAGCTTCGTGCCGTCGCGCCCCAGAAAGGGCTTGCGCGACGCCTTCGGAGCGGCGTCTCGGCGTAGGGCCTCCAGGCACTCGCCTCGGACCCGCAGCCGTCCGGTGGTGGGGGCAAGCTCGACGTCCACGGAGTACCGGAGCAGCCGGTGGTTGATGACCGAGCCGGACGCAACGCGCTCGCTCGACGCCCGAACCTGGTCCGTGACGCGCGCCACTGTCGCTGCAGAGAGCTCCACATCGCCGTCGAACGACAGGCGAAGGGCCCGCTCCCGTTGCATCTCCTCGCTCGTCCGCCCGGCTCTGTGGAAGCTCTCGATCGGAGTCCCCCGGTGGCCCTCGAACGCGGCCTCCAGCGTTCGCTCGTTCACGAAGCCCGCCAGGAGCTTGAGCGCGTCAAAGAGATTGCTCTTGCCCGACGCGTTCGGCCCGACGAGCACGACGATCGGCCTAAGCCTCAGCTCCACGTCGCGGAACGACTTGTACCCTCGGATGCCAAACCTTCGGAGCACGGCCATCCTCCCACTCTGAGCGCGGAGTCGCGACTGCCGTAGGTACGGGCGGAGCGTTCTGCTGTCAGGCCTGGGCTCCCTGCCACCGGACGAGCGAGGTGCGAGCCTGGTGGCTTCGGAATGGGGTCGTGGCACCTGAGCAACGGAGGCTGAGGCAAATGACGACCCACAACCCGACAACCATCCTAGCGCGGATCGGCGCGCTCTGCCCGTCGGTGGCGCTGACGCTCATTGCCTCGCCGGCAGCCTGCCAGTCCGAGCCCAGCAACCCGAACACCGACTGGTTCCGCGATGCCGGCTACGGCGTGTTCGTGCACTACGTCACCGGCCTGCAGAACACCGCCGAGTCCGTGAACAGCCTCGGCAAGGAGACATCGTGGGACGAGTGCGTCCGCGAGTTCGACGTCGAGCGGTTCGCGGACACGATGGAGGAGGCCGGAGCCGGCTACGTCATCTTCACGGTCATGCAGATAACGCGCCACATGATCGCGCCCAACGAGACGTACGACCGCATCAGCGGCTACAAGCCGGGCGAGGCCTGCGCGACTCGGGATCTGATCGAAGACCTCTACCAGGCTCTCCACAAGCGCGGCATCAGGCTCATGCTCTACTACACCGGCGATGGGCCGCGCGCCGATGCCAAGGGCGCGCCCGCCTTCGGGTGGGAGTCGCCCGTCACAACCGAGTTCGTCACGAGGTGGGCGTCCGTCGCACAGGAGTACGCGGAGCGCTACAAGGACAAGGTGGCCGGCTGGTGGGTAGACGGGTGCTACCAGGTCTTCGGCTATGACGACGAGAAGCTGGGCATCATGGCGCGCGCGCTCAAGTCCGGCAACCCCAACGCGATCGTCGCGCTCAACGTCGTCGGGGTCCAGGATAAGGTGCGCGCCTACACGCCGCGCGAAGACTTCACGGCAGGCGAGCAGAACGAGTTCTTCGACCGGCCCGTGAGCCGGTGGGTCGATGGGGAGCAGTGGCACATCCTATCATTCCTCGGCAACGGGTGGGCACAGGCCGGAGTCCGCTATGGCAAGTCGGGCATGGCGGAGTACGTCCGGGAGGTCAACGAGGTCGGCGGAGTGGTGTCAGTCGATGTCCTGCTGTACCGCGACGGGAGCATCGACCGCTCGCAGCTCGAGGTGCTGAAGGCTCTCAGGCCCTACATGGCGGCCGCCAAGAGCCAGGAGCCGATCCCGCCCGGCAACATCGCGTTCCACAAACCGGCGCGCCTCCTGAGCCTCGACGGCTCGCACGAGCTGCAGGTGAACGGCGGGGTCCACTTCCCCCGTCTCGGGGTCGACGGCGATCCGGAGACGACCGCGCTCGCGGGGGGCGAGTGGCCCTGGACATTCTACGTCGACCTGCTGAGCGTCCATCGCGTGCGCCGCGTGAAGGTGACCTTCGGCTCAGGCTACCCGACTCACTTGCGGATCATGCTCTCCGCCGACGGGAAGGAGTGGACGCAGATCGCCGACGTCGACGGCCACGACGGCTCGCCGTATGAGTGCGCGTTCGACCCCGTAGACGCCGAGTACGTGCGCATATGCTCAGTGAAGCCCGACGGACCCGACCAGCCGGGCGCGCAGATGTCGGTCGCGGAGCTGGAGGTCTATGAGTAGGGGGCGCAAGGCACTGCGCCCTGACGGCAGTGGCGCGTTGCCTTGCGCCCCTACAGTACTATCGCGCAACTCAGCGCCGGCAGCGTCACCTCGAGCCGCCCGCGCTGGGTGTCGCACTGGAGCGAGGCGCTCTCTCTCGCGCACACGTGCATCGTGACCCCGTCGCCCAAACGAGCGTCGGACACGGCCACGCGCCGTTCCTCAGCAGTCCAGTTCGCGAGCGCCATGGCAGTGCGGCCGTCGGGGGCCTGCCACGCGGCGTGAGCGAGTGCGGGAACGGCGTGGCTCCTGCCGTCGGTCTCCCAAGCAACTGTGTCGCATTCGACGCTCGCGGGGCGAAGCATTCGGCCGTAGACGAGGAAGTCGCGCCCGTGCCCCCGGCGCATCGCGGTCACGACGCGGATCATCTCGAGCGCGTGGTCGTTGTTCCCGACCTTCGGCTCCCACGGCGCCCAGTTGAACGTGTCACGGTTGAGGAGCGTGCCGTCGCCCGTAATGACCGCGCCCGGGATCTCGCCCCACACTCCGAGCCAGGCCGTCCTGATGGGAAGCGAGTGCGGCTCCGGCCCGGTGCTCATCATGCCGTGCATGATCGTGCACTCGTGGAAGAGGTAGTGGTAGAGGGGGATGTAGTCCCGGTACCCGCTCGACGGCGGGCTGATGCGCACGTCGCTCTGCTGGAAGAGCGGCAGGCAGACCTCGTTGCACGGGTTCTCGGTCGACTGGATCGCGTCGTCCGCGCCCGCCTCCTCCGCCACGCGGCGGAACGCGCCGATCATGTCCTCCATCGCGCGCGTCATCCACTTGCCCGGCATTGGTGGGTGACCATGGTCATCGGCGAAACACGGGAACGTGACCGCGTTGCAGTTCTGGTCGAAGAACTGGATGGACCGCATCCCCCAGCCGATGAGCCGCCGCACGAAGCCGGTGGCCGTCTCGCGGGTAAGCCCCTGCGCCATGCAGCAGGCGTAGCTCGGCCTCCAGCCCGCGTCCCAACCCTCGACCCACGGCTCGCCGTCGTGGCGCCGGCAGACGCTGGCGGCGCCCCCGTGCTCGTCGTAGTAGCCGCGCCCGTCGTAGCCGTTGCACGTGTGCCCGACGACCCAGCGAGTGCCGTTGCAGAACGAGCCGACCCGCCAGCCGCGCTCGCGCGCGAGAGCCACGAAGCGTGAGAGCGACTCATCGCCTCCGACCGGCGGGAAGCAGTCCGGGTAGACCCACGGCCCCGCGCGCTCCCACGACATCAACACCGCGACGAGCGGCGCCTCCACGCGACTGGCGATCCCGTCGAGCAGCGGCACGCACTTCTCATAGGGCACGAACTCCTCGACCGCGGGCGTCGGGCCGTCGTCTAGGTAGCCCTGCAGTCTGACTGTGATGTGCGGCGGCGACTCCAGGAGCCAGTCGGGCACGTCGGTCCGCCGCGCCAACGGCGTCGCCCACTTCTGCGCGAGCGTCCACCCGCGGTAGATGCCCGCCGCGTCGTACCAGTCGCCGTCGAACGTGCGGAGCACCACGTCATACTCGAGCGTGCGCTCGCCCGGCGCGGGCCAGTCGCCGACGTGCGCGAAGCCGAGACGGACGCCGTCACCGCGCCGTGCGGCCTTGATGAGCTTAACGTTTCCCTCAGCGTCCTCACATGCGAGGTACACGCCGGCGCGGTCGTCATGCCACGCGAGGAACTGCGCATACATGCCGCCCGGATAGTGGCTTCCGTCGCCATTCTCAGGCCTGATCTGCCACAGCTCGGGGCAGTCGAGCGGCAGGCCGTCGCGGGCGATCAGGCGCCCGCCGAGACCCTCGGGCGATACGACGCGCGCGTGCTCGCCCACAGGCAGCACCAGGAAGGGGAACTGCACGTCCACGATGCGAACGCCACCGTGATTCCGCACCGACACACGCCACCGACTGAAGGGCTCCTGTGGGGAGGCGTTCACGGTGAGCGTCACGTCCACACCAAGCCCGCCAACCGAGCGATAGGTGAACGCCACCTGTCCGTCGCCTTGCTGGGCCTCGGTCTCCGCGGCGCTCAGCGAGTCGACGTAGCGGTACTGCCGCTCACCGTCGAGGTACTGCAGCGCGAGGGCCGGTAAGCAATCGACGCAAGTGAGCAGGTTGCGGTCAGGCTCCGCCCTGCGACGGAGCGAGGTGAGGACGCCTGTCGCGCGGTCGAATCGGAGCGAGTCGGTGCTGGTCTCGAGTGTCAACTCGTGAGTCATGACGAAGCCCTTCGTCTCAACGGCTACTCCGCCGCGTGCTTGGCGATCTCGTCAGCACTGAGCGCGCGGCTGTAAATCCTCACATCATCGAGCAGCCCGGTGAAGTGCGCCCTATGCGCCTGTGCGAAGTTGCCGACGCAGAGCGGCTGGTCCGTTGGGCGCACAGGCCCCTGCCGCGGCATAGACGCCACCTCGCGTCCGTCCATGTAGATGCGCTCGGCGCGCCCGTCGAAGGTCGCCGCGACATGGACCCACCGGCCGAGCGGCAGCGGCCCAGCCGCGACGAGGTGGTGGCTCCACGGCGTCTTGGGGATGGCGAATGCTAGGCATCCGCGACTCAGCCCGAACCTGAAGCCGGAGCCGCCATCGCCGTAGATGCAGTTGACAAACCATTTGTCCTCCTGGTCTGCCGTCGCGGTCCGCAGCCACGCCTCAACCGACAGCGCGCGCCAAGGCCCGTCGAAGAGCCCGCCCCACACGTTCACCGAGCCGCCCTCGCACGCGAGCGCGGAGCCGCGCCGGCCGGGGACGCGCTCGATGCTGTCGAGCAGGCCGCCGCGGCGATTGCCCGAGTAGTCCCACGCGGCGATCGTGCCCACCGGCTCGTCGAAGGTGTACCACGCCGCAAGGCCCGGCTCGACGCCCTGGTCGGCCACAACAAGCTTCTTGCACTCCTCTATGCGCTCGACGTGGGCGCGGTAGCCCTTGTCGTACGGGCCCAAGCCGACGTCCTCCGGCACGAGGTTGACGTGCTCGCGAGGGGCCGATGAGAACGCATCGCGGACCGCGTCGAGCTGGCCGAAACCGTCCTGGCGGTGGGGGGCGATGTAGTGCCCCTCACCGAACTCGTTCCAGTTGTCGAGCAGGATCATCCGATGGCCGAGTCCATCCGCCGGCAGGTCGGCGACGAACTCGCGACCGCGCTCGCAGAGGCGCCGGAAGTCATCGGGCGGGAGCTTCCACGCGCTGAACGTCTTGCTCCACGGTGTCGAGTCCCAGCCCGCCGACAGAGTGACCACCTGCGGGATGATCCCGAGATCCTCCGTAGCGCGCCAGTAGCCCTCCTGAGCGTCGATGGCAACCTGCGGCGATGGGTCGCCACCGACCGGCCAGCAGTAGGCGAAGGTGTAGTCGAGCCCGATGTCGGCCATCAGCTTCAGCGGCTCGGGCTGCGTGCCGCGGTACTCGCCGAGGAGAATGAGGCCATCGAAGCCTGCCGCTCGGCACGCCTCCCGCGCCTTGCTGAACGCCGCCTTCGTCTGCTCGATCCCGCCCAGGTCCTCGACGACGTACTCGGGCCGGTAGATGAAGAGGACGGGCTTGTTGTCCACCTTCAGGTAGGACGGGTTCTTGAAGTAGTTCTCGATCCACCAGGGCAGCAGGTTCTCGAGTAGGTCACGCTCGTCCGAGATGCCCGAGTAGCCGCGCGCTTGGTTCTCCCACATGATGGTGAAGTGGAACTTGTCGCCGTAGCGCGCGTGCATGAGGCCGTCGTGGATCGCGTGGCCGAGGGACGTCTGCACAGGCCCGCCTTGGCCCGCGCGATACCAGCAATAGACGAAGAACGAGATGCCGTGCTCGAGCGCCCACTTGACCTCCCAGTCGGTGACCTCCGGGTTGTCCTCGTCGTACCAACCTAGGGCCGGCTCGCGCTCGGGGAAGGGGACGATCTGCTCCCAGCCGCCTTGGCGGGAGCCCTCCTTCCAGAGCGGACAGTAGTGACAGCCGACGAGCAGGTCGGTCGGCGCGGGGTCGGGTGGGGGAACGTAGTCCGCCCGCGTCATCGGAACGGCCTGCGTGAACCGCATCGGCACAATGGCCTGCGCGGACGCGCCCCCGGACTCCCGAACGGTTACCCCAACGACGGCCTCACCTTTGCCGGTGGCGCGGACGGTCCACTCCAGCGGGGCGCTCGCCCCGTACGCGAGCTCGGGAAGGCTGTCCGTCGGCGCGCCTTCAACAGCGACGCCCTCGGGAGTCGTGAGGGTGGCGCGGGCCCGACCCGCGATTCCGCCCACGTTCACCAGCCTCGCGGTGATCCTCGTGGGCCTGTCGGCGCGACACACCGCGGGCTCCGGAAGGAAGTCGTGGATCTCGAGTTCCGCAGGCCCGTCCGGCTCGGCGGCGATGCGGAGGAAGTCGACTGCCACCTCGGCGCGCTCATCGGTCGGCGTGAGCGCGAGCGCGCGCAAACTCCCAGTCCAGCACGGCTCTACATCCATGCGGAAGACGTAGGTGTGCATCGCCCCGTCGGCCTTCAGTGCGAAGGGCAGCACCGCGAGCCCCTCGGTCGTGCGGCAGAGCAGCTCGCCCTGCTTGCCGACTGCAGCGGACATCCGAAGGGTGACGTAGTGCTTCCCCTCAGTCGGTAGCGCCAGGCCCCGGCGGATGAGCACGGTCGAGCGGCCGTCCGAAGCAAGCCGAACGGACCCATCGGCTACGGGCGCCGAGCTGCCGCCGAGCACCCGCCACCCGTCGACTTCGTCGAACTCAAACCGCGCCGCGTCCGGCGGGCCCTCTCCCGGGGCGTCGAGGCTGTACTCGTCCACCAGCACTTCGTCGTCGCCGAGCGCGCGGTCGTAGAGCTTCACTTCGTCGATCGTGCCGGCGACGCCCGGGCCGCCGCGCTCCGAGGGGCAAGCAAGCTGCACGGGCGCGTCGGTCGGGGGCACGGCGCCGGCCCGCACCTGCGAGTAGCGCCTCCCGTCCACCCACATGACGGCCTCGTAGCCGTCCCAGCTCGCGACGACGTGATGCCATATGCCTGTGTCGAGGACCGGGCCGCGCGTCCGCGGCTCCCACGTGCCTTGCGCGAACACGAAGAACGAGAGCTGCCCGCCCTCGCGTTCGGGGTCGATACGCAGGAGGTACTCGCTGTCCTTGGTGAGGACGTTCGTCATGCGGTCAGCGACATCGAGCCGCAGCCACATGTCGAGCGCGAACCCCCCGCCCGCGTGGAGCGCGTCGCCCGGAAGCGTGATCCCGCCGGTCCCGTCCAGCGCTAGGCCGGCGCCAATGTGACCCTTGGCGGGCCGCTCCTGATCCTCGAACGAGTACTGCAGCTTCGGCCCATCCGCGGCCAGCGTTGCCGACGCGAGCAGGGCCAGGGCAGCGATCATCGGACGCACCTCCCGCTGTTGAGACAATGGGCTTCAGCCCACCGCTGCACAAAGGTGCAACGGGCTGAAGCCCGTTGTCTTGGCTAGGCTACCTAGCACCCATACGGCGCTCTCGGCACGCGGCTGAGCATCTTGCTCGCGGAGTCGTCGCCGACGATCGTCTCTGTGGCTGGGTCCCAGCGGACCTTGCGGCCCGTGCGGATCGCGATGTCCCCAAGCTGGCTGATGGTGTCGCTTCGCACAGCCGACTCGATGTTGCTCACCGGGTGCACGCGGGTCTTGATCCCATCCACGAAGTTCCGCGCATGGTGGGTGCTCTCCGCAAGCTGCAGCTTGTCCGGCGCGATCACCGTGCCGAGCAGCGACTTCGGCTCCGCGGTGTTCCCGCCCCGGCTGATGCCGATCCAGCCCTCTGTGCCTGTGAACTTCGTCAGGTCGCCGCCGCCGCTGGTGAAGTGCAGCGGGACGCCGTTCGCGTAACGGCAGTTCACGTCCCAGGTTGTGATGGCGTTGAAGAGCCCCTCTGTTGGGATGACGCCGGTGCCCTCGAACTCGACGGGCACGCTCTCCTCGCTGCCGTACGCCCAGTCGAGGATGTCCAGCGGGTGCGAGCCCCACCCCGCGATGAAGCCGATCGAGTTGTCGTACACGAAGAACGCGCCCCGGTTGCTGCACCTATCCGCTGTGTACGGCGTATAGGGCGCCGGCCCCAGCCACAGGTCGTAGTCCAGGTCCTCGGGCACCGGGATCGGCTCTGTCGAGCCACCTGCCCAGCCCTCCGGGGCGACGACCTCGATCGACAGTATCTGGCCGAGGCGCCCGCTGCGCACGACCTCGCACCCGTGCCGGCAGTGCGGCATGGACCTCTGCTGGGTACCGTACTGGAACATCGCGCCATAGCGCTGCACGGTCTCCCGGAGCAGCCTGTCCTGCTCGAAGGTGAGTCCGAGCGGCTTCTCGACGTACACGTCCAGGCCGGCGCGCACCGCGGCCAGGGCGGCAGGCACGTGCCACCCGTCGGGGGTCGCGATGATCGCCCCGTCGACGTCCTCCCGCTCGAGCATCTCGCGGAAGTCGCGGTAGGGGGTGCAGCTTCTGTACGATCCCGCGCCGGACTGCGCGGCGTAGTGCTCATTGACGACCCGCGCCGCGTCTTCGCGCTTGGACTTGTACGGGTCGCACGTCGCGACGAACTGGACGTCGGGCAGGGGCAGGAAGTCCCACGCCATGACCTGGTGCGCGCCGCGGTCGCCCGAGCCGATGAGCGCTAGCGTGACACGCTCGCTTGCCGGTGGCACCGCGCCCTCTCCGAGCGCTTTCGAGGTGATGATGTAGGGCATCGCGAGCGCCCCTCCGACCTTCGCCACGAACCCGCGCCTTGTAGTCTTCATTGTGCACTTCACCTTCCGCGGCCGCGCGCTCCCGGCGGCCCTTCATGCTCACCGCACGGGCGGGTTGAAGATCTCGAGCTCCCTGATACCCGGGCTCTGTCCGTACCAGCCGGTGATCCTCAGCTCGAGCGTCTTGCAGCGCGTAACGGGGAACGTGGTCGCGAACTGGTTGGATTCGTACCATGCGTCCTCGATCGTCTTCACGACGGCGCCGTCGCACACGATCTCAAAGTCGCGCGGGTCGTAGCTGAACTGCGCGTGCCCGGTTATGCGGATCGCTGACACCTCGGTCAGCGCCGGGAAGGTGACGCGCAGGATGTAGAGCGTCTGGTCGTTGACCTCATCCCAGTAGGTGTTCGGGTCCCCGTCGATCGCCGCTTGGTCCCCGCTGGCGGCGCCGTCGCTGTCGATGCCGTCAGGGCTGTCCGCCACGGCGCCTATCGCGAGGTTCGGGCCGGGATCTACGAGCGCGACGGTCTTCGTGACAGCCACCTCGGCCCCGAGATCCATGAGCACTTGCCTTGCGGCCGTGCGAATCTGGCCGGTCTTCACCGCGGCGAGCACGCGGTTCATTGCGGCGATCACGGCCTCCTTGTGCTCAGGTGACAAGCCCTGCGCGATGCCCACAACGGCCGCAGCGGAGTCCAGCGCGATGTCAGGTTCATCGAGAGAGCTGACGGCCAGGGCCAGCGCATGGACCGCGCCGATGGGATCGTCCCACGGCCATCCGGCGAGTGCCCGCAGAGCGGCCGTTCTGACCTGGGCGGATGGGTCCTCCAGCAGCGCGGAGAGCACGTCGAGCGCGTCCCGCGAACCGAGAGCCACCAGGGCGCGCAGAAGAGACGACCGCGCCGGCTCGGGCTCGCGCGCGATAGTACCAGTATCGACCGACGGCCCCGCGCCACGCCGCCATACGGCGGTCAGGGCGGCTTCCAGATCCGGCCGAGTCACACCCGCAGCCGTCTCGATTGCCGCAACGATAGCCGGCGCATCGGCTGGTGACCCGAGCTCACGCAATGCCCGGGCGGCGGCGCCGCGGACTCCGGGATCGTCCGAAGCAAGCAGCGACCGCGCGCACTGTGGGAGACGCCCGACGTCGGCAAGCGCCCCGAACGCCGCCTCTTGCGCCGCCGGCGGCAGGTCGGGCAGGCGGTCGGCGACCGCCTCGCTCAGTGAGCCATCGTCCGCCTCTGCGACGGAGCCAGCCGCCACGGTGCACAGCGCGGGGTCGCCTGTGCGCAACGCGCCGACGATGACATCGATCCGTTCGGAGCCCGTGGTCAACCGTGCGAGGCCGGCTAGCGCGGCGCGATGAACCTGCGGAGAGGTCTCGGCGGCCCACAGCCTGCGGTACACGCGCGCGGCATCCGCTGGGTCCAGGCCCTCCGCGCAGCGCAGCAGCGCGTCCGCGGTAAGGGTGCGCTGCTCCGGCGGGGCGGTGGCGAGATGCCGGGAGAGTGCCTCTGCGGCCCCCGCTCCCCCGATCTCGGCGAGGGCTCGAATGGATGCGGTCGCGACGCCCGGGCCGCTGCTCGTAAGGTGGTCCGCGATCGGCCCCGCCGCTCCGGCATCACGCATCTGCCCGAGGGCTGCGATGGCGTTGGCGAGCGGAGCGCCCTCGAGCCTCGACAGCGCGACCCTCAGAGCGGCCACGGCGGCGTCGTCGCCGATGCGGCGGAGCACGTTGATGGCATGGATCCCGAAACGCGGGTGGTCAGCAAGCTCCGCCAGCGCCGGCACCTGCAAGGGCCCGGCTATGAGCGATAGCTGCCGCAGCAGGAGCTCCTTGCAGTCATCGGTCGCACTCCCGCCGAGCATCGTGGCCATCTTCGCGGCGACGACGCGGCGTAGCGATCCGTCGGCCTCGGCCGCGCGCACGAGGCGCTCGACGACCGCGACGCGGTCACGCGGACCCTTGGCGTCGTAACTCGCAACCCCCGCGAGGACCGCGTCCGGGTCGAGCGGGCGCGTGATCGTGACCTTGCCCGTGGCGGCCCACTCCGTCCCGCGCAGCATGAGCAGGCGCCAACCGTCGTAGTCCATCGCCGCCGCATCGTGGCCGAGGATCAGGTTGAAGCTCCGTCCGGCGCCGAACCGGCTGGCAAGCGCGACCGGCTCATCGCTTCCGGTGCCGCCGGTGTCCGCTGCCGAGAAGGCGGTGCAGAGCACATGCGCGGTCTGTGCGATGTCCACGCGGTGCCACAACTCGTCCGTGATGTCGAAGTCCGCCACCCCACGCGTGACCGGGTGATCCGGATCGGACACGCGCACGCGGAACCGGTGGTAGGCGCCGTGCCCGGTGACGTTCTCCGCCCACGACGCCCCGGCGAGCCGGTGCCATTCCTCCCAGCCGGGGAAGATCGCGCTCGCGGCGTGGAAGAGCGCGAAGCCGTGCCCCGCACGCACCCAGTCCAGCAGCGCGCGCTCGGCCGTCTGTCCGAGGATGCGCTCCTTAGCGGGGTAGTTCGTCCAGTTACTGACAACCACGTCGTACGGGGCCAGCTTCTCCGGCGTGAGGGACGCGGGGTCCTCCGTGACATCGACGGCGAAACGGCCGCCCTCGGCATAGATGCGCAGGAGCTCGGGTGTCGTGGTCTTCCAGTCGTGGTTGTTCGCGCCACTCAAGAGGAGCACGCGGATCGGGGCCGCGCCGGCCGCGCCGACGAGCAGGCCCGCGATCAGGAGGATCAGTGCTGCGGATACGCGCCGGCTCGGGTTTGTCATGGGCCGGAGCTTCCGCCCCGCGGCGGGCGGGCCCTGCAAGGGGCGTACCCTGGACGCCGTCACCCCGCCCCGGCTGCGCGCGGGCGCCCATCTCGCTAGGGAGCGGTTCCGGGTGTTAGGGCGGACCGTTCCCGGAGCGCCGCCACCTGCTCCTGGATGGCGCGGGCCTGCTCTTCGGCCTTCCGCGATGCAATGAACGTTGTGGTCCCCGCCGTCATGAGCATGAGGACGCCCCTCCATGGCGGCCAGAATCCCGGCACAAGGGTGTGGGAACGAGTCAGCTTCGCGGCCGGGCCGCCCCACGGCTCGCCACGCCCATGGCGAACTCGCCGGAACCAGTCCATCTGTGCTGGCTCACACCAGACCACCTTCTCTGTGGGAACGCGCCGGGCGAAGCGCGTAGAGCCCACGACGATAGTGTCCCTTGTCACGCGGACCATCATGCCGCGAGGGATGTCGACCGCACAGAAGACGAGTGTAACCACGCAGGCACCCAGCGTCGCTGTGCCCAGCCACCGAAAGAGCGCCGCAGAGCTCGGATCAAGAAGCGGACTAAGGCCTCCCGCCAGCGCTGCCAGTGTCATGAACCCGGCGAACTGCGCAACATGCGGCCACGGCGGCCGGTACCGCTCGCGGAAGAGCGTCTCCTCGCCGTCCTCAACCGTCATCCATGCCCCCCGTTCCGCTCGACGCCTACGGGTCCAGCGCGCTCCCGCAGCGCCGTCACTTGCTTCTCGATGACGCCGGCCAGCTCCTCTGATCTGCCCGACGACACGAACACGCAGGTGTCATCTGTCACGTGCACCAGCACCCCACGCCACGGTGGCCAGAATGCGGTGAGCAAGCTGTGCACCTTCTTCAGCTTGTCGACAGGGTCGCCCCATGGCTCGGCATGTGTGCGGCGGACGCGACGAAGCCACTCAAGTTCGGCCGGCTCGCACGAGAGCACGTCCTCGAGAGCGATCCGGCGTGCGTACCGCGTGGCGCCCACGATGATGGTGCGGTCGGTCACCCGCACCATCATGCCCCGGGCGACCTGAAGCGCGCAGTGCAGCACGCTCACCACAGACGAGACGCAGATGACGGCCCCGAGCCATCGCTCCCACTGGGGCTTGTCGGAGCCGGCGTTCCACAGTAGCCACCCGTACAGCCCGAACAAGAGTTGCAGCACCATGTGCTCTGCAACATGCGCCCACGGCGGACGATACCGCTCGCGGAACAGCGCTTCCCCAGCGCACGCAGCCATCGTTGGCGCTCCCTGACTGGCTTCCAGCCCTAGCTCGAGGTCTCCATGTGATAGTACATCGACTGCAGCGCCACGCGGCCGGGGCCCGTGAAGCGGTTCCAGAAGAGCCGCCCTCCGCTCGCCAGCAGGCCGGTTGCCAGCCTCTGAAACTGCGTCTCCATCTGGACCGTTCGGTCCTTGTACACCCACCCTCCGGGCTCGATGTCGATCTGCTCACCGGCTCCGAGGGTCACCTCGAACACGTTGCCATAGCCGTGCAGCCACAGCACGCCCTCGGTCGTCGACGTGTAGAACGTGTCGATGAAGAAGCCGGTGCCGCAGAAGAGGATGTTCGCGACTCCCTTCACGCGGGTGAACGAGTAGTGAACATAGTCGGTTGCGGCGAGCCACTGATGCTCCCTCACGTCCACCGCCTCTCCGGGGCGCAGGTGAATGGGAAACACGTGCCCCACACCGTCCCGGCTGAAGGCGATCCTGCCCGGCCCCTGCGCCTGAGTCATCAGGATCGGCATTCCCGCCAGCAGTCTCTTGAACGCGCCTTGCAGCGGTTTGACGTTGATGTCGACGCCGACGTCCTTCCACAGCAGGATGTTGTGTTCGAAGTAGACGGGCACCACGCCGAGCTCCACATGGAGCACCGGAACGAGCTCGCCTTCGATATGGTAGCGAACCCCACCAGTTTCCTCGTCGCGCAGCGATGTGGGCAGTTGGGTCGGAACAGGCACTGAAGCACCTCCTGGGAGCTATGTTCGGCCGGCGCCGCGAATTCTACTGCCGGAGCGCCGCCCCGTGCGTGTCGTAGGGCGCGACCGGCAGGTCGCCCGCCCAATCTCCGAAGCACCCCAGGTCCCACTCGTCGGGCCACTCGATGACGATGTCGCCTTCGTGAACCTGATGGGAGCCGAACGTAGCGGCTGTCGCGCAGGTTCTCCAAGTCCACCGGGTGGCTATGGCGGCGAACGCGCCCGCGCGGCAGGGGCCCCGGCGGGCCTGAGGAAGGAGCATCCATCGCCGCACGCAACAGGAGGCCTTTCATGCTTGGGCACGGCTTGTGCTTCTGCGCGCTACTTGTCTGCGCCCCCGGCCCGGAGCCGGCCGCGCCGGCGTGGCTGACCGCGCTCTTCCCCTACACCGGACAGCCCGACGAGTTCCACCATAGGCTCAGCCGGGTGGACGCGGCCGAGGTGCCGCTCGGCGATGACGCCGTGGCCGGGCGCGTGACGCTGGAGTTCCTCTACCGGGGCTTCGACGGCAACACGAAGACGGGGCACGCGCGCCTCTACCTTCCGGCATCGCTGAAGGACTCCCCGGGCGCCAAGGTGCCCATCGAGGTCTACGCGGGTTACCCCATAGATGAGGGCGGGGCGCTCGCGCGCGTTCGACTCGGGCTGGCGCTTTCGCATCCGCACGAAGAGACGGACAACCCGATGGTGCGCGGGCCGAACCTCGACATCGCGCTTCTGCACGCCTTGAGGCAGCTTCCGTTTATCGACGATGCGAGGGTCTTCGTCCACGGAGGCAGCGCGGGCGGCTACACGACGCTCATGCTCGCCGCGGAGACATTCCCGCTCGCGGGTGCGGCGCCTTACGTCCCGCCGGTGAACTGGGGCTACAATGCGGCCTACTTCATCCACAACCGCGATGCGGCCCGGGCCGTGCCGGAGGGCGGCACCCAGCCGGCGCAGCCGGTGCTGTCAGCGGTCATAGTCCTCGCTGAGTTGATGCTCCCGACCTTCGGCCCGAACTTCGACAGCGACGCGTATCTGTTCTCATCGCCGATCTCCCAGCTCGGGACGATCACCTGCCCCGTGCAGCTTGTGTGCAGCACCGCGGACATCCTCGTGCCCGTCGACCAGATCGGGCGCGAGTACGTCAAGCCGAGAGACCTGTCGCTCTTCCCGGCGGGGTGGACTTCCGCACTGGGCGACCTCATGCACCGGCGGCAGACGCGCCGGACGCTGTGCGACCTGCTGCCCGAGACCGCGCGCGAGGTCACGGTGGTGCCGATCCCGACCACGACGAGGCGCGCGGTGCCTTTGCCCGGGCACGCTGCGGACGAGGGCCAGCCGATGAACCTGCCTCTGCCGTTCAGCCGCGAGAGGCAGTGGAGCATCGTTGTCCTCGATGAGGGCCCGATCGACCCGTTATGCTCGCACACGAAGTACGCGGTGAACACTGACCACAAGGACTTCCGCGAGTGGGCGCTCGGGCGCTCAGTGAGGCCGAGCCAGCTCACCTTGCCGAAGCTCGAGCGGATGATGGGGAAGCTCGCGGGCAAGGAGTACCGACCCTTCACGCTCCACCCCGAGAACGGCGAACCGTACGCGGCGACGAGGCTCGACTTCGCCTCGGCCGAGCGCGCGGACACGCTGAGGGGGCTGCGCACCTTCGCGAACGTGAGCGACCAATGCGCCGAGAAGCTGGCGGCTGTGTACCGAAGCCTCCCGCCCGAGCTCAAGCTCCTGGGCCCGGCGCTCGGCAATGGCACTGCTAACAGCGTGCGGGAGGCGCTGTCGGCACCGAGGTAGCGCGGGCGGTGCGAGGTGTACGGCTCGGTCCTCGCCCTCAAGCTGCACTGCATTAACTGCGACGGCTGGCACGCAGTCGACCGGTGGCCGCTGAACGGCGACCGCGTGCCGATGCGGTTCCAGGCGTCGAGCAAGCCGGGCGCACACGTGCTCGATGTGCGCTGCCCCCACTGCGGCGGGATCTGGTACGTCGCGTGGGACGAGTATCCCGGGCCCGTGGAGCGCGTGGAGGTGCCCGACGGGATCCCGGTCGCGCCCAAAGATACGGGGCTGCTCGGGGCCGAACCGCGGGGCGCGACTCGGCCCACTGACGAGCTGTTGGCCGACCTTGAGCACAACGTGCCGGGCATCCGATGGCGGGCCGCGTCGGAGCTCGTAGCGATGGGCGGGGATGCTGTGCCTGAGGTGGCCCCGCTACTGTGGTCGCCGGAGCAGCAGATGCAGGTGCGGGCGGCCCGCATCCTGGGACGACTCGGGCCCGCAGCCGCCGGCGCGGTGCCGAGCCTTGTGCGGTGCACCGACCATCAAGCCCCGATGGAGCTCCGCCGCGCCTGCGCGTGGGCACTCGGGAGGGTCGGGGACCCGTCGGCCGGTGAGACGCTCCACCGCCTGCTGGCCGACCCCGAGGCTGACGTGCGCGAGGCCGCCCGCGTCGCCTTGGCTCGCATGGGATGGCCGCCCGCGACACCAGTCGCGTGGGACCCTGGGAACGTGGTTCCTCCGCCGCCACTGGCGCCACGTGCCAGGTCGTACGCCGAGTCGGAGGACGCGCGCGCGATCCCGCCCGGTCGCGAGGTACCTGGTCAGTGGTATCCGGGCCACCTTATGAACGCGATAACGGCGGCGCCACCGTTCCTGCCCTGGTTGGGCGGTAGTGTGGCAGTGGGCGCGAACGCCGTGAGGTTGAATGGGTGGGGGGCCAACTGGGCTGGGGGCATGTGCTTGGCACTGGTCGTGACCGCGGGATGCGGGACGCTGTACGGCGCCTTGCGCGGCGGGCTGCCCGCAGCCGCCACAGTCGGCGTACCGCCCGCGCTCGTCGTAGCGGCGACCCTCGCGTGTGTGTTGCCCATCGCGATGGCGGTGACCGTGAGGAGACTTACCGTCGACCTGTCCGTGAGGCACGTGGCCGCGGTTGTGGTCGACGAGACCAAGCTACGGGTGGCCATGGTGGTAGAGTCGCCCGGAGCCGCCACGCCGGTGCTCTACACGTTCCGCCCGGCAGACTGGCATGAGGGCCAGGCCGTGCTCCTCGTCGCGCTGCGTAACGTCCGTCCGGGGCTCGTCAGGGACGACTTCGTGACCTTCAGGCCGTGGGTGGGACTCGTCGTCGTGTTGCTCTGGGCCTGGGTCGGGCTCGTCTTCGCAGTCCTGCACTTCCTCGGGCTCTGGCTCGCCTATGTCGGCAGCTCATCGCCGTAGCCCCATGGCGGCCCCAACGCTCCCTTCCCCTGCGGGCGGGGAAGGGAGCGTCGAAGCTGGGGCCTAGCCGAACGAGTTATCCCCGTAGAGTCGCTGGATGTACGCTACCTGGCCTGCGTGGTAGGACCAGTGGCCCGCGAGAAGGCCCAGGAACTGTGCTCGCGAGGCCGTCATCCACGGCGCCTCGACCGTCTCGGCCCAGCCCTCCGGGGTCACCGAATTGATGACCGCGTCGGTCTTCGCCGCCTGCTCCTCAAGGGCCCTAACCAAGCCCTCCTTGTCCGACGCGCCCGCTGCCGGTCCCTCCGCCGCGAACGCAGCCGAGCTGAACCAATCGGCCGAGCCCTCGTGCGCCGGCACCTTGTTCTGGGTCAGCATGTGCGTGAAGTACCCATCGGTCGCGATGCAGTGCCGCGCGATCTCCAGGATGTCGGTCGCGTCGGCCCCCTCGACGGCCATCGGCCTCCAGTCGAGCTTGTCATCCGGCGTCGCCCCAAAGACCATCAGGAAGAGGTGTCTCCCACCCTGTACTGCGGCCACTGCGGCCTGAGAGTCGATCATCGCGTCTCCTTTCGTCGTGCGTGGACTGTCGTGCATATGCCGAGGGCGCATCGTCATGCGCCGCTGCGTAGCCGTCGTGTCAGCTCTCCGGGGCCAGCGTTTCGACCAACTCCCCGCCCGCCCCCGGCAGGTTCCGGGGCGGCGGGACGGCGAGCTTCCCACGGAAGCCGTCGGAGAGCAGCGCGTACAGCCCCTCATCGCGCACGAGCTTCCCGTCGCGGGCGAACCTGATCCCTATCCCGTCCGACTCCTTGGCGCAGGCGTACTCATCGTACACAAAGTTGATGACCGGCGAGGCACCCAGAAGCGACGCGAGGGTGGCCTTCAGCTTCGCATCGCGCTCCTCGGTCGCGAGCCCCGCCGCGGGCGCTATGCGGTCGGCCAGCACGGGCTTGCCCGACTGGGCGGCCCACGCCGCGGCTCCGGCGACGGCCTCGTCGCGCGATGCCTGCTCGGCGGCGGGCTCGAGCCTGCACAGGGCGCCGACGTTCGCGTACGAGATGATGGGGGCACCATCGGGCCCGGGGCCCTGCAGCGGCGGCAGGAAGAGGAGCAGGCTAGGCGCCACCTTCCGAATCTCGGTCGCGAGGTACGAGCACAGGTCGCGGTACTGCCGCTCATCGGCGACCGCCCGCCCGGGCTGCTCGAAGGGCACGACCGCGACGAGCGACTCGTTGGCATTGTCGCCGGCCGCGTAACGTCCGCAGAGCCGCACCCAGGTCTCGACGAACCGAAGCCGTGTGGCGCGGTCGCTTGAGAACGTCCGCTCGGACTCCGGTGCCGCGCACGCGACGATGGCGCGGATGCCGACGGCGCGGCAGTAGGCGAGCATCCTGTCGATCTGCGCTAGGCCGTCGTCGCGCAAGCCGCCCTGACCGCCCTCAAGCAGATCGAACGGCACCGCGATCTCGATGCAGTTGGCCCCGCCGGACGCCATGGCACGCACGTCCGCATCGCTGTGCGGGACCCTGTAAGTCAGCCAGTTGCTGAAGCACACGCCGCGCAGAGCGACGCGACTGCCCGATGCGTCGACGAGCTCGCCGTGCGATGCGGAAAGGGGCTGGGCTGCTGACTGGAGCATGATCTGCAGGGCAAAGACCGCGCCCACAGCTACCATGAGTGGACTACCTCCGGGGGGACTGGACGAGCAACTGGGCCGCGATGTTCGGCGGCCTGAAGGTGGTGGTTCGCCGTACAACACAATACAACCTCGGGCTGCTTGCGCCCGCGGCACTGTCATGGTATAACCGCCGCCGACGCGGGATCGTTCATCTCCTGCATATTGTGTATTTCATGCGACCCGTTGGGCCGGCACAGAGCGGATGTGTGGTCGCGTCGGGGAGGGACCGCCGATCGTAGCTGCCGACCTCTTCTTGGGAGCCGTAACGGTAGGTGAGCGAGGGCAGGTGGTCATCCCGGCAGCCGCTCGCAGAGAGCTCGGCATCAATGCGGGTGACCGCCTCCTCGTTTTTAAGCACCCCTTCGACATGGGGGTCGTTTTCTCAAAGATCGACACCCTAACCGAGTTCCTCACCGAGCATCTCATGTTACTCGAGCAAGCCCGGACTTCGCCCAGCGGAGCGGAGGCCGAAGGTGACTGCTCCACGGCAGGTGATGACAAGAATGGGCACGCGCCCTAGCACGCAGTGGCCCCCGGGCTCGAGGGCGGCCTTCAGCCTTCTCGCCGTCGCGGTGATGATGTCCCAGTCGGCCGCGGCGCAGATACGGGTGGTATCCGAACGCGGCTTTGACCTTTCCGAGGCCGTCGACTTCGCGCTACAGCACCACCCGGCGCTCAAGGCAGCCGAGCAGCAGGTCGCGGTCCAACGGGCCGAGGGCGAGCGCGCCGACTCGATCGGCGACTATGCGATCGACGCCTCGGCCACCGCGACCTTTCGAGGCCCGGTCACGTCGATCTCGTTCCCGGATGCTCAGAACCCCGGGCAGACGCTCAAGTTCCAGATCGGCAGCCCATTCACGAACAGCATCACGCTCACTGTCGCGAAGCCGCTGAATCTGGGCAACCGGCGCCGGGCCTCGCGAGACGCCAACGACGCGTTGGTGGAGGCGGCTGAGCAGGACGTGCGAGCCGCCCGGCTCGGCATCATGCTCGGCGTGAAACAGGCGTTCTGCAACGTCTTGCGCGCAGAGCACATGCGCCTCATCTCAATCGACGCGGTCGATCGAGCGGCGACGCACCTGCGCATCACAGAGGCGAAGTACAGCAACGGCACAGCGGCGCAGTATGACGTCGACCGCGCGACGGCCGACGTGGCTGCCGCGCGAGCCCAGCTCTCGACGGCCGAGGGTGGCGTGCGATCCGCACTGGCCATGCTTGCGCGCGCGATGGGGCTCGACCCGGCGGAGCGCGTCCAGCTAAGGTCGGACCTTTTGCCGGACTTCTTCGCGGTCGACGAGCCCGCCGCGCGCGCTTCCGCGGAGGGCAGGCCCGAGATCGCGAGGATGGAGAAGCAGATAGCTTCGCTGGAGCTCAACGCGAAGCTCATCAACCTCCAGGACCATCCGGTCATAAGCGCGTTCGCCAACACCGGCTACTCCATCGGTCAGGGCTTCACCGAAGGCATCAACTACTCGGTCGGGATCCAGGCCACGTGGTCCATCGACAACGGCGGCGACGACGAGGCGCAGATCCACAAACTGCGCGAGCAAGAGACGGCGTTGCGTCTGTCGATCGATGACAAGAAGCAGGAGACCGCGACCAACATCAGGACCGCGCTCGAGGCCCTCGCCACCGCGCGTGCATCCATCGAGAACGCGGCGCAGGCCGTGATTCAGGCCAGGCAGGCCAGGGACCGCGTGCAGCTTGCCTACGAGAACGATGTGGGGGCGTGGATCGACCTGCGAGACACGCAGAGCGCGCTGACTGCGTCCGAGCAGTCGTTTGTGACGACGCTGTTCGAGTACCGGCTCGCGCGCGCCGACCTCGAGTACGCGATCGGTGTGACGACCCTTGGGGACCTCGCGCGGCCCGATCCCAACGGGCCGCCGGCGATCCCCGAGATGGCCGGCATCGGCTCACCGATAGACGCCCCGCCTATCCCCGAAGCTGTCGGCACGCCGGGCGAGCCGGTGGTGCCGAGCGACAGCAACGCGGGAGACAGCGGCGCTACCACGCAGAATGGGGGCACCCAGAGATGAGAGCCCGGAACCATGCGCTCAACCTCGCGCGCTACGCGCTCACTGTCCTGGCGGCGACCGCGCTCCTGGTCGCCGGCTGCAAGGGCAGGAGCGTCGCTCAGTCGGGTGTGGCAACGGAGGAGCGCCCCACCCCGGTGGAGGTGATCCTGGCGGCCAGAGGCACCATCGCGGAGACCATCGAGGTCACGGGCACCGTGCAGGCGCTCCACGAGGTGTCGGTCGGATCGCCGACCTCGGAGAAGATCACCTACCTCTGCGGCGACGAAGGAGATCCGGTGCGCGCGGGACAGGTCGTAGCTCGTCTCGACTGCTCCGACCTGGATGCGTCCATTCGCCAGGGCGAGACGCAGGTCGAGGGCGCGAAGATCCGACTGGCACAGGCTCGCGAGGGGCACACGTACAAGGGCATCACCACCCAGAAGGGCATCGAGACAGCCCTAACACAGGTGGATTCGGCGCGTACGCGGCTGGGACAGGCACAGACCGGCCGCGACCTGCTGGCGAAGCAGGTGGAGGATGGGATCGCCGCGGGCAAGACCCGTGTCGAGCAGGCTCGCGCACAGCTCGAGCAGGCTCGCAGCGGCCTTGGCCAGACGGATGAGTCGACCGAGGCCGGCGTCAAGGCGGCTCGCGCCGGGCTCGAGAGCGCTAACGCGGCGTACTCGGATCTGAAGCGAGGCGCTCGCACACAGGAGCGCGAGCAGGCCCAGCAGCGCGTCCATCAAGCCGAGCTGCAGGTCGACAGCGTCCGGCGCGACCTGCAGCGGATGCGCACGCTCAAGGAAGCCGGCGCCGTGTCGCAGCAGACCGTTGACGGGCTTCAGCTTCAGTACGATACGGCCGTCAGCCAGTTCGAGATGGCCCAGCAAGCTCTGTCGCTCATCAGTGAGGGGCCGACGCGGGAGCAGCTCACGATCGCGGAGCAGCAGATCGAGCAGGCCAAGGCCGGGCTCGCGACTGCCGAGGCCGCGCGGGCGCAGGTCGAGCAACAGCGGCAGCTCGTGCGTGCGGCCGAGCAGTCGGTCACCGCCGCTGAGATCGGCCTGACCGACGCCGAGAACCAGCGGCTGTCCGTCGAGAACGCCGATGCCGACATCGAGGCGGCCACCCACGCGCTGCGAACGACCGAGATCGCCTACGAGCAGGCACAGGCCGGTGAGATCACGGTCAGCGTTGACGAGAAGGAAGTCGCCGCGGCCGAGAACGCCGTGAAGACCGCGCAGGCACTGATCGGCCTCTACGCGGCCCAGAGGGCCAAACGGACGATCGTCTCTCCCGTCGACGGCACCATCAGCCGGAAGCACAGTGACGTGGGCGAGATCTGCGGGATGGGAAGCCCGATCCTCACCATCGTCACGGAGAACGCCCTCGAGTTCGCGGCCACCGTCTCGGAGCTCGACGTCTCACGCGTGCTGGCCGGCGACACCGTGGATGTCACGGTCGACGGCGTGCCGGACGCCAAGATCGTCGGCCATATCGTGTCCGTCCTGCCCGCGGGCGACGTCGCGAGCCGCAACTTCACGATCAAGATCACAGTGCCCGGCGATGTCGGCGTGAAGCCGGGGATGTTCGCGCGCGGTCAGGTGCGCGTGAAGTACGCGGAAGACGTTGTGGTGGTGCCGCGGGACGTGCTCCTGGAGCATGACGGCAGCTTCTTCGCGTACGCCGTGCAGGGCGGCACGGCCGTGCGCCGCGATGTCGTGCTGGGGCTCGAAGGCGTCGGAGTCGTGGAGATCGTCAGCGGCATCGACCCCGGCGACCAGGTCGTCATCCACGGCAAGGAGGCCCTGAGCGACGGCGCGACGGTTGAGGCGCAACTGCTTGGGGAGCCCGGTAGCGGCCTGACCGGCGCCGACGGGGACGGCGGCGCTGCGGAGCCGCCGGGCGCGGAGAACGTGGAGAGCGCCGGGTAGGGCGCCCGGCCCACCCCCCAGGGGCCAGCGGACAAGCGGGAGGCTCGTTATGTGGCTCACACAAGCGGCGATCAAGCGGCCGGTCGCAATGGCGATGTTCTTCATCGCCATCGCCCTCCTCGGGCTAATGGCCTGGTTCAAGCTGCCGAAGCAGTTGTTCCCGGACACCGAGATCCCCATCATCACCGTATCCACGGTCTACCCGGGCGCCGGTCCCGACGAGGTCGAGCGACTGGTCAGCAAGCCTATCGAGGAGACCGTGGCGACCATCAGCCGGGTGGACAAGGTCCGGTCGATGTCGCGCGAGAGCCTCTCGCTAGTGATCGTGCAGTTCGAGCCGGCAACCGATGAGGAGGCCGCGGCCTCGGATGTTCGAGACAAGGTGTTCGGCGTGTTGCGCGAGCTGCCCGACGACGCCGAGCAGCCTATCGTGCAGAAGCTCGACATCACCGCCCAGGCGTCGGTCATCGCCGGCGCGGTCTCGGACCAGCTCAGCACTCGAGAGCTCAGGACCCTGGGCGACAGAACTGTCAAGGACCGCCTGTCGAGCGCGATGGGCGTCGCGTCGGTGGGTGTGGGCGGCGGCGACGTCCGAGAGATCCATGTCAGCGTCCGGCAGGACCGTCTGGCCGCTGTCGGCATGTCCCTGACCGACCTCAGGAACTGGCTGGTAATGCAGAGCCTCGACCTCCCTGGCGGGACCTTCAGTGAGGGTGAGAAGGAGTTCTCCGTTCGGGTTCTGGGCGAGTTCACCAAGGTGGACGAGATCAGGCAGCTCACCCTGTCAACACCGATGGGCGGAGTGCTGCGGCTGAGCGACCTCGCCAAGGTCACCGACACGGTGGAGGAGCCGACGACCTACGCCCGTCTCAACGGCAAGCCGTCGGTCAGCTTCTCGGTGACGAAGAGCTCCAGCGCGAACGTTATCGAGACCGTGGACGCGGTCAAGGCCCGCATAGAGACGCTGGAACGGTCGCTGCCGGGCAATGTGGACTTCACGCTCGTCCGCGACGAGTCGGTCTTCACGAAGGACTCGCTGCACGACCTTGTGATGAGCCTCGTTTACGGGGTCTTGCTTGCGACCCTTGTCGTCTACTACTTCCTACGCAATGTCCGCGCGACGATCATCATCTTCTTCGCGATCCCCACCTCGCTGCTGGCCACGTTCTTCGTGATGCAGGTCATAGGCTACACGCTTAACTTCATGACGATGCTCGGACTCGCCCTGGCGGTCGGTATCCTCGTCGACGACTCGATCGTCGTCCTCGAGAACATCTACCGACACCTATCGATGGGCAAGGAGCCGGTACAGGCGGCGATCGACGGGCGCGCCGAGATCGGCCTGGCCGCGGTCGCGATCACCATGACGGACGTTGTCGTGTTCATCCCCATCGCGCTGATGGGCGGAATCGTCGGCAAGTTCTTCCGCCCGTTCGGCGCGACGGTCGCGGTGTCGACCCTGTTCAGCCTTCTGGTCTCGTTCACGCTCACTCCGATGTTGGCAGCGCGCTGGCTTAAGCGTGCGGATGTCGAGAAGATGGTCCGCGAAGAGGACGCACGCGAGTCTGCCGTGCGCAGACGCACTCCCTACGTGCGCGCTCTGGACTTCTGCATCTCGCGTTGGTGGTCGCGGCTGCTGACCGTTTTCACCGCGGTGGTAGTCCTGGTCGCCGCGACCATCGTGCTCGGCAAGATGCTGGGCTTCAGCTTCATCCCTACCGCGGATCAGGGCGAGTTCACGGTGTATGTCGAGTTGCCCATCGACAAGAACCTGGAGGCCACGGACGCCGTTGTCCGCCGAGTCGAGAAGATCGTGGCAGTCTGCCCCGAGGTCGAGGCCTATTCGACCGATGTCGGCCGGATGGCCGACCAGCAGGGCAAGAACTACGGCCAAGTCGCGGTTCAGTGCAAGGAGCTGGCACCCAAGTTCCAGCGGGTCGTATCGCGCATGCGCGGCATCACGATGCTGAAGAAGCGCGGCGGAACGGAAATGCGAGTTCGCGGCGTTGGCGAGCTCCGCGTCGAGATGCAGGCCGCGTGCGACAAGATCCCCGGCGCTGTCATACGCGTGAGGCCGCCGACTCACGGCGGGGCCGGTGGCACGAACGCCATCGCGGTGGAGATCCAAGGGCCAAGGGAGGCCGGCCTTGTTGAAGTGTCGCAACAGGTCTATGAGAAGCTCAGGGCGGTGCCCGGCTTCGACGCGGACCTGTCACACAAGGTCGGCAAGCCGGAGATACAGGCCAAGATCAACCGCAAGCGGGCCACGGAGCTGGGCCTGTCGGCAGCTCAGATCGCGGTGGCCATCCGTACTGCCGTTGAGGGCGACACCACCCTGAAGTACCGGGAGCGCGGGGACGAGTTCGACATCCGCATCGGATGTGAGGACTCGGATACCGACGCGTCACTCCGCGTCCCCGAGATAGTAGTCGCGATGCGAAACGGGAGGCCGGTCCGGCTCCGCGATGTGGCCGACGTGATCACGGGCCAGGGCCCGGCGCAGCTCACCCGCCTCAGCCGTCAGGACCTGATCACCGTCGGGATCGACGCCGGGGGCATGCCGGACAGCGCCGTGCGCGGCATCATCGACAGAGAGCTGAAAGACATGTCTTTTCCGGCCGGCATCACTTACAACGTCGGCGGCTCGGTCGAGATGATGCAGGACTCGATGATGTACATGCTTGAGGCACTCAGGATATCGATCATTCTGGTCTTCGCGCTGCTGGTCGTGTTGTTCGAATCCTGGTTCCACCCGTTCACCATCATGCTCGGCACTCCAATGGGCGTGACAGGAGCGTTGATCGGGCTGTGGATCGCGGGGTGCACGAACAGCATCTTCTCGATGATCGGAATGATCATGCTCATCGGCATAGTTACGAAGAACGCCATCCTGCTGGTGGACTTCACCAACACGCTGCGAGGACGCGGCCTGCCGCGGCGCGAAGCTCTTCTGAGGGCCGGCGTCACCCGCATGAGGCCGATCGTTATGACCACCCTCACATTGGCCCTTAGCCTGACACCGATCAGTACCGGGTTCGGACGCGGGGCGGAGTTCCGCCAGGGGCTGGGCGCCTCGGTCACGGGCGGCGTCCTGTTCTCGATGTTCCTGACCCTGCTGGTGATCCCGGCCTTCTACTGTCTGCTCGACGACTTCCAAAGCTGGATCTACCTGCCCGTGAAGCGCGGCCTGATACGGCTCATCTTCCGCATTCGCGCCGAGGACGAAGAAGGTGAGGAGGGGGCCGGACCCGAAAGTGGTCCGAGCCTGGGACTCTGACCTGCGGGAGCGTTGTAGCGGCGTCAGGCGGTCCTCCTGGGTTGCAGCAGTCAGTGGTCGAGATTTGGTGAGGACCAGCAGTGGTCCGCGCCGGTCCCGTGACAGGGACTGCGGCGGGGAAGCAGGAGTGACGTTCCGCATGGCGGGGCACAGATGGACGCAGGCGAAGATCATCGCCACGATACGCCGCCTCCACGAGCACGGCGTCGATCTGTCCCCCACAGGCATTCGCAAAACGCACGGAGCTCTCTTCTCGTCGGCCCGCTCCCCCAGCCACTTCGGGAGCTGGCGCGCGGCGATCGAGGCCGCAGGGCTGGACTACCGTCGCATACGCCGCGGGGAGCAGATCTGGAGCAAGGACAAGATCGTCCGCGCTATTCGCAAGCACGAGAGCGAGGGTGCCGATCTCCTCTCCGCCGAGTTCAAGCGGGCCCATAAGCAGCTCTATTCGGCGGCCTGCGCGCGGCGCTACTTCGGAAGCTGGCGCCGCGCGATCGAGGCCGCCGGCTTGGACTACGAGGGCATTCGCGGCAGCCATTTCTGGTCTCGCACGAAGATCATCGCGACGATCCGCGAGCTCCGCGCGCAGGGCGTTCCGCTGAACTGGTCATCCATCAGCAGGGACCAGGCGGGACTCTACCGGGCCGCCAGGCGCAAGGAGAACTTCGGGAGCTGGCAAGCCGCTCTCAAGACCGCCGGCATCGACGAAACACCGACGGCGCCAACGAAGCAGTGGACCAAGCGCCGCATCGTTGAGGAGATACAGCGCCTTCACCGGCAGGGCGCGGACCTATCGCAGAAGTCCGTCATGGCCTCACATGGGGCGTTGTTGTCGGCCGCCAAGAGCCCCCGGTACTTCGGGACCTGGAGGCGCGCCGTCGAACTGGCAGGCATCGACTATGACACCGTCAGGCGCCCGAGAGGACGGCAGCCGGGGGCGCAGAGCACCGACAAGGGTCGGGCTGCGCCCGCCCGCCAGGAAGAGCCGCGGCCACGCGCCATCTAGTGTCGTCGGGACGGCCTCTCGGCAGGCATCCTCTCATCGGGTCCCCTCCCGTCGCCACTCTGTCATCGTTGCGTGGGGCGAGGCGTCTTGCTGACACCTGACATTCTCCGCGACCGCCTCGCGGAGATAGCCGGTAAGGGCTACACCGCTTACAGGGCACTCCTGGGAGTCTACGACTTCGGCCACTACCAGCTCGCGCTCGATAACATCCAGAAGGACCCGTTCGCCTCTCCGACCAGGGCGCGCCTGCGCGTGCCGCTCGGCGTTGCTCTGTTCCCCCGCCGGTTTGTCGGAGACGCCGTCGCTCGCACCGCGACCGCGGACTGGCTGGCCCGGCGCGCCGTCGAGGTGATCGAGCGGCTGCAGCCGCAAGGGCGCGCCCCGAGGACCGTCGCCGTAGACGCGGGCGCACAGACGGTCCTGAGCCGATCGGCTGCTGCGTTCTCGGACGACTTCGTCGAGCTACGGCTCAACATCACGCTTCCCGGCGAAGGCCGAACGGTGGTGCACCAGGACGCGGAGGACCTCTTCTACTCGGTCATCCCGCAACTCAGCCGCGACGCGCTCCTCTACGACGGCGCGACCTCGCACCTCTTGCGCGTGCACGTAGAGAGCTTCGAGGACCAGCGCGCCCTCAGGGACAGGCTCGAGGAGCTGAGCCTGGTGGCATTCGTGGCTGACGGATCGATCCTGCCGCGGGCGAGCGGCGCGTCGGATCTGCCCATGGACCGCGCGGCCGCCGTACCGTGCACGGCCCCGCGCGAGCTTGCCGTGACGGTCGAGCTGCCCAACGCGGGCGAGGTGCAGGGCCTGGGGATTCCGCGCGGCATCACAGTGGTCGTCGGCGGCGGCTTCCACGGCAAGAGCACGCTCCTTCGGGCCCTGGAGATGGGGGTCTATGACCACGTACCGGGCGACGGTCGGGAGCTGGTGGTCACGGAGCCCACGGCTACGCTCATTCGGGCCGAGGAAGGACGCCCCGTCTCAGGCGTGGACATCAGGGCGTTCTTCCGTACGCTCCCGGGCGGGCAAGACACCGAGCACTTCTCGACTCAGCGCGCTACCGGCGCGACGTCTCAGGCCGTCAACATCCTAGAGGCGATCGAGGCAGGCGGAAGGTTACTCCTCCTCGACGAGGATACGTGTGCCACCAACTTCATGGTTCGCGACGCTCGAATGCGCGAGCTCGTGTCGTCACGCCGCGAGCCCATCATCCCCTTCGTCGACCGCGTCGGCTACCTGCGCGATGAACTCGGGGTGTCGACCGTCCTTGTGATGGGCGGTTGTGGCGACTACCTCGATCCGGCGGACACGGTCATCTTGATGGACCACTACGTCCCGAAGTGCGTTACAAAGCAGGCCAGGGCGGTCGCGCGCAAGCTCCCGACCGGCCGTGTCGAAGAGGCCCCGCCGCGCCAGACGGCGACCGCCGCCCGCTCACCGCAGCCGCACTCCATCCACACCAGGCGCGGGCGCAAGCCAAGCAAGGTGTCGACCGATGGCCTCGTGCGGATCGTGGTGGGCACGGACGAGATCGACCTCTCGGCAGTCTCCGCCCTAGTCGATCCTTCGCAGGTAAGGGCGATCGCCGATGCCATCGAGTACGCGTGCCGGAGCGCCATCATAGACGGCCGCACTCCGATCAGCGACGTGGCCACGGAGATCCGGCGTAGGATTGGCGAGCAGGGGCTCGACTGTATCTCCCCACACGTTGGCCGCCATCCGGGCGACTACGCCGACTTCCGCGCGCTCGACTTCGCGGCAGCGCTCAACCGTCTGCCCACTCTCTCGGTGGACCCGGCTGAGGCGCCCGAGCACCCGGAGCTCGAGGATGAAGAGGACGAGGAGCCGGAAGCCGAAACCATCGAGGAGAAGGCGCCGCCGGGGCCGCACGAGCCGGCGGCCCCAGAGCCGCGCAAGCGCTCGCGGAGGTCGAGGCGCAAGAAGGGGGAGGCGCCCGAGGCGATCGCCGAACCCACTCCGGCCCCAACGTTCGCGGAAGAGGTGCCCGAGCCGCCACGGCCCGCACGCAGGCTACCGAGACAGCGCCCGACCCCCGAGCCGCGGGCGCCGGCGGCCGCTCCGCCCACTGAGACGCCGGGGCCGTCTGCTGACCTCGCGGCACAGCCGGAGCCGCCCGAGGAGGCGGCGTCCGATGTGGACGAGCAGCCCCGGAAGCGACGCCGACCGGCGCGACGTCGACGGAAGAAGCCCCAGCCTGAGGCGCAGGAGCCGAGCAAACCGGCCGCGGAGGCGCCGCCCGAGCCGGCCCCGCTACCGGAGGCGGGACCGACCGAAGCGGGTCAGACCTCGCGCAAGCCGCGGCGGCGCCGAGGGCCGCGACGCCGTAAGGCGCCGACAAGCGCCTCAGCCGAGAGCGCGGCGGATCACTGATCGCCCGCGGAGTACGTCCCCCACCGCTCTGCCGCCGGCGTCAAGCGCGCGACCGCCGACTGCGGTACATGTGGCGCCACCGAGCAGGCCGTGGAGAGGACGTACCCGCCGCCATCCGCGCCATCGTCGATACAGCTTCGCGCCGTGGCATCGATGGTGCCAGGGTCTGCCGGCAGCAGGACGTTCACAGAGTCAATGTTGCCCTTGATAAACAGGCGGCCGCCCACGCGCCCCTTGGCGTCAGCCAGGCGGACATCGCCAAGCGGAGGCGGGTCGAGACACTCGATGCCGTCGACGCCTGAGTCGGCGATCAGCTCGAGCCTGTCGCCGATCGCGCCGCAGGTGTGGGTGTACATCGGCACCGGATGCGCCGCTCTGACCCGTTCCACGAGCCGCGTCTCATACGGAAGGACGAACTCCCGGTAGTGCCGCAGGCTGAGGAGCCCGCTCCCCACGTACGGCGACGAGATCTTGATCGCGTCGACACCGAGACCGGCTTGGGCCACGGCCCAGTTCGCCGCGTACTGGAGCCCGCGCTCGAGCGCGGCATGGCACCACATCGGCTCGTCGATCAATGCCACCATCGCGCCTTCGATGCCGAGGACGTTGACCAGGCTGTCGAAGGGTGAGAACGTCTCGCCGTGGACCGAGTAGCGGCCGCCGTTGCTCGCGAGCACTGCGCGCAGGTTGCCGAGCATCCAGTCCGGCACGGGGTCGAGGGTGTCGACCGTCCGAGGGTCAACGCTGCCGACCGGCGGCGGGGGCTCGGCGCGGGCGGGACGCGGGATGTCGTCGAGTGGGTAGTAGGCGTCATCGCCGAGGGGATAGGGCGAGCGGTTGAGGAGCGGCTCCGAGTAGGTCACGCGGATGCCTCCGGGCGTGTCGGCGACCGACCCCACCTTCGCCTGCCAGTCGGGATCCGAGCCCGGTACACTGACGAGGATACCGTCGAACGCGTACAGCTCGCGCACCCGGTACAGCACGTCCGCGCACACGTCCGGGTCGTGCCAGAACTCGACCGGCGAGCAGCCCGTCTTCAGAACGAAGTGCCCGACGGAAAGCTGACACATGACCGGCACGCGATCCGGCTCTCGGTGTGACATGGCCAGTGCGACTCGCTCGCGTCCTGTCATGGCGCGGTGCCTCTCTTCCTCCACCATAACGTCACCGCGGCTGCGCGCAGGGAGCTAGGGCCGCCCTGATGAGCCGGAGGAACTCGGTGGCGGTGACGAGCGCAACGTGAGGCGGTAGCTGGCGCGCTGTCCATAGCGCCGGGTCATACCCCCTCGAGCTGCCGGCTGACTCGGCATCCTGTAGGACGTCGTCCTCGTCCTCCGGCGTCACGCCCGGGCCGGGCTCGCGGAATCGCGACCACGCGTGGACGAGCACCCACGAAAAGCAGTCCCGGGTCGCGTGCGCGCCTACCACAGGCAGGCTGCCGAGCGCCTCCGCCACCTTGCCGGGCGTGGTGTCTCGTTCGCGGCCGGTCTTGGCCCAGACTGTGTAGCGGCAGCTCACCACCGGTACCCGGTCGCCGTCAGCCCCCTCCACGAAGACGATGCGCCCCTCGCCCGCGGAGTAGGGGTAGTATTGGAAAGCGAAGATGCCCAGCAGACCGGGGAGCTCACGCGCCATGACGGAGCAGGCCCTGAGCGCGGCGTCCGAGTCCCAGTCCTGGAAGTTGAACGCGAGGATGCGCACACCGGTGCGCTCCATGACGGCCCGCAACCTGCGAGCGTGGAGCGCCAGGCAATCCTCGGCCCTGTCGGCGCCGTACACGTCCGGGTAGAAGTAACCCCCACCGCTGTACATGACGAAGTCGTCGTTCGGCGTCGCCGTCCCGAGCACATCGGCGAGCGTCCGGGGTGAGAGCTGCAGCAGGCCTGGCACGGGCAGCCCCCATGTGAAGGGCACGGAGCCGCGGCTCGGGCTGCCGTAGTACGACCGGCCCTCCGATCCACCTATGAAGTTGCCCATGAGCCACTGGACGTTGTCACCGTCGGTGAGCGTGAGGCAGACGTAGTGCTTGCCCTTCTCGGGCGTCGGCCCACCTTCGGCGGTCTCGCGTACGCTGAGTCGGTCCCAAGCGATGTCCTCGCGGGGCCGCTCGGCTGACAGCACGGTCAGGTTGTGGCACCAGTTTGTGGCAGTCTGGAAGAGCCCCCTGCGGGAAGACGCGATCGTCTGCTCGTCCTCGCCGCCGATCCCCCATCCGATGACCGGGCTGTCGGGGCCGCACCGCGCGAGGGACCGCGCGTAAGCGGGCCCGCGTCCACTCGACACGAACAGCTTGTTGGCGATCATCAGGGACCGTGCGTTGCGCGTCTTGGGATCGGCCGTGCCCACGCCAAGGGTCGAGAAGCGACCGCCGTAGCCGTCCAGGCATTGCTCCTCGGTCATCCCTCGACAGTCGAGGAGCAGCGATAGGCCGCGTTCCTTGGCCACCGGCTCAAGGTCCTCCGCGACGACCACGCCTCCCAGGAGCCCCGCCAGCGATGTCGCTACATTGGCGCTCTCGTCGCACTCCCCGGGCGTGAACAGCGCGCGGTCGCCTGAATCGTACCGATACAGCAGATAGCCGCCCACCACCCCCCGCGCGCACAAGCCACGCAGCGCGTCTTCCAGGGTCATGCGCGCCACTTCCGTGTTGTGAGCGGCGACCAGCTCGTCGCGCCAGCGGCGGTAGTCGGAGTGGTCCAGGTCCTCCCACACGAGTGTTCCCGGCCCGTGCTCGTTGCAGTAGGCCGCCGCAAGCCCGGCGAGCGACTCCAGCAGCATCCCGCGCCGCGCGTCGCCCTCGAAGGGCACGACGAGAAGCTTGGTCGGGACCGGAGGGTGCGGGAACCAATCATGGAGCGCGTCCGGGGCTGAAGCGCCCAAGCACAGCACTGCCAGAACGGCTGTCAAGCTCATCCTCCTTGGCGGGCAGGGCCGTTCGGTTGACCGGCACGCGGGCCTCGTGGGGCCCCATCCGGGCCGTACGCTCGTGGATCGCGAAGCGCCCGCAGCCCTGGGTCGGAGCGCCACACATGGGAGCTCCGACGGGGCGGCACTGGGCTAGTGCGGTCCTTTCGGGACTCGGCCAAGGGCCGGCCGGCATCCCTGGCGCTTGCGCCCCAGGCCGTGCGATGTCGCTACTCCGCGGCTCAGTGCGCCCCGCCATAGGATGGCGAGCAACAGATCAGATCCGGTACCCGCACTTGGTGCAGAGCAACGCCCACGGGGGAAGCCGCGCACCGCACTCGGGGCAGGCGAACTGCGTCTGGGTGGTGGACGCCGATCTGTCCGGGGCCGCCACCCTGTGATCCCTCGCGCCGGCCAAGACGGGGTGCAACCTCTGCTGCCAGCCGTCGGGAACGAACACGTGCCTGCACTTTGGGCAGAGGTAGTTCCCGAAGAAGATCGGGCTTCCAAAGCCGCAGTTCGGGCAGTGGGCCTCCATCATCGGCATCACCTGGGTCCAGCCTCCCCCATCATCCCTATCACCTTCGCCGCGAAGCGAGCATGGCCTTCGAGGCGGACTCCGCATCCCGCCCACGGAATAGGCGGGAGCGCGTTCAGCTAAGGAGGCTGTCGATGACCGACCGCGACCGGTTCGTTCGTTGCGTGCTAGGCGAGGAAGTGGACCGCCCGCCCTTCTGGCTGTTCTGGGGACCGTGGGGGCGGGCATGGCAGCGGTGGGAGCGCGAGGGGAAGCCTCCGGAGGTCACTGACCACCGGACCTTCATGGCGCCCGACACGCCTCCGTGCGTGGTGCCGGTCAGTTGCGGACCGTGCCCGGGGGTGGAGAACCGCGTCATCGAGGAGGACGACAAGTACATCGTCCACACCGACCACTGGGGGATCGTGCGCAAGGACTACAAGCACGGTGAGTCGATGCCGCAGTTCCTGAGCTTCCCGATCGCCGACCGAGGCGACTGGATCGATTACCGCGACCGCCGCCTCGACCCTGACGACCCCGAGCGGCTCGCCGGCGACTGGAAGGCACGAGCCGCGGAGTGGACCGCGAACGGGTGGCCGATCCAGCTCGGCAGCTTCCCGGATGTGGGCATCTTCGGGAGCCTGCGGTGGCTCCTTGGGGACGAGGAGTGCCTCGTCGCCTTCCACACCGACCCCGACCTCGTCCACGAGATCATGGAGCGCATGACCGACATCTACGTCACTGTCTTCTCGGCGGTTGTGAGAGAGGTGTCCGTTGACGTGATCCACATATGGGAGGACATGTGCGGGCGGCAGGGACCGCTCATCTCGCCGGCGCACTGGCGCGAATTCATGGGCCCGTGCTACCGGCGCATCAAGGCCTTCTCGCGCGAGCACTCCATCCCGGTCCTCTCCGTCGACACCGACGGCGACCCGACCGACATCGTGCCATGCATGATGGAGGCGGGCGTGAACTACCTGTGGCCGATGGAGGTCGCGGCCGGGGCGGACGTCAACGTCTACCGCCGCGACTACCCGGAGCTCGCGCTCATGGGCGGCATCGACAAACGCGCCCTGGCTCGAGACCGGGCCGCGATCGACGCGGACCTCGATCGCGTGTGGCCCGCTGTCGAGACGGGCCGGTACATCCCCGAACTCGACCACGGGATCCCGGACGACGTCCCCTGGGACAACTACGCCTACTACTGCGCGGAGCTCAAGCGACGGGTGTGCGGTGTGCGGAAACCGACGGGCGCCGGCTCTGTCTGAGCCGGCGCCCGTGCTGATCCGTCCGTCCTCAGAACACCTCTACTGCAGGATGTTGACCACCCCGCGGCCCACCCAGTAGGTGAGGCCGAGCGAGTTTAGCCAAGGAAGGAGCGTCCGACGCCGGGCCGAGCTCTGGCGCTCGGGCACGACGATGACGTCTCCGCGCTCAAGAACCGGGTCGGTGTCCGGCAGGTCCTTCTCGACGATCTGCGGCTCGTCCTTAGGATGGAAGTCCGGGAACGCCGACTGGTAGTGGAACGGAATGTACCCCGCGTTGGTAGGCTGATCGGGAGCGCGCTCCGGCACCGGAGGCTGCGTCTCCGTCTCGGGCTTATCGAATGTGTCGGCCAGATGCACTCTGTAGACCGTGCGCTCCTCGCCCTCGCCGCGGACGATCCGCACGTCCTTGATGTTGCCGTCGGGCATGTACCCGCCGGCGGTGGCCACGGCCTCGCTCAGCCTCATGCCGGCGTAGTACCTCACCGGCCCCGGTCTCGCCACAAGGCCGAGGACATAGACGAAGGCCGTCTCGTTCTCGGGCACCACCAGGGTGTCGCCGGCCTCGAGCGCGACGTTCTGTGAGAGGTCGTTAGCATAGTACAGAGCATGCAGGTTCACGGGGATCGTGCGCCCGTGCCGGATGATGTAGGCCCTCTCGAGGTCGGCGGTGTCCCGGACGGCGCCGCCCACCGCGGACAGTGCCTTGGCCACGTCGGGCGCCTCCTCGACGCGTAGAGGCCTAGGCTGCGCGACCTGGCCGGTCACATAGACGCGCTGATCGAGAAGCTCCGTGACCACGACGCGGTCCTCAGGCTCGAGCGCGAAGTCACCGGACGGGTCGCCCTCGCGCAAGAGGGCGGCGATGTCGAGCGGGATGGCTACGCCCTGCCTGTAGACGTAGACCTTGTGGACATTGGCGTCGAGGGTGACCCCGCCGGCGGTGGCGAGCAGCTCGTGCATGCTCTCCGCCTGGCGGTAGGGGACCTGCCCCGCCTTGGCCACTTGCCCGACGAGGTGTACCCAGCCCTCGGGCACGATCACCTCGTCGTACGGCTGTAGCGCCGGGTCGTCCACCGCTTGTCCGCCCTCGAATGCGGCGCGCACATTGGCGGTGAACGGCCTGCCGCCCCTGATGATGGTCACGTGCCTCAGATCGGCCGTCGGAGCGGGGCCTCCGACCGAGGCCAAGGCATCGCTGAGCTTGCAGCGCCATCTCAGGCCCACGACTCCGGGGTTCATCACTCCTCCGAGCACGACTACCCTGTTGTCGGGGACGATGATCAGATCGCCGGACATCACCGGCGCGTCAGCCTCGGGGTTCCCGTCGACGAGCGCCGCGGCCAGGTCGAGCGGTCTTGCCTCCCCGTCGTGGACGAGGATGCAGCGATCGAGAGCGGCATCAGGCAGAGCGCCGCCTGCGGCCACCACCGCCTCGCCCGCGGTGCGAGTGGTGTACGAGTCTACCGCGCCCGGTCGTGGCACGCGCCCACTCACGAACACCTCGCCGCGGTCGGGGATGATGATCCTGTCCTCGCGCATCAGAGGCACGTCGGAGGACGGATCGGCGCGGCGGTGGATCGGTTCAAGGTTAACAACCGTAGTCTCGCCCGCGCGGATGAGCCGCACATAGCGGAAGTCCGGCGAGGCGACGGTCCCGCTGTACGTCTCGAGGAGCCCGCTGCGCGTCATCAACATGCCGCGCTGGGCCAGCACCTGGTACAGCGTGTCCCCCTGCTCGAAGAACACTTCGCCGGCATTCGGCATAGGGCCCATGATGAAGCACCGGGGTCGCTGCGGGATCTGGACCAGATCCTCGGGCTCGAGGCGAATATCGACCGAGAGGTCGCCCCTACGGACGAGGCCCGAGACATCGAGCGTGCGCTCCTGCGTGCCTCGCTTGAGCTTGACGTTCTTGAGGTCGGCCCGCTCGGTGAAGCCCCTCGCGAGATCCAGAGCCCTCGCCAGACTGCGGGCCTCTTTCCACTCGAACACCCCGGGAGCCAGCAC